>Ga0049107_10000876_pt1 | contig 10104 bp, 10 predicted proteins | sample WorMetilPIANOSA1_FD_61187 | JGI IMG/M metagenome (GOLD analysis project Ga0049107, IMG submission 61187) | Marine gutless worms symbiont microbial communities from Max Planck institute for Marine Microbiology, Germany - Olavius ilvae PIANOSA.1 | ecosystem: Host-associated > Annelida > Digestive... | reverse complement strand
CGAACTGAGCGTCCGAAAGCCAGAAACAGTGCTCAGACATGGCAAACCCCCAAACAGTTGGGAGCTTGAATCATGCTTCGCCCGAAAAGGGAATCCCCTTTATGGGTCCGGACCCTAGACCGGCCGCCCCGCCGTCGACCCGCCGTCGACCCGCCATTTACCAAGAATTTGTCGGCATAATTCTCGTACTTATCATTTGTTTTGCGATCTACTTTAGTTGGCCTTTCCACTATCTAACGTTCACTTCGATACACTGGCGTTTTCTTTGACATTGTGCCGCCATTGCGCCTCAATACCTCTTCTGACGTCATCCCACTAACGCCGCAGGTAGCGGAGCCCCGATGAAGGTCCTTGCATTCACCTCCCAGAAAGGCGGGTCCGGCAAGACGACGCTGGCCGGCCATATCGCCGTCGAGGCGGAGCGCCGCGGCGCCGGCCCGGTGGCCCTGATCGACACCGACCCGCAGGGCAGTCTGTCCGACTGGTGGAACGAGCGGCAGAGCGACGCGCCGGCGTTCCTGCGCGCGCCCGCCGACCAGCTGGCCGCGAGCCTGGAGAAGGCGCGCGAACTGGGCTTTGCGCTGACCGTGATCGACACCCCGCCGGCGATCACGGCCACCATCGACGCCGTCGTGGCGCTGGCCGACCTGGTGGCGATCCCGACGCGGCCCAGCCCGCACGACCTGCGCGCCGTCGGCGCCACCATCGAGCTGGTCGAGAGCCGCGGCAAGCCGCTGGTCTTCGTCGTCAACGGCGCCAAGCCGCGCGCCCGCATCACCGGCGAGGCCGCCGTGGTGCTGTCGCAGCACGGCACCGTGGCGCCGGTCACGGTGCACCAGCGCACCGACTTCGCCGCCAGCATGATCGACGGCCGCACGGTCATGGAGCTGAACGGCGGCGAGGCCTCGACCGACGAGATCGTCCGGCTGTGGACCTACTTCGTCGGCCGCCTGGAGGGGCAGACGCAGCCGACGATGATGTCGCAGGGCTTTTCCGGCCTGTCGCGCGGGCCGAAGAGCCCGGTCACAAACACCATCGCGGCGCCGAACGCCACCTGGAGGCACGCATCATGAGCGAGGGGTTGTTGGCCGCCAAGGGGGAGGCCGAGCCGTCGGCTTTCGCCGCGGACGACGTCGCGGCGCGGTTCGGCGCGGCGCGGCGGATCATCACGCTGGCGCCGCTGGACGCGCCGCGCGCCATGCCGGCGCCCGACCGCCGCACCGGCACGACGCAGCCGCCCGTGGAGCCGCCGGGGCCGCCGCGCTGCAAGTTCACGTTCCGCCTGGATCCGGCGCACCACGCCGCCTTCAAGTCGGCCGCCGGCGCCGTCGGCCTGAGCCGCCAGCGGTTCCTGATGGAAGCGCTGGACATCCACCTGGCGCGCATCGGCCGCCAGGCCAAGCCGCGACCCATCGCGTAGCGCCTGCCGAGGCACCCGCCGGGCGGGGCCACGCCCACTTTTCGGGGGAAGTACCAACCGTGTCTGCTCTACCGACACAGGGGACGCCGACGAGCCATTCGTCGGCGTCCTCCCTTCCCGACGGTCCGGCACCCGGACCTGCCGGCTCCACGGCCGGGCACGACGAGCTGCCGCCCGCCGCCTCGCTGACCTCGATCGTCGTGCGCCGGCGCCAGGCCGCGCCCGCGCCGCCGGCGACACCCAAGTCTGCGGCGCCCAAACCCGCGGCGCCAAAACCCGTGGCGCCCGAACCGGCCACGCCCGAGCCCGCGACGCCCGCGTCAACCGACGCGCCCGCGTCCCCCCGAGCCGCGGTCGCCGAGACCGCCCGGCCCGCCCGGGCCGAAGCGGCGTCGCGGGCGATCGAGGCCGCGCCGGCACCAGCGCCGCCAGTTGCTCAGCCGGCAGCGCAGCCGGTCGCAGAACCGGGTGGCCCGCGTCCGGCCGAGGCACTGCTGCAACACTGGGACGGGCTGCGCCACGGGCGCGCCCGGCCGCGCGTCGAGGAGCTCGACGACACCGCCGTCGCCCGCGCCTGGCCGAACAGCTTCCTCTTGCGCGTCGGCGGCACGCCCGAGCAGCCGCGGCTCGAGCCGGCGAAGACCTTCGGCGGCAGCGGTCCCAATGGCAATGCGACGGCGCACATCGACGCGACGGCGATCGACTGGATGGTGGCGCTGGGCCGCGAGGTGGCGCGCGACGGCCGGCCGCTGCACGAGGCCGACGACCTGCCGACGCCGGCGGGCGACCGCGAGCACGGCGTCGTCGCCCTGCCCTTCGGCGACCCCGCGGGCGCCGTCGACCACGTGCTCTGCCACATCTACCCCCGCGACGCCGCCCCCGCGGCGCCCGCGGCACCACCGCCGCCGCAGGCGACCCGAACGCCCCCGCCGCCGCAAGTCCGCCGGTTCCGCCCCGGACAGCTGTTCGGACGGCGGTAAGGGCGCGCGAAACGCGCCGCTCGGGTCTCGACCTGTCGGAAATCTGGTGCCGATGGAGGGACTCGAACCCCCGACCCACGCATTACGAATGCGTTGCTCTACCAACTGAGCTACATCGGCGCCGCGGCCGGAACATAGGCGCGGCGCGGCGACCTTGCAAGCGCGGCTCAGGCCTGTTGCGGCGGCGCTTCGGCGCCTTCGCCGGCGATCTCCGGCACGCTCTCCTCGGCGGCCGGCACGGCCAGCGGGCGCAGCGGCTCCATGCGCTGGGGCGGCTGCCAGCCCAGGCTGGCGACGGCGCCGCAGTGGCCGCAGACGGCGGCCCAGTCGCGCGCCACCGCGCCGCAGTCGCCGCACTGCCACACCGGGTCGGGCGCGGCGTCGGCGAGGCGCGCGAGCCAGCCGCGCGCCGCCTCCGCACCCTTGCCGTTGGCATCCTCGGCGTCTTCCAATCGCGCCATCAGGCGGCAGACCCGGGCTTCGGGCGGGTCGTCGTCGAGCGCCGCGAGCTCGGCCCGCGCCGGGCCCCACAGGCCCGCGTCGAGCTTGACGGCGGCGCGCGCCAGGCGGCTCTCGCGGTGGTCGGGATAGCCGCCGCAGAGCTTCTCGACCGCGCGCACGGCGGCCAGCGGCTCGGCCGGCGCGACGACCTCAAGGTACGCCGCGACCAGATCCGGGTGCGGCGTTTCCGGCCAGGCCCGCAGCAGCAGCTTGCGCGCGCGCCGGGTCTTGCCGGCCGCGGCGAGGCGCCGGGCCAGGGTGTCGACCGCCGGCACCAGCGCGGCGTCCAGGCGCCGCGCCTCCTCGGCCGCCGCCATTGCCACGTCGGGCGGCGCCGCCTCGTCGCGCGCCCGCGCGGTCAGCACCGCCGCCAGGTGGCGCGGCGTGTCGCCGGCGGTGCCGGCGCGCACCCGGGCGGGCAGCAGCACCTGCAGCGCCGCGTCCCAGTTGCCCAGGCGGCTGTTGAGCTGGAACAGGGCGTCGCGCGCCCAGGTCGTGCCGGGCCGCAGCTTCTCGGCCCGCGCCGCCAGCTCCAGCCCGCGCGCGGTGTCGCCGTCGCGCAGCGCCCGGGTCAGCAGGCCGCGCAGGCCCAGGAACTCGGTCTCCGGATCGTCGAGCATGGCCGTGAAATAGCGCGTCGCCGCGTCCTCGTCGCCGCCGAGCTGCTCCGCCTGGGCCGCCAACAGCAGCGTCAGCGGCGGCTCGTCGAGCAGGTGGTCGGCGCGCCGCGCCAGGCGCTTGGCTTCGTCGACCTCGCCCGCGGCGACGGCGACCATGCCTTGGGTCAGGGCGCGATAGCCGGCAATGCGGCGGCGGCCGCGGCGCATCTCGCCGAAGTCGTGCGGTGCGCTGACGACGGCGCGCCACAGCCGGTAGGCCAGCGCCGCGGCGATCACGACCAGGAAGCCGATCAGCGCCAGCATGCCGACGGTGGTCTCCAGCCGCCAGCCCTGCCAGTCGATGGTCACCGCACCCGGCCGGTCGGCCAGCCAGACGGCGATCGCGACGGCGATCGTGACCTTGATCAGGTAGCCGACGGTGCGGGACATCCAGGGCGCCCGTGTCAGCCGGCGGCGTCGAGCAGCGCCAGCGCCCGACGCTCGATCGCGGCCAGGGCCTGCAAGGCGGCGAGGCGCGCCCGGGCGTCGGCCAGCCAGCCGGCGGCGGCGTCGGCCGCCGGCCCGGTCAACCGCGCCATCTCGTCGGCGGCGGCAGCGAGGTCCCCGGCGTCGAGGTGCCCCTCGGCCCGCGCGACGATGGCGACCGGGAAGTCGCCCTCCAGCGCCGGGTCGACGCGGCGCAGGGCGACGACCTCCGTCGCCCGCGACATGGCGCGGTCCAGCCAGTCGGCGTCGTCGTCTTCGCGCGCCGCCTGAACCACCGCGCGAGCGGCGGCCGGGAATCGCGCCTTCAGCATGTGGAACGGCACGATGCCCGACGCGGCGGCGGGGGCGAGCTCGGCGAGCGGCTCCAGGATCGCCGCGTCGTCCGAAGCCAGGGCCGAGAGCGCATCGCGTTCGGCCGTGAACGCCGTGCCGGCATCGACCGCGGCGGCGAGCTGGCGCGCCGCGACGCTGAGCGCCACCGCGCGGGCACTGCCGGTGTCGGCCCGCCCCGCGGTGGCGGCGACGGCGTCGAGCTCGGCGCGCAGGGCGGCGATTTCCGCGCCGGTGGCGGCCAGACCCTGGGTCGCCGCGGCCGAGGCGTCCTGCGACGACGCGACCAGCGCCGCGACCTGGTCGTTGAGCGCCACCATCGCCGCGTCGAGCGCGTCGCCGCGCTGGGCAAGGCTGTCGAGCGCGGCGCCGAGCGGCGCCAGGTCGGCCGGCGGCGGCAGGCCGGCGAGCGCCGTCGCCAGCGCCTCGACGTTGCGCTCCACGTCCCAGACGGCGCCCTCCAGCGCAGTCAGCCGCTCACCCAGGTCGCCGAGTTCGCCCGTGTCGGCGGTTGGCCGCTGCTCGACGGCCTCGAGCCGAGCGCTGAGGGCGGCGAGGGCGTCGTCGATCCGCTCGTCCGGGGCCGTCGGCGGGACCGGGCGCGCGGCCAGGTCGTCGACGCGGTCCTCCAGCGCCCCGATCCGCGGGTCGGGGCCGATATCGACGCCGGCGCCGCAGCGGCGCCAGTCGTCGTAGAGCACCAGCCCGCCGGCGCCGAGCGCGACGACCAGCGCCAGCAGCGCCAGCACGACGGCGCCGCCACCGCCACGGCGTGGCGGTGCGGCCGGCGCGGCCGGCGGAGACGAGGTCGGGGGCGGGGTGTCGGCCGCGCGCGGCGGCGGCTCGGGCGCGCTCGCCGGCGCCTCGGGCGCGGCGGCGAGCTCGGCCTCGTCGAGCGCGATGTCGTGGGCCTGGGCCGCGGCGCGCAGTTCGTCGAGGCGCGCCAGCGGAATCGAGCCGCGCTGCTTCCAGCCCTGCACGGTGCTGACCGGCACGCCCAGCTTGTGCGCCATCGGCCGGATACCGCCGAAGCGTGCGATCAGCGGCGCCGCAGCCAGGTGTCCCGGCGGATGCTCAGGCAGATCGGCCGGCGTCTCCGCGGCCGAGGCCTCGCCCGGGGCGGCGTCGCCCTCGGCGTCATCGGTGGCCTCGGGGCCGCCGGGGGTCGGGGTCTCCTGCGCCGCCATGCGGGGTCCGTCAGTCCAGGGGTGGTAAGCGCGCGGGCAATCGAGCCTAGCAGAGGGGGCAGAACCGGCAAAGGCCAGGCGGCGTCAAGTTATCTAGAATCGAGCAGGGTCAGGAGCGCGTCCTGGTCCGGCCGGGTCGCCACCTTGACCGCGGCGAACGGCAGTGGAAACAGCGCGTCGGCGACCGCGGCGCTGAGGCACAGGGCATCGACGCTCTTGCACGCCTCCTCGACCCCGGCATCGGTCACCAACGCCGCGAAGGTGGCGGCGGTGCGCGGCGAGTAGAACAGCGCCGCGTCGAGCCAGCCCGCCCGGAGTGCCTGCCGCGCTGCCTCGGGCAAAGTCGTGGCCGGCGTCGCGCAGTAGAGCACGGCGCGCCGCACCTCAAAGCCGGCGGCGCCCAGCACGCCCGCCAGGTCCCCGGCACTGACGCTGCCCGACACGTGCACGAGGGCACCGGCCGCCGGGTCGCAGCGCACGCGGGCCAGCGCGGCCAGCGCGGCGACGTCGCCGTCCGCGCTCTCGACCCGCTCGAAGCCCGCGTCGCGGGCCGCATCGGCGCTGCCGCGCCCGACCGCGAGGACCGTCAGGTCGCGCCGCGGCGTCGCGTCGGCCAGCGCCCGGGCGCCGTTGGCGCTGGTCACCAGCACTGCCTGGGCGCCATCAAGATCCAGCTCGGCATTGGCGACCGGCGCGATGCTCAGCAGCGGCGCAAGCACGGCCTCGATGCCGCGCGCCGCCAGCACGTCGGCGACGGCCCGCGAATCCATGTCCGGCCGGGTGAGCAGCACGCGCACGGCTAGCCGTCGAGGAAACCGGGACCGGCGCGGTCCTTCAACTCGGCCCCGACGTCGTGGCCCAGCGCCGCCCCGTCCGCCGCGGCGCCGTCGCGCGCGAGCGAAATGACTTCGGATCCGTCGGGCTTGGCCACCAGACCCCTCAAACCGAGCCGGTCGCCGTCGAGCCGGGCGAGGGCGGCGATGGGCGTGCGGCACGAGCCGTCGAGTACTTCCAAGAGCGCGCGCTCCGCCGCGACGCAGGTCGCGGTCCGGGCGTCGTTGAGCGGCGCCAGCGCCGCCGCGACGCGGTCGTCGTCGGCCCGCCGCTCGATGCCGACGGCGCCCTGGGCGACCGCCGGCAGCATCTCCTCGGTGTCGAGGGTCGCCTCGATGCGATCGGCCATGCCGAGACGGCGCAGGCCGGCGACGGCCAGGAGCGTCGCGTCGACCTCGCCCGCCGCCAGCTTGTCCAGGCGCGTGTCGACGTTGCCGCGGAACGGCACGACGCGCACGTCCGGGCGACGGTGCAGCACCTGGGCCGCGCGGCGCAGCGACGCGGTGCCGACGACCGCGCCGGGGGCCAGGTCGGCCAGGCTGGCGGCGCCGCCGAACAGGGCGTCGCGCGGGTCCTCGCGCGGCAAGAGGCAGTCGACGGTGAGGCCGTCGGGCAGCCAGGTGGTGACGTCCTTCATGGAGTGCACGGCGAGGTCGATGCGGCGATCGAGCAGCGCCTCCTCGATCTCCTTGGTGAACAGGCCCTTGCCGCCGATCTCCGCCAGCGTGCGGTCCTGCACGGTGTCGCCGGTGGTCTTGATCACCGTCAGTTCCGCCGGCGGCGCGTCGGGATGCGCGCCGGCCAACAGCTCGCAGACCATGTTGGCCTGGGCCAGCGCCAGGCGGCTGCCGCGCGTGCCGATCCGTAGGGGGGCATCGGTCATGGCGCTTATGTAGGCCGAAAAGGGGCGGCCACGCAAAACGCCTTTGGCGCGGCGGCGCCGGCGACGCTATATCCGAACCATGATCGTGCTGGGCATCGAGACGAGCTGCGACGAGACGGCCGCCGCCGTGGTGGGCGACGACCGCGCGGTGCTGTCCAACGTCGTGCTGAGCCAGCTGGACGAACACCGGCCGTACGGCGGCGTGGTACCGGAGATCGCGGCGCGGGCGCACCTGGAGCATCTGGACGGGATCGTCGCGCGCGCGCTCGACGACGCCTGGGTTCAGGTCGCGGACCTCGACGGCGTCGCGGCGACGGCCGGCCCGGGCCTGATCGGCGGCGTGCTGGTCGGCGTGATGACGGGCAAGGCCATCGCCGCCGCGTCTCACCTCCCGTTCGTCGCGGTCAACCACCTGGAGGCCCACGCCCTCACCGCGCGCCTGACCCACGACGTGGCGTTTCCCTACCTGCTGCTGCTGGTCTCCGGCGGCCACTGCCAGCTGCTGGAGGTCACGGGCGTCGGTCGCTACCGGCGCCTGGGCGGCACCATCGACGACGCCGCGGGCGAGGCCTTCGACAAGACCGCGGCGCTGCTGGACCTCGGCTATCCCGGCGGCCCGGCGGTCGAGGCGGCGGCGCGGCAAGGCACGCCGGGGCGCTTCCGACTCCCGCGGCCGCTCGCCGGCCGGCCGGGCTGCGACTTCTCGTTCTCGGGCCTGAAGACGGCGGTGCGCCACGCCGCCGCGGGCCTGGACGACGTGACGCCCCGGGACGCCGCCGACCTGTGCGCCGACTTCCAGGCCGCCGTCGGCGACGTCTTGGCCGACCGTTGCGGCCACGCATTCGAGGGCGTCACCGACATCTCGACCCTGGTCGTCGCCGGCGGCGTCGCGGCGAACGCCGCGCTGCGTAAGCGATTGCAGCAGCTATGCGACGATCGGGCGATCCAACTCGTGGTGCCGCCGCCGGCGCTGTGCACCGACAACGCAGCGATGGTCGCCTGGGCGGGGCTGGAGCGCCTGCGCCTGGGCCTCGTCGATGCGCTGGATTTCGCGCCACGGCCGCGCTGGCCGCTGGAAGACCTGGTTGCCTGAACGAGGACCACCCATGAACACCGCCCAGAGCCAGGTCAACGTCGAGACCCTGTTCGCCACGCCCGTTGCGACCGCGCGGCACCCGCGCGCCGACACGATCAACCCGGCGATCGCCGAGATCGTGCTGGCGCGCGAGGCGGCGGTGCCGTCGACGCAGCACTCGAATTTGCTGGGCTGGCAGTCGGCCTGGGACTTCCCGGACTGGGGCGGCCCGGCGGGCGAGGACCTGCTGAACTTCGCGCGCGCCGTCGCCACGCGCCTCACCGTCGACCGTCAGGGCCAGCCCGTCGAGGTCGACTGGCAGATGAACGCCTGGGCCAACATCAACCGGCGCGGCCACGGCAATGAGTTCCACACCCATCCGGGCTGCATCTGGTCGGGCGCCTACTACGTCGACGACGGCGGCACAGCGGCAGACCCGGCGTTGGGCGGCGAATTCGAGATCGCCGACCCACGCGGGGCCATGCCGGCGATGTACCGGCCCGACCTGGTGCCGGCCATCCCCGGCGGTGCGTCGGACGGCGCCTCGACGCTCTTGGGCCCCCAGGCCGGCATGATGATCCTGTTCCCGGCCTGGCTCAGCCACGCGGTGCGCCCGTACCTCGGCGACGGGCAGCGCATTTCGATCGCCTTCAACTTGTCGACCTGAGCCATGACCGCGCACGTCACCGTGATTGGCGCCGGCGCCTGGGGCACGGCCCTGGCGCAAGTCGCGGCGACGGCCGGGCGCCGCGTCACGCTGGTCGCCCGCCGGCCGGAACACTCGGCGGAGATTGCCGCCGGCGAGAACCCACGCCTGCCGGGCGTGGCGCTCGACCCCGCGATCGAAGTCACGACGGGGGACGTGCCGGACGCGGACGCCGTGCTACTGGTCGTCCCGGCCCAGGCGCTGCGGTTCGTAGCAGTGACGCTGTCGCACCTCACAGCGCCGCTGGTCATCTGCGCCAAGGGCATCGAACGCGAGACCGGGCTGTTGCCCACCGAGGTCCTGGCGGAAACGCTGCCGCGGGCCACCACCGCGGTGCTGTCCGGCCCGAACTTCGCCGCCGAGGTGGCGCGCGGGCTGCCAACGGCGGTGACTTTGGCCTGCAAGGACGCGGCGACCGGCCGCGCGCTGGTCGAGACGCTGGGCACGGCGACGTTCCGCCCCTATTTCACGCCGGACACGGTCGGCGCGCAGGTCGGCGGCGCGCTGAAGAACGTCATCGCCATCGCCTGCGGCGTGGTCGAGGGCCGGGACCTGGGCGAGAACGCCCGCGCCGCGCTGATGACCCGCGGGTTGGCCGAGCTCGGCCGCCTCAACGCGGCGCTGGGCGGTTTGCCGGCGACGCTGGCCGGCCTGAGCGGTTTGGGCGACCTGACGCTGTGCTGCACCAGTCGCGCCTCGCGCAACTACGCCCTGGGCGTGGCACTGGGCGAAGGCAAGACCGTCGCGCAAGCGACCGATGGCGGCCGCATCCTGACCGAGGGCGCCTTCACCGCGCCGGCGGTGCTGGCGCGGGCCCGCACGCTGGGCGTGGAGTTGCCGATCGCCCAGGCCGTCGCGGCCGTATTGCGGGGCGAGGCCGACGTGGACGATGCCATACACGACCTGCTGTCGCGGCCGTTCCGCGACGAGGCGGCGTTCGATTGACCGCGCCCGCGCGTGCCCGCTAGAGCGGGATTCCCGTAGGCGGAATCATTTTGGGGTTTCCGCGCGGGCGAGGTTCTGATTCAAGATGTGTGCTGGATGAGGAGGCCAGCATGCATGGCACGACCTCTGTCGAACGA
>Ga0049107_10000875_pt1 | contig 10116 bp, 4 predicted proteins | sample WorMetilPIANOSA1_FD_61187 | JGI IMG/M metagenome (GOLD analysis project Ga0049107, IMG submission 61187) | Marine gutless worms symbiont microbial communities from Max Planck institute for Marine Microbiology, Germany - Olavius ilvae PIANOSA.1 | ecosystem: Host-associated > Annelida > Digestive... | reverse complement strand
ACATCAATACTAGGTTTATACTGCTCTGAAAACTTTCCACGGTGTGTGCACGTGTGTGAATGATGATGGGTCATACAACTCATAGCAACGCGCGCGCGCGCGCGCGCGCGCGCGCGCGCGTGTGTGTGTGTGTGTGTGTGTTACTTTTCACTCGAAACCGACCGACTAAACTTATTGCACGTGGTGCGCTGCAGTTATGCCAACAGAAAGGTCAAAACTTTACCAACAGTCGGTCACGAAGTCATACAATTCGCAAATACAAACTGATTATGAAAACCCAACGCGTTGGTAACGCGATCTTCAGACAACAGAAGTTACAAGGAGTTGTTGGTCTGTAAAATACATGAAAAGATTAAAGATGTTCGACCAGTCGGTATTATTCGATGACTAAACGCGCACTCGACTCGTCTGCTTTTGCCGAATATCAACTCAGCTGCAGAAATCTGCAACACTGATCCGATAAACTTCATCGCGCATGCGCAACTAATGAAACTGTAACTTCTTTTTCTGCTACGTCTCGGCTAACACGTTTGGTTATCACCGTCGCCGAGACGAGGCGTTTTCGCGCCCTCTGCATTCACACGAATGTAAATCACGCATTAGCCGCTAAACGGTGCCGTTTAAATATTTAAATGTCCATCAGCTTGGTCGACGCCGCTGTTTCCGTTCGTCAGACGCGCCGTCGTCAGGCGCTGCAGTAATTCGGACGGAGTTGAGAAATTGGACCTGCGGGTACCGTTGGATAACCGGATGGCAACAATCTGCGCTGCACCGCAGTCCGCCGTCAAGTTTAAAGCGTGGCTCTTCCGGGTCGAACTCTGCCTATCAGCGGGCGACAACGTTATGCTGGTAGTAGCCAGTAGCCACTACGTTACGTGTGTGGTACTTGAGGCCGGCAAGGTCAGCAACTTTATATGCAGTGTGCAGATATATGCGTCCGGACGCCAAACAGTAAGTAGATCATCCAGGTCATCATGTCAACAAGTGTCGGGCAAACGGTGCGCAAAAGCGGCAAGAGTCCATCTTGCAATGACTGTACGCATGCTTTTAGCGACTAGCGACTACGAAAAGCTTCTATATAGCTTCTGTAAATAACATTGGCGGTTGACGCTAAAGGAGATTACATATTGCCAATGTCTGCAGTGCATATGCAAGTGAAATGCATGATAAACGGCAGCTGAATCCTTGAAGGAAAGCTGACTGTTATTGTTTTTCAGCTTTACTCGTTAAGCCATGTTTGGAGTTCAATCCTTAGGTGAAAGTTGAAACTACATTTCACACTTCGTATAGCGTCCAAATATGTCGCACTGTGATCGAAACCGCTACACCGGGGAAAATCCCAGTCATCAGTACTAACCGACATCTTCTTGCAAACAGTCTGCCATCACCCAAGTTGTTTCGTGGAGCAAGTGTTTGGCGTAAAGTTAGTCGACAACAAACGTCACCAGTGAAACTCGGAGTATTTAACGCCAGATCTGTGTCTACAAGCGGTAAAATTCAGACAATCGCATCGTTGGTGAAAGACTGTAGACCTGTCTGTAGTCGGCCTCGTCGAGACGTGGCACGACGGACCGGACACGCCGTCTCTGGTCGCGTGCGCGCTGACTGGCTACGTCTACATAAAGCGAGCGCGACCAAGATCTGCCGAACAGGCGTGCAGCATGTCATCCAACCACGGCGGAGTCTGTCTGCTACATCGAGATCGACTTCACGTGCGGCGCGGCTCGTCAACAGTAATTTACACCTACTGTCACTACACTACACTACACTACACTACACACTACAATACACAGTACACGACGTTTGAACACATCGCGGTGGTTCTACACGGCTCGGCGCTCGGGTCATTATTTATCGTCGTTTATCGACCCGGCTCTGTCGCAGCGTCGACCACGTTCTTCGACGAGTTCGCTGACCTGCTCAACCACGTCACCACCTACTGGTCGGTCGTCATCATGGGCGGCGTAAACCTCCACGTACCAACTGATGCCAGCACCTCGAGCTTCTCGTCGTTGCTGGCAGCAAACAACCTCGCTCGTTCAGGTCGTTCAGTCACCGACGCACACAGCCGGTCACCTGTTCGACGTCGTTATCGTCGGTTCCGATACAATGGTAACGTCCGTCAACGTGCCGCCGCAGGTTCTGTCAGACCACTCCATGATCGACGTCACGCTCGACCTGCGCTGCGCGAATCACAATGGTTCTACGCCTGTCATCTCGTGCAGGCGGTCTTTCAACTACGACGACTTCGAGCGCGATCTTCAGCAATCGCGCGTGTGTTCACCACCATCCGACGTCAACGAGCTCGTGACGGCGTACGACGACACGCTCACGTCGCTTCTAGACGTACACGCACCTTACCGAGCAGTGCGTCGGTCCACGCGTCCGTCTCAAGACTGGTTCGACGCCGACTGTCGTGCCACCAAACGGACAACACGTTCACTAGAGCGCGTGTATCGTCGCCACCCAACCGCTGACACACTCGCGGTCTGGAAGAACCAGTTTTCCACACAACGGCGTTTATTCCGTCAGAAAGCATCTGACTACTGGTCTACGACGATCGTTTAGTGCGTCGGTGATGCACGGCAGTTGTTCAAAATAAACAAAGTCACTAAACCACCGAATGTTTTTCAGTTCCCGCACTCAGAGTACGATCTAGCAAAACACTTAACCAGCAAAGTCGACAAGATTCGCGCTAGCACAGCGTCAGCTGGTCCGCCGGATATCAGCGGCCGTCCATCTTCAGTGCTGTCTACCCTGTCGTCGTTCCAGCACGTGACAGTCAGCGAAGTCTACAAGCTGATACGGAGCAAGCACTGTCTCCTCGATCCAGTACCGACGTGGTTGGTGAAGCGTGCCAATGATGTACTCGCACCCGTCATCACCACCATCTGCAACGCGTCGCTACAATCCGCATATGTTTCCCTGATTTTTACAAACAAGCTCGAGTGGCTGCTCGTCTGAAGAAACCGTCATTGAACCCAGACGACCTCAACTCTTTCCGTCCCATTTCGAACATCTCTTTTTTATCAAAAATAATTGAACGCGTTGTCGTGAAACAGTTCACCCATCACGCAGATCTGAACGGGCTTCTCCCAGTTAAGACAGTCAGCTTACCCACGATTCCACTCCACCGAGTCAGCAGTGGTTGTCGTACACAACGACATCGTACGCGCTATTGATGAAGGTCACGTCGCTGCGCTAGCTTAACTCAACCTCAGCTCAGCTTTCGACTCTGTTGATCACTCCACTCTACTGTCAATCCTACGATCCAGGTTCTCCGTCACCGAGCAGCCACTATAGAGTGGTTCCGTTCATACCTAACTGGACGTACGCAGGTGTTTATCACCCACTGTGGCCAAACTCATCCAATACCGCTTACGTCTGATGTGCCACGAGGCTCGAGTCTTGGTCCGGCACAATTCATCTCATACACCGAATGTACATTACAGCTGATATCTTTTCCTTACACTCCGTTCAACACCACATGTTTGCTGACGACACATAGTCCTACAGTCATTGTGCAATATATGAGATTCATGTATTAGTGCATCAACTGTCCTCATGCATCAACGACCTCGCCAAATCCTATGCTTCCCTACGACTTCAACTCAGCCCGGCGAAAACCGAATTCATCTGGTTCGGTTCACACGTCAACTTGACCAGAATATCACAGTGCTTTCGATCAATTCAAGTCTCTGAGTCTGTAATCGAGTGTGACGTTGTCGTCCGGGACCTCGCTGTCTACTTAGACCGCGAACTGACCATGAAGCACCACGTCAACAAGATCACCAGTGCTTGCTTCTACCACACCCTGAGACTGCGCCAGATTCGCCACTATGTCAGCACAGGAGTCCTGACACAGCTGGTGACATCATTCGTCTTATCCCGCTTGGACTACTGTAACTCCATCCTCGCCGGCCTCCCCGCGTCGACACTAATGCCACTCAAACGTGCACAGAATGCCGCCGCCCGACTCGTGCTCGGTCTTGGCCGCCGGTCCAGCATCATAACAGCTCTGAGAGATCTACACTGGCTGCCGGTCAAGCACCGCATCACCTTCAAAGTCGCAACTCTGATGCACCAAGCTGTTCATCGTCGCTGTCCACCGTACTTGGCTGACCCCGTCGCGTTCAGCTCAACCGACTCTCATCGGCAGCTCCGGTCCACTACGACCAGAGCAGCCGCGATACAGAGAACTCGGACCCAGTTTGGAAGACGGGTCTTCTCTGTCTGCGGTCCAGACGTGTGGAACAGTCTTTCTCCATCTGTCCGCACCGTCGACTCCGACTCGTCCTTCAGTCATGCTCTCAAAACTCATCTGTTCCAGCTTGCTTTTAACAATTAATTGTTTCTATTTTTTATTTTACCATTTTTTGACTATGTAATGCACGGTCGGCCGGATTTTATCTAGTATGACTGGGCACTATAACATTTTATCATATCAAATCGTTTGTCATATTAGTTGAAACGAAACTTGCAAAAGTTAACGGTAATTAACATCTACACCTGTAGGCCTTACCTTACGTTGACACCAGCAGATGAGCTAAGGCATGGCGTCAATATCGTCGAGCTCGTAATGTAGCATAAGCCGAAGTTAGTGTCCACCGTTAGTCACTGTTATGTACACAAAGCCAATTCTCCATGTGCCAAGTGCTTGCCGGTTGTGAACCAAACCAAAGTGATGATTTGAATGAAGTGTTTTTTATCACCTGATGACTTTGTGCGTAATCGTGTTTGTCACGTGTGATGGGTCATGCCAGTCAGCAGTTCATGCGTCCAAGCTGGCAGCAATATAGCACATTATAAACACCGCAATAGAAACATTTTATATGTATCTGTAACGGGCTGTCACACACAGGAGGAGAAGGTCGGTCGGGCGCGGTGCACGCGGGCCTCAGTGATTGGCAGACACCGCTATCATTGTCACGCACCGAAGCGTGCTGTGAAAAGCGGCGTCGTCGACGATGCGCCCAGAACCGGGACAGCGGCACCAGAAGCAGCTGTTCGGCGGCTGCCTCGCGTCAACACACTTCGATGTCTGTCTCATGACGCTGGCCGTCCTCTGCGGCTGCTGCTACGCCGGTCAGGCTTTATCTTTCTTCTTCTATTGCAACAATTTCATTAACGACCACCGACTGGCTTTGTTCGTCATAGATAGCATGTTTACAGTAACGGACTGGCTGTTGTAAGGTCGTTAATCAGTCGTCGGAATAGTGTTCGAGTGATCACAAAGTGTAACCTGGGATCGAAGATAACAATATAACAATCTTCCGTCCCAGCTGTAACGAGCTAAGCAATGCTAGGCTAATGGCGATGCCACGGAAAAGGCACTGGATCATGAGCACTGGAGTATTCGGCCATGAGACAAAAAGAAGAAGAAACAAAAGAAGGGAAAAGAAGAAAAGAAGTAGAAGATTGCGGGATAGAACGAAAACTGATCCGCAAACTATAGGCCTGTCACGATTTAATATTACATTACTAAAAATGTGATCCCTCATCGGGGCTAGATCCTTCCACTCACCCCTTAAACTTCGGTAGTGATAGTTGGTTATCACGCCAAATTTGGTAGCTCTTTGTCAATGTGGTTTGGATACGTGTAGCATAAAACAGAAGCGTATACAAAAAGTTTTGCACATTAATTTTTATTATTTTAACTATAATTACGATCGTCCTCAGCGAAATCAGTCCGCCATAAGCCGACTTAAACGGAATGTTCCAAAAAGCGAGTCTTTTGTTTTCTTACCATGCTCAGATTTCCATCAAATTTGGCATGTAGTCTTAGCGATGTGTTTTAAAAATGTCTACTTTGTCTGACATACGTAGACAACTAGACACACAGTTGGAGCCATTCCGAGGACGAGGCGGCGCGGCGTGCGCTAGGGGGTGATTGAAGTGATGAGACGTGGGGGTGTGGCTGAGCGAGTGATTGGCACCGCGTGTGCGGCGCAAGACTGTGGCTCGCGTGAAGCGAGCACTTCTCTGTCAGGGAGTAGTCGTATGCGGATAGGCGAGTGGAAGTTCTGTAAATAAATGTACATTCTTGTATATACCTTGCGTTGTATGATATTCGTAACTGTAAGCGATAGCCACGGCTCACAGTAGTTAGTAGTGAAGGACTACGTCTCTTACCGCTCGGCGACGCTAGGACTTCCTACACGGACAGCTAAAGAGTGACGGCAATTGTAGTGACCCTCTGACACACAGTGACAACTACGGTCACTACGTCTGGTTCCAACCACCGGCCACGCTGACGCTGACGCTGACCACACCGTGTCGGCGCCAACTTTGGTTGTAACTCACACTACCTTGTAAAGTTGTGAGAAATTTGTGACAAAAATAGCGTAATTTCACGTCGTAACTGTCAACAGTAACTCATAGTCAGCTGTCTGAAATAAGTTGGTGGAGATAGCAACAGTGTAAGGCTAAGCAAATGTCGTGCTAGAGAGGTAACTTTTTTTCTCTTAAGTCTATCATTGGCACGCATTAGTATGAAAAACGTGCACGCTGTGTAATTGATTGACAGATGTCGCTCGCAATTGCACGCGCACTTTTGCTGCCTTTGCAGTGCACATAATTATGTCGATAAACTAGATTGTCCAAACTGAATAATTTTCACAGCCTAACTGCACAAAAAACGGGCGCCCATGCCGCCCAATTGATTGCCACTTGCCAGCTGTATTGCAACAACATTTCTAGTTTAATGTGAACACTATGATGTTCTTCTGCCTTGTGAATGAATATCGATAAAGTCTCCGCGGCAATTGCAGCACCGATATAAGAGGCAGCATCAGCTAAATTGATTGCCGGAGAAGCAATCGCCGCGTGGTTGTTCAGCGGCAACGCTGTACCTGAGCTCTAGACGCAGTTGACGAAGATTGGTCGTGCCCGGTCATGCTATCGTGATTTGTACAAAGCTGTCGTCGAAATAAGGTTATATTGGGGTGTCCTCGCCCGGTTACGCCCTCTAACGACCGTCATTAGACCGTCGATAGCGAGCCTAACCGAAGTAATTTATGCGATGTTGTTGCTACTTGCTGGCTTTCGCGTCTTTACCTCTTTCACTAACAGCTAAGACGTCTTTGCAATAATGAAACTTGTGTTATTTCTTCGAGATAAAGAGCTTTCAGCTTCAGCACAATGGTGCACGATGTTGATACGGGATTTCTGTCCGTCTGTCCGTCCGTCTGTCCGTCCCCTGGTTATCACCTCGTAGCATTGTGTCTAAATGGATGCACATATCGTCGAACTTTTCAGCGATATGCGCCATTATGCTAGTCTTTTGAGCCCAACCATCATTACGAAATTTCGAGAGTAAGACCCTCAATGGAGGCGTTAAACATAGGGAGGGACCACGAAAATGTGCGTTTTTAGGTCGAAGTCGCCATTTATCTCGGAAACGGCACGAGATAGGCCCCGGTTACTATGGATCACTAATAGAAAATCATAGGTACCCGATCGATTCGTGTCACTTTTGATGACTTTGGGTAACCTCGAAAAGCGGGATCCAATTTCTCCGGCGGATCTCTGTGTGTACACTCGTACCCTTTGACCGACAGTGCTAAATTCAACACACTAACCCACGTGAGGAGGGGCGTGTTTCTAGGAGTCACTCACTCACGCACGTCGTCCCAAGGAGCGGGGCCTCTGAGCTGCCATTTTTTGGAAACCTTGACGTATGCCGATACCGTTTGACCTGGAGCGACTAAATTCGGCCTGATAACCTGTCTAGGAATGGAATTGTTTGTAGAGAACCAGCCACCCTCCCCAACCGCGGGGTGGGTCTCAGCGTCCCCAAAATTTTGGGACCCTTATACACGCTTACATAGAGCAATCAAATTTTGCAAAGTACCCAAACTAGGTAACTTTTACAGGCTTCACACACGCCCCTGACCCTCCGGGTGGGCCTCGGAGGGGGGGGGGGCAAAATTTTGTGAACACTACGTATGCTCATAATGTTTGACCTAGACGAATGCTGACGCGCGTTCTGTTTGCGGTAGCTAACCTTCCTGTGGATTAGTGAATAAGCACGAGTGCTGAATTTTACCTAGCGACTTCTCCAAACCAGTTAAGTGTGGATATGGACGATTTTTTTACACGCGGCAGCATAACTGACTGCGTAGCAATTGTGTTCGTCTGTCTGTTTGTCACACTCTGGTGCTGTGTCGAAAGGTGTAGGCACTGCCAAGGTACGCATTGCAAAACTAAATCTTTATAGAGGTACAGTTAGTATATTATAGACTAGAGCCAGGACCGAAGATACGGTCCCAGCTAGAGCAAAGAGCAAAGCAATCGCAAACTTGTGATTTGGTGATCCGTATGGTAATCCGGATTTTATTAACAGTCCAAGAACCAAGGAAATTTCATGCACAATTTTCCGGATCCATAACTGATATTGGGATCTGTGTAAATACTTTCTTTCTCGTCCGCACGCCAACGACACAAGAATATCTTGTCTAAAGCCGTCCATTACTTCTGACGTCATTCTGCGCGCACACGAACAATTATTGAACTCGCGCAACGTCCTTTGACGGACGGAACTATAGAAATGTTCGTAAATGTGGTACATGGCGCTGAAAATTTGTTAAGAGTGACTGGATCTGATAATGGCACTAGAGGCCATGTTTATAAAATATATACCAATTAGAGTCGTGTTAATGTAAGAAAATATTTCTTTTGTAATCGTGTGGTTAATGTATGGTGGAACACATCGAAAACAAGTGCAATTGATTTTAACACTTTAAGTTCTTTTAAATGGTTTGAAATTGTGTTGATCTCTCAACATATCTGTGTAGGTCTGCATGTGTATATGAAAGTAATAACTCATACGTGTATGTACTGTTCTTAGTGAACTGTTGCGTATGTACTGTGGTGCAATGATGTGTATGACTATTGGTTGCCTGTTAGTGGCATTTATGCCCTTGGTGACTATGTCATATTGATTGTAGCAGCATGAACTATAAACAAATAAATAAATGATCGCGCAAAAGTGACACAAAAGACGTTACGTAAAAGATGTCACCCGAAACAAACAATATTGCATGCATCCATGTGCAAAAAAATCGCTTTACGTGGTTCACCGCGCAGCGCCGACAAGCGCAGCTGAAAACGAGGATGATTTAATCACTCGTGTCCTGCTGCGGAGTTTAGTTAAAGTCGGCGTTCTTGCGCATGAAGGCTTATGTATTACAACAGCGTAGGCGCATGGAGCGCTGATGATCGCTAATTTACTAAGTTCTGTGGCCTATAGACGACAGAGTAGTTAACAGTAGAGTTATGGCACTGTCTGCAGCATTGTGCCAAGCTTAGTGGGCTGCCTCGTTCGGTCGATCAATCATAGTAGGCCTACACTAATCGTTCTTTCGCCGGCGCATCAAGAAACGATAGGTAAACATTAGCTGCTTCGGCCTGTCTGACAGCATTGACGCATACGGGATCACCACGTCTCCACGGCTTCTGCGGCGTTGATTACAGCGTCCTGTTCATATAATCCTCAATCTGGTTAATGGTTATACCTTATTTCCATATAGCAAACAGTTACTGTACTGTATGATCGCACATAACATCAAGCATCGTATATACACCAGTGCATGAGTTCAAGTGAAAGATACAAGATGCTCAGTCAATCATCAATCGATCATATTTTATTTGCCAACATGAAGAGTTACATACAATATTTTGTTAATATAAGTACACATGTGGCAGGCTGCCAGAAAAGCTAGTATGAATGCATACATAAGTGAAAACAGTAGATACTAAGAGCGTTCAGAATGCAATTATTGCATGCAATTCTCGTCTGTTTCAGTTTTATTGCGGGTCAAAGCGGCAATTAGTGGCGCATGGTTTTCACAACGAATGAAGTACAAAATGGCTTCTAATTGTAGATACAAACATCGGAAAGTAACCAGTGTTTCTGACAATGTTCTTTACGCCACTACGCATCGATACTTGCCACGGCGGCCTCACTCCCGCAGCTTGAACCGACAACAGAAGATCAGATTTTAATATCGTCACTTGCAATTTCATACTTTTTTTCATTAGATGTATGGCAGATCGTCGAGAGGTTAGTCTGTCGGTTCATCTGTGCCATACCTTTCAAATTGCAAGTGACGACAT
>Ga0049107_10000874_pt1 | contig 10116 bp, 9 predicted proteins | sample WorMetilPIANOSA1_FD_61187 | JGI IMG/M metagenome (GOLD analysis project Ga0049107, IMG submission 61187) | Marine gutless worms symbiont microbial communities from Max Planck institute for Marine Microbiology, Germany - Olavius ilvae PIANOSA.1 | ecosystem: Host-associated > Annelida > Digestive... | reverse complement strand
ATGGATGGAGAGCGGAATATCGAAAAAAATAATTAACGTGTTGATATACAATAAGCGAAACTATTAATCGTACTGGAAAAAATAGGTCTACTGATTGTATAATTTTTTCCACCGGTGTCCAGATTCCTTTAATTGAATTTTCTTTGCCATTAAACAAGAGATCATAGTAACATTTGTGTGCCTCCTTAGCCAGCTTTTCATAAACACGTCTATAGTTTTCATATTTAGCTCTATACTCAGTACTACCTGAGGTTAACACAGTACACAAGGTGAACACACTGGCATTGTTTACAAGGTGTCAGCTGGATACTAAACAAACGTAGCTACGCTTCTAGTATATGACTGTCACTCAACAGTACATCTGTATCCACCAACCTTTGAGGTCGTGCATTAACTCGAACATAGAAGGGTAGTTAATGACAATTTCATCCAGATCCTACACAAGCATTACGGTTCTAATTAACAAAACTATGCCATCCTTTCAACAACTGTATATTTACAATACATCCTCTAAGTTGCCATTGCCTGGTTCACCATTTGTGCAAAGAATCCCTAATCAATCAATCAATCAATACATATATTTTAGACATCAAGGCCTACATAAACAGAAAATGGGACACAGAGGAAATCAGCAGACTACACAAAAAGAATGCCATGTTAATTTTTCTACAATAACTCTGGCAAATACAGGCCAATTTTAGCAATTTCTTCCCTGATAAAGTCACAAATGAACTGCAAAGCAAGTGGAAATTAAATCTAACACATCCATCAAATTAGTGGTTGCACTATGTTGCAAAAATTGTGCACCTAACTGCACTGGTACAACTTTTCAGCAAGTTATTGAAATCATAAACTAGTGCAAAGTCGTTTAGTTACGGTAAGCCTACCAGAGACGTTAATTCCTTGTTCACAGGTCTATGCAGATCCATTTACAACACGTGCTGAAGATGTCCTCCTTTACATACTGCATGCTGAATGGTGCATGTCACTGTCAAGTGTTGTTCAATGTTGTGCATAATATTTAACTGACTGTGGACCCGTACGACTGCAGACGCAGATAAACAGAATTTTTGGGATCTGTGGACTGACAGCAGATCTTTAGTAGACAAAAATTTGCAGATGCAGACTGACGCACATCCTGTTCCTTGATCAGTCAGTATATTATTTTCTGATAAGCGCTAAGGCACCCGACAGACACTGAAATCATCACACCCTTCAGAGTCTTCACTAAATTTGTACATGTATAATAATTTTCAATGAAACAGATACATTAGTTAGTCAGCGATCAACTCAGCAGTATCCTTTATTAAACGGGGCAGTATATGTTGCAGACGTGGACTGACAGTGCAAGTAAGTAAGTAAGTAAGATGTAAATTCATGGAGTGCATTGTCATGACACATCTAATGCGCTAATTGCACTAGTATGCTGAGAACATAAACGTTTTCAACAAGCACTTGAAGTTGTCTGTAGTAAGGTCCGGATCCCGGAGATTATCCGGGAAAGAGTTCCAGGCTATTGGGCCAGCGACGGCAAAAGCCAGGCAGCCGTACGTGCTGAGACGGTGACGCGGTACGACCAGAAGACGTTGACTGGCTGAATGGAGTTGCTGCCGTGAAGCCACACTGGAGACCGGTCGACAGTAATCGATCAGATACTGTGGAGCTCGACCATGCTGGCAGCTAAACATGATGACTCCGAGCTTGTATGTGACTCGCTCAGGTATGTCGAGCCAGTGCAGCTCGGTGTGCAGCAGCCGCGACAGGCCCCGGTCGAACTTGTGGGTACCGGTAAGGATGCGAGCAGCAGCGTTGAGCACTCTTTGAAGCTTGTCAGTCGTGACCTTTGGTGCACCTGCCAGTAAGGTGTTATAGTAGTCGACACGTGATGTAACAAACGCGTGTACAAGTGTCGCTGCTGAGTCCTGGTCCAGCGAATGCCGAGTACGCCGAAGTTGTCGTAGCCAGTAGAAACATGATGTGCTGACAACAGAGATGTGTCAATCGAGGTTAAGATCCGACGTAATCGTAGCTCCTAGAAGACGGACGTGGTCAGACGATGTGACTAAGTCAAGACCAAGTTGCAACACATGGAAACTGGGAAAGGGCCGTGTTGAGACAGACTATGCCTCGTTCCGACCCACAGCAACTCGGTCTTGTCCGTATCGAGCTTGAGACGCTTAGCGGACATCCACTGACCAACATCTGCGATGCAGCGTTCGAGACCATCAGCTGCTGACGTATTGTTGTCATGACTGCAGTGCAGATACATCTGTGTGTCGTCAGTGTGCTGGTACCGTTACATTGTGCTTCTGGGCTACAGCTGCGAGGTCCACCGTGTATACAATGAACAGCAGCGGACCGAGCACCGAGCCTTGTGAAACAGAACACACGATGTAGACCACGAATGACGTACAGCCGTTGTACACAACATGGAACGTTCTGCCGGAGAGGTACGATCGAAACCACGCTAGCACGATGCCACACAGTCCAAACTGGCGTTCAAGCCGGAGTAACAGCAGGTCGTGGTCGACAGTGTCGAAGGCTGCTGTGAGGTCGAGCAGGCAAAGAGCTGATATCTGACCGCTGTCTGCAGCAACCAGCAGATCGCTAAACACCTGGATCCAATATAGTGTACTACTGCAGACATGGATGCAGATCTTTGGTCAAAGTCCGCAGACTGACGTGGACTCAAAATTTTGGGATACGCACATCTCTGATGATTAACAAACAAAACATTGCAAAGATGTCACAATGAGTGCATAAGCAGTATACAGAAAAAATAAGTAAATAAAGAAAATAACTCTTATGACATAAAACCTGTCGTGAAGCAGATTATTCTGGCCAATATGAATAACACAGACGACACTTCGCACACTGAAGCACTTTTTAACGATTAACTGAATAATTAAAATTCTTGAAATTACCAGCCACAGTGAACGGCAATTAGAACAAAGACCGAGAGATACATACTATGGTTAACAGTGCAAATCCAGCTCTGTTGAGAAGACCCCCAAGATCCTGTGGTGAAGTAAATGGCGAGACGTGTGCAGCAAATCCCTGCAAATGAAATACAGACTTGCACTTTCACCTTTCTGTAAGGTCATGCTGCAAATAAGTCATTCAAAGAATTCCAAGGACAGTTTGAATATGCTTTATTGCAAATCAAAAATCTATTTGCACCGTACAAATGCATCATGTTGACTGAAAGAGTCTGTAAAGTATAAAGTAGTGCATATGCCTTTCAGTGTTTTGCACAGACTGCTGCAGTCCATTGCTGGAAGCCATCCACTCTTTTGTCCCTTTTAGCCGGCGACGGTCAGACACAATTTTAAGCTAGATGCAGCACATGCCAGCTACATGTTAGCAGGCAATGATTTTAACCAAATAAGCCAGTATGTTGCCATTCCTGTTAACAGGGCTACTCTTACACAGAATTGTCCACTGTTTTCCTAGCATTGGCCATAACCATCTTAAGTGTTCATTGTGTATATCCACAGAGGATGGCTAAGCTGAGTTGTCCTAGGTGGTTGGTTAGAGAACGAGATGTTTACTTGTTCAAAGGCAGTCACCCATCCCACTATTAACTGCACTTAATGTAGAGTTACTTTTGTTGACCATGATCAGTGCACTGACACTAAGTCAAGCTGCCAACCCTTCACATCTGCAGTGCAGAAATCCGAATGATGATTTACCAAATAACCACCGATGCATATGATGTGTGCTAATACAAACCCCCTGTCTCTCTGTCTCAGCAAGTTGCAATACCACGCGCAGCTCGTGAAGTGTCTCACCACCAAACATTGCTCCCAACAAGCACCCATCATTCTTCAGTATCCTACATATCTGACATCATATCAAGCCAGCATTACACCACATTTCACTGACGGCAAAGGTGGACCTTTCAATGTCTTAAGGCAGTACATCTGAGCCCCAAGGGTTTGCATTACCCTGCACTGCACCGTCAGCAGGTCCACATGTGATTTCATATGAAGAAACGGAAAACGCAGCATAACCAAAGACACTGTGTAACGCTCCATTCTCTCTACAACTTACGACAACAACGACACTTGTTAAACAGCCATTTTCAGGACGACCGGGGTAAGCTGGTACCTGACTGCCACCATTCTGCTTTTTTTTATTACAGCAAGGATGATAGAGGTGGTGGAGACAACTGACACCACGAGACATGTAAAGCCATGGCCGTCATCGCAACATACCAACATTAGGCTTGTGACTCGATCACCAGTTATTTGGTGACCGGTTATAAAAATGATCATCGGTTTCAACATGCCGTAACCGATGTTGGAATTTCTAGTGTCCGACTGCCGGTCAACTAGAAAGCAAAGGTGTTACAGGGAAGCTGCATAATCGTTTGCGTCCGCCCCAATGGCAATGATGAAGGCCCATAAGGGCAAGATCAGAGTGCAATCAGATCAGACAGACAGTGCGGGAGGGGGTATCGCGAAGCCCCAACTGAAGGAAACCACAGTGCCCCCATCGACGCTACACAGAGCTGCAGACGGCGGCAGTGCCGCTGTAGTGGGGGAGGGAGGGAGGGGAGAGGAGCTGAGTGTGGGGTCAGCAGGAACACTGGTCTGGCACCACAGAGGTGGGAGATGTGTTGCGGGACACGTGTCTTTACTGTAGGGATACAGGCAGGAGCAATGAGCAATGTCAACATTGGACACGTGTCTTTACTGTAGGGATACAGGCATGAGCAATGAGCAATGTCAACACTGGACACGTGTCTTTACTGTAGGGATACAGGCAGGAGCAATGAGCAATGTCAGAACTGTGAAGCCGAAAAGTCAGAGCTCAGTGAAAGTTATAGAACAGTGGCAGCAGTGGCCATTGTCAGACCCGTCAACAAGATGACCCAGTGCCAGCAACACTGGCCACAGCCTTGTAGCTGACTGTCTGTGTGGCGGACACTAGCTGACCGCACTCCATGCATCACAACCTTAACAACTCCCAACTTTTTTACAGGCTGGATGCCCTTCCCATTGCCCAACCAATAATGTCAGAGCACACCAACATACAACATACAACATCAAGAAATACCACGACATCTGGGGATATTCAGACCAACACCAACAGAGCACACCTTGCTCACTCCAACCTCATCTGGGGTCTTCCATCCTTGTCTTGACCAATAAAGGCTCCTGGTTATCTTGGGGAGGGTTGCCAAGCCTCTCATCACATCAGCCCTCTGACGCTAGTAAACGTTTACTGTAAAACACAAGTCATAATGAAACTGAACAGAGGACAGGAATCTGTTACTGTCAGGCCACTATACTGGACAGCATCAACAGCTCTCATGGTTGTACAACAACTGTTTTGCGACAGATGATTCCACATCGAGATTATCCAGCTTAACCTGTTTACTAATACATCTCTCTGCCTGGTCACGAGACCCCAACAACAAATCAATAAAACACTGCAGACTGGACTAGCAAATAACTGCATCACTGTGTAGCACTTTCTTATACATTTCAAAAATTCAAAAAGCATCGACAGTAGATTCAAAGACGTATCAGGGATTTGATTCCAGGGCATTGATAATGCCATTGTTAAATTTGAGGGCTTTAAGGACTTTCAATGACGCTGGGAAACCCCAAAGTATAAAGACGATCACTAGATGAATGTTGATCAGATCAGTGACATAAAGTTATAATTTTCATGATAAACTTTCAAAAGTGCTGGCAGCAGTTATGACTATCCGATGCATGCAAAGTTGCAAACTGTTGATAAACATGATAGCACGCACCACTGACCTGCTTTAGTGTAGATGGAAGATTGTTGACCCAGTGCATACTGAAACACAGACCAGTGCAAACTAACATGCAAACATGAAACGTATCATACAGTATATTGCCAAACTACTCTTAACAGCTACAGACTTGACATGAGATTGCCATAATGCATGGCAGAAAGAAAACACACAAATAATTTTCCTCATTTAAACAGAAATGTCAGATCCTTTTCTGGACCAAAAATAAACAAAAAATGAAACAGCAAAACTGTTGGTAGAAAGTGGAAAGAAAATGTGAACTAACTCTGAAGCTGTCTCCAAACTAAGAAGCTGGAACTTATATCACTAAAGATCACACTAAATTCTAGTATCCTGCCTCTGTGTTTGCTTTCAGGAGAACTGATGTACATTGCTAAATAAATTATGGTGTACTGATCTGTCAGACACCTGTAATATTTATTATTGGTAACTAGCTCACTTAGCACAAGTATGTTATTATAACCCAATCACATTTCATCTAACGAGATGGATAAAAACACTAATACCAAAATATAACTTAAGATAATATACTATATCATACACAAGCAAATTATACACATATGCCAACATTTGGAAAATAAAAATAGGCACACTGCAGTCGAAGTGCCAAAGGTGCTGAGATCGATGCATGTGGAAGGAATCGAGGGAAAACAGGAATGGGAAGGGGTGTCCCAGTTCCAGCCAACAATACTGGGAGGCCCCAGCGAGTCCAGATCCCTGGGCTGAGGCAGACTGCCTGCCAATTGCATTCTGAAGCACTCTAGTTGCAAAAATAAAATCAAAAGGTATCAGAGTCAAAAACTGATAAGATAAAACAATCAGATAAAATATATTCAATGATAATCTGAATGAATAAGAGACAAAAACCGAGCGAATACCACTGAAAGTGGAAGAGCTAGCATGTATGAAATTATAAATACAAAGCACGACAGATATTGCAGTACCTCAAGCTGCTAATCACAAGATCAAACATGTTTTCCCTAAAGGGCAAATGCTCTTCGTCGACATGTAACCGGACAGTTGGCACTTCTGGTGATGAATCACTCTGAAGCTGCATTACACAGATCAATGCAACAATTATCAGAATGCGTGCAGTTAATGTGACGAGTTAAGAGCCACACTGAGGCACTCTGCAGTCCACTAAATGCTATAGACCCTGAAAATTTAATCAAAATTTGTTCATATATTTTTGAGTTATAGTGTGCATAAACGAAAAACACAAATAAATACACATGATTGCATCTGCATAACCTTCTCTGTTGTCACAAGATGAACATAGATGTAAAGTGTACACAAATATCTGCAGACACATGGACGACCCAAAAACTTAATGGTAGCTTTTGATCTATTCTACAGTGGTGCCGTTAAAAAAACACTTTTGCTTATACCTTAAGGCTCTGTGTGGGCTCCAGGGTTCTAAGATCTGCTCGGTTTCCTGGCCGGATGTCATGAAAGGCAACTAAACTATGCTCTGTCTGTCCTATCTTACCACAGGTTTTTCGAGTGTTTTCTGCTGTTTATTAGGGCCACTTTTTTGTGTTATCGTTAGTTTGCATTTATGTGTTCTGTCTCTTGGTTGTTCTGGTTAAGTTGTCAGTACTTGCCAAGTTACTGGCTAGAAAGACTCCTATGAGGAAGCCTATTCGTGGTAAGGAGATTATCTCCACAAAGCCCAGGCCAAAGAGCACTTATGACTTTATTGGTTTAGTGTATTGTTTCATTGTTTTTATCGTGTGTTTGTCTTGTTCCCGGCCCTGCATGATATATCTCATATATCATATAGCTATGGCACAATATAGCCTGTTTGTGTGCTGAAAGTACCATTACACAACAATCAACCGACCAACGAAACTTCTACCTTCCATATAAAAAGAGGCACCTTAAATGCGCAATCAAGAAATACCACGACATCTGGGGACATTCAGACCAACTGTGCTACGTTAATAATTGACAGGAAGTGAGTTTCTTATCACGAATCTACTTTACTAACCAGCACTTGCTCCGCCATGTCACACTGGTATAAAACTCCTACTGTGTCCTCTAGGATATGCCGCGCAATGTGACCTCGACCACAACCGATGTCCAGTGCAACGTCAAACTTTCTACAGCAGAAAACGATGTCAATTAATAGATATCATCATCTATGTCATGCATTCAAAAGTATCTGTTACATCCATGTTAAAAGGTTAATGTTAAACTGCTAAAAATTGTACTGATACAGGATAGGCTTACTGCTGGAGAATGCCTATCATGTTAATTATAATATAATTACAGCAGAAATGGTAACAGAATAACAAATGGTTGTTCAGCTTTTTAATCAATATTTTAAAGTAGCAGCCAGTAACATAAATCATTAACAAATAGCAGCTTTTGAACCTATAATACAACATGGAAAAGACCTCCAGGCCACCCTCACAACGTCTGGTTCAACCATGTCCAGGAGGATGCTGATATTATACTAAGTGTCTACTCTGTGTAGACCTGAGATTGCCACTGAATGGCACTACGGTCAATATGGACTGCATGATGATTACTCACATTTGTGCTATGTAATATTTTTTTAACTGTTTAACGTCAGAAATACTAGAAAGATACTTGGGACAGCACAATATGCCTTCCCCGACAATGGCTGAGCAATCCACACACAGTGATCAGTGATCTCATGGAGCCCCAAATGCATACAACGGTTTCAGCATGGATTAAAAGGGAAGAAAAAATTGCACCCTGCAACAGGAACCATGGTTAATCCCTAAAAATGGGGGCATGGTCAACCTCTAAATGCCCATTCCCCAGGTATATCAACATGCCAACTTTGGCATTTCTAAGTCAAACAGTCGGCCAAAAGTGGGGATCCCAAAGAAAACTGGGATGCTGTGGACTCACCAGAGTTTGGAGGGAGCCAGTCATATATGCAGTGACACTCACCATTTTTGATACGGCAACCGCTCACTTCTACTTACTTACTTACTTACAGAAACTTTGCACTTCCCCAATTTGGTTGCTCTGTCATACTATGTGGATGTACGTAGAGGGTACCCAACAGACATGTGAATCAGTGAGCCTTGCCCTCTTACACTGGGGCAAGATCGACCCATTTTTACTGTGAGATTAATGAGATTAAAAAATTAATCGTTTTACAGCCCTAAAATAAAACATATTTACATTTTAAACTTACACTAATGCATAAGAAACTAGAAGCATTTGGAGACCACAAAACTCCACCGAGGCAGCTGATCACAAGATTCCTACACCTGCACCTATCCCACAGTGGTAAAAATTCTATTAAAACTTCTTGATCTAGATTAGCACCACATTCCATGTTCCCACCCTCCAAAAAATTAATAACGATCTCCAATGACATGAGTTATCATCAAAATTTGCAGAAATGCTCTATCCTGCAATGAAAAAATTCCTTTAATAAATCATCAGTCTTTCTGTGTAGCCGAATGGTTACAGTACTTGTATGGACAGCAGAAGGACCGGGGTTTGAAACCCAGTTCAGCCATCTGACTAGAACAGGCATGTTATAGGATTAATGTCATAGGCACATATGCCGATCCAGCAATGAATTGAGTTTAAAGTTGCAGTGCTTGCCTTCAACTGTGTCCGAGGTACCTGCCTTTCGTACTTCTGCGGCATTTGCACCCCATTCACTGAAGTCGGTGGAAGAGTGAGGCTTCGTTATGTGCACTGCGGGGACCTATGTGTGCCATCTACGAGGACAGAATTTGGCAAATGCAGTTTCCGTGTTGCTGCACCCAGAACATAGAACTCTCTACCGCTACATCTCCGTTCGCCAACCATCAGCGACAACAGTTCCAGTAAATACGCCCCCTACATATGATTTTACCTCCGAGAACTACTGAGGAGTGAACTTACTTATTTACTTACTATGGCATGATATAGCACATCTAAGGCAGGTCGCAGTGGTCTAGCGGTAGCATGTCAGACTGCAGTGCGCGAGGTCCTGGGATCGAATTGCGCTGTGGGCAGTTGTGTTTATCGCACAACCGCTGTGATTTACAGCCTTGGGCACGGGCTGTTTGCACCTTTCCTGCAGTGCCTAGTTCAACTCAGCCTTCTACCCTACGTGGGATGGTAAATGAGTATCAGCTTTCGGGATGACTAATAATAATAAATGGCGATGGTGGTTGTAGACAATAGCTGCCTACAGGTGGACTCACAGCCAAAGTCAGGTGGCTTGGTCTGAGAGTTGACAGCCGCTTGTGCGCTGCGCTGCATTCATCAAATGAACCAAGTGAACTCTCGCAATGACCTTTAGTGGTCATGATGACAGCACTATAAATATCGTCCTTGGATTATTA
>Ga0049107_10000873_pt1 | contig 10120 bp, 8 predicted proteins | sample WorMetilPIANOSA1_FD_61187 | JGI IMG/M metagenome (GOLD analysis project Ga0049107, IMG submission 61187) | Marine gutless worms symbiont microbial communities from Max Planck institute for Marine Microbiology, Germany - Olavius ilvae PIANOSA.1 | ecosystem: Host-associated > Annelida > Digestive... | reverse complement strand
GAGGGGTCTGGAGAGGGGCAATGCCTCACGCCAGAAAAATAAATCAATTTCTGATCTCAAAATGGCGACTTTAGGTGCATTCGTGGCACTATTTATTACAGTTTAAACGCACCGAGCACCGGTACCCAATTCCAAGAGAAATCGCTTCAGCCGGGGCGCAAAATACACGAGCCTGTGGGGAGGGGTGTCTCCTTCCCACTGGGGAGGGGTCTGGAGAGGGGCAATGCCTCACGCCAGAAAAATAAATCAATTTCTGATCTCAAAATGGCGACTTTAGGTGCATTCGTGGCACTATTTATTACAGTTTAAACGCAAAAGGCAGTGCTCAGACCCCTCCCCATACCCATCCCATCGGTGCATGCAGCGCCTCGTCCTTGACCCCCGTTTGTAAATCCTGGATCCGCCACTGACTGCGACTAACCGGAAACATTGATTTGCCAGACACGGCCGGCTGACGTCAGAGCTAGTGACGTCACGAATGACGACTCGTTGACGTAGAGTGTCGGTCCGTTGCTGTGCCGGAAGTAGCTGGACAGAATGGACGCGTTACCTACATCAACCAGCAGCAGCAGCAGCAGCATCACCAATCACGCTCCAACTTCTATACACGTCTCCACTAGCTACGACAACTCATCGGCCACTGCCAGCGGCCGAGCATCATCTCCGTTATACAGTGCTTACAACTATACGATTCGACGGCCGTTCGACTATATACGTCTTTCATTCGCAGCAAAAAGCCACAGCATCGTGATACAAAAATATACAGTAGAAAAATAAACAAACATCAATACAACTGGAATTAGTCTCATCATCTTGCTATCAACATGTCAGTGGCCATCTGGCCCTTTGTTGTTTTAAATAAATGAAATGAAATGAAAATGAAACTATCCATAACTCGTGCTCAGTTAATATTGGCAAACAGTACCATGCGGCTTATCGAAGGTCATTAAGGTCACACGTCGCTGGCCTGTGACCCGCTAACCGCAGTCACACTTATCTGTTTATATATTTAGGACACAGTGCAGCAACCATATACTGATAGGTCTATACGGTCGTAACGTAGGTCGTCGAATGGTCGTAGCGCGGTCGAATCGCAGTCGAATCGTAGTTGTAATTAACCGCCTTACCACACTTACTTTCGCTCGTACAGTTAGTTTCTTCACAATGTGTTCTGTCTTCAAGGCGCTTTACGGTTGTACTGTTACTGTGTTGTATGAAGTTCTTTTAACTCTCAGCAATAATTGCAAGTTGTTCTTAGACGTGCAGAAGCGTACTTCCAGATGATCAGACAAAGACATCGCTGTGCTGTCAGAATCAGGAACATACGAGATAAATAGTGTCTAATACGATGATTTTATTCAATAGGTCTATTTAGTTTTTACAAAGTTGTGTTAGTAACTTTGTTCTAGTAACTATGCGTTGTATGCACTACATATATGTATTATGTAAAGGGCGACTACAACAGCTGTCCCCAGCCTTGTCGTACTGCTCATGTAACTTTATTCTCACTGTCAGTTTGTTTGCTTGAGCGAAATAAATGATGATGATGATGATGATGATGATGAGATGATGCCGGTGACTACGACTGTGTGCGGTGTCCGCCGAGACAGACGACTAACGACGCAATTATGCTTATGCGGTGGTTACAACTACGATTCGACTTCCGATATCATTTCGATTCGACTGGCGTTCGACTGCTAATCAAAGGTCATCACAGCTAGCCGCAGTCACGCTGACCTATTTATTTATTTAGGCCGCAGTGCAGCAGCCCAGAACAGACAGGCCGTAACGTAACGTAGAATGGTCTCAGCACGGTCGAACTGCAGTCGTATTTGTATTGTAACCATTACGTCCGACGTGTAATTCTCTACAGAGCAGGTGCTGCAAATGTACACATATGCGTTATGCCTGCATGTTGTGTACCTGGGATAGTGAATCGTATGTACGGCGGAGAGTTGACCGATTTCAGGAAGTAACGGAACGGCTGTTGAGCGGTGTGGATTGCGACGCTGACGTCTCGCTGGACGGTTTCGTCTTGCGACAGAGGAACGTGGAACTTGCTCGTGTCCTTGGCACACGCGTCAGCTGATCGTGTCCACGTCGACGTACTGCCAGTATGTACGTTCAACACGTGCTGTAGAAGTGGGTTTTAATAAAATGAGGTTTTTCGAGTTTCTTAAAAAACCTTAAAAACCACAAAAGTCCGAATTTTAGGTTAGATGGCCCACTGGACTATGTCTTTGTTTTTCATTTTGCTTGATTTAATGTGCTTGTGGGTCGTAATATTGTGTCCGGCATTTGTAAGTTAAAACCTAAAAATCCAATAAACCTAAAAAGAACCTTAAAAATCTATTTTTTGTTTAAAACATAGGTTTTTCCAGCCCTGGCAATCACACATCTGTACTATTATACAAAGTGGAGTGTCTGTATGTGAGTGATCAGGTGAATTGTTCGTTACCGATAAAGTCGGCTCCCTGGCGGTCTACGTCCACATATGATACATATTCTGAATCAGCGCGATCACGGGAGGGCATAGGAACCTAACTGCTTCGCATTAACTGTACGTTTAGAAGTTATTCTTTGAGGAAAGCTTCAAATCGATAATCGGAAGTCACTTTACTTCAACCACGCTATAAAAGCACCTCCCGTTTTAAGCATTCATTTGATTATGTGAAATATGTTTGTGAAGCCGAAACCGAAAAAAATCCGAAAACTGAAATATCGTATAATGTTGCTAATCTTCCAAAGATCTACGCAAATAGCATGAACATTGAACATGGCCGTAATTCCAGCGGTATGGACGTAAGTAAAACTGGGAGCGCTGGAGCCCATTGCCCTGATCAGTAGAGAGCGCGGACAACCACTGAACACAGCAGCAGATAGCCTACAATGAGTGACATTAGCGGAATAAATATACGGCTAGTGAGTGAGTGAGTAGGGTTTAACGTTCCCATCAACACATTTTCGGAGACGAGTCTTTCCAGTCAATCACTCGCACTGGCAGTGGTACTGACAACCTAACAAGAACAACTAAGAGACAGAACGCACAAATAACACAAATAACACAACGCAAAAAGTGGCCCTAGTTAACAGCACAACAGACACACTCAAAAAAAACTAGGCTACGAGAGAGGACAGACAGAGCCAGGTTTAGTCGCCCTGTACGACATCCGGCCAGCAAATGGTGCGGATCTATTCTGTTAACCCCGGAGCCCGCACGGGGCATAAATATACAGTGACCTGTAGTCGAACGGGCGTTCAAACTGTACGGAGGCGACGAATATTCTCGGCGAGATCTCTTGTACGACTGGACGATGTGAACGACCACGCTGCTGCTGGATGTCGGCGGGCGACGACGACGTCAGAGGGCGGACAGTGCAGTTGAGAGCCGGTTCTGGGTCAGTCAGCAGGCCTCGGGCAGTCAGCATGTACTCATCCTGTACGCAATATACACAGACGGTATGAGACACTGCAACTGAGTTCTGCACGGTGATAAAACTGGATGAAAGGGTAAAGTTTACACGCCAGCTCTATAGCCCGAAGTTTCGTGGCACATGCTGACGCACGATCTGTTTGCGGTAGCTAACCTTCTTGAATTTAGGACTTGTGTGCCGCTCGACTCCGTGTTCCTGATTTAACTAAGGGAAAAACGCGAACATATACGCATTAAACGTACATACCTAGTTAACAAGCCATGGAAAATGCCGTGCCACAACAGTTCCGCTTTCCTTGCCTACTCATGCACCCGCCTCAGTACCACACACACACACACACACACTGCACTACCGTGCACTGGCTGAATCTCATTTCACTCACGTCTCTCTCTCTCTCTCTCTGCCCGTGCGGGCTCCGGGGTTGTAAGAATAAACCCGTTCCGTTTCCTGGCCGGATGTCGTAAAAAGCGACTAAACCAGACTCTGTCTGTCCTGTCGCTTAGCATAGGTTTCTTATGATTATGCGTTGTGCTGTTAATTATGGACTATTTTTAGGTTGTGTTATTTTTTATGTTATTTGTGTGTTCTGTCGCTTGGTTGTCCTTGCTAGGTTGTCAGTACCGGTGCAAATGATTGACTGGAATGACTCGTCTCTGAAATGACCTATAATGTGTTGATGGGGACATTAAACCCTACTCACTGACTCACTCACTCACTCACTCGCTGCCCTAAATACGTCATTAGTGCATGGTTTCACGGTATAGACTGTCAATCACATTTGGTTCTAATAGTTGGCACGTTGGACGCTCATCCGACCTACTACCTCGTGCCTCCCACCGTCCTGCCCTCCCCCAGTGACTACTAGCGGCTGCTTACCCATAGTAAAGTAAAGTAAAGATACTATATTAACGTGCGCTCGAAAGCTGGCAATTAAGCCAGCTTAGTCTACCGCACGACCCAAAATAAAAAGAAGAAATTAAACTAAAAATGGAAAACCGTTGAGCGCAGGGCAACCCAGAAAGTGAATGGCTAACGCAGCTGACTGGGTTAGTGGTATGTCTGCTCGCTGCGCCACATACGGATCCAATCCAACTGTCCTCTATCACGGACAACGAATGACGTTCGCAATATTCGCTGCGGTGCCAGCGTAGTTCACGTCAATCAAATTCACCCGCGGCCATTTCTCAGATTGTAATGCACAATGTTGTCACAGGTCATGTGATTTCGGTGAGGTCGCAGAGCGAATAGTGATGTTTTAGATGTCAGGTCCTTTTAGTTATAGTTTTTTTGGTTATTTCTGCAGTCAGTTTTAGTATTTATGCATCAGCGTGTACTCGGGATCAGTTTACTTGTACACACGACACATGATTTCCTTAAGAGTCGTCATAATGATTCTCCGTCACGCTGACGTTCAGTTTAGCCCGTCACTCACTGTCAGTCACATTGCCATCTTCATTGTCAGCTTGATTCACTCAACCGATCTGTACTCGTGCAGTCAAATCCACGCTCACCACAACTCACAAGTTTTCCCGAGTTCTAGTTACGTTTAGTTAGTTATAGTTTGTGTTCTAATTCTGTAGCAATCAAACCTTGGACATCAGTAGCACGAAGTCTTCAGACTAACTTAGAGTAGAGTACAGTAGAGTAGAGTTTATTAAATACCGTGTGACATAGCGCACCGGCTTACAACATCACAGCATGTGCAAACTGCAAATTTACCTAGACTATCATCAGACGATGTAGAAGTGCAGTCTAGTAAATATAGCAGATATACCAATAATTTTTGTGATTAATTTGGAGTTTTTCCTGAACGGTTATTGTCGTTATTGTCAGTTGTGCCAGTTTTAATTATAGCTTTTATTAGTTTTAGACAGTTCGGTTTTTAGTTTATTATTATCTAATCGTTTAAAAATGAGTTTTCGTTTTCGTTATAGTTGATTACAACATCACAACAGTGTGAGGGTGGTTGAGAGAACGGGTCGCCGACCTGCAGCTCAAGTCCGGCGTCGTGTTCCACGTTCAGGAAGTCGATGCGCTGCGAGGACGCACTGGAAGCCGGCGTCAGCTCGTCTGTGTCTGTACGTCGAACTGTTCTTCGTACTCGCGGCGTCTGGAACTGGATCGTGCCGCCGCTGCCGCCGCCGGTCACCGCGGCAGGCAGCTGGACGTAGTAGAACACCTCGTAGAGTACGGCGGTATCGCGGCGTCGGCCGTGGCCAGCATCCTCGTCGTCGTGGTCGTCGTGACGTCGGCGTCTGATGTGACAGTGACGCTGTTCGCTCATGTTCTCGAACACTGGCTGAATCGTGTACCGATAGGCATCACCTGTACCAGCAACCAGCACACCATTGCCACTCACCACCGCTCACTTGCCTGCTGATTGGCTAGAAAGACTCATCCGAGGAAGCCTAACCGTGGCGGGGGGGGATCGTCTCCACAAAACCTGGGCCGAAGAGTGCTTACGACTTTTTCGGTTGAGTGTATTGTTTCACTGTCTAATTGTGTATTCGTCCTGTCCTCCGGCCCTATATAATATCTGTCATACTCCTATGGCACGATATACAGCCTGTTTGTGCTGAAAGTGCCGTTAAACACCAATCAACTAACCAACTAACTCGTTCGCTCGCTCATTTTTCTTCACTACACCGCCACGCAAGCCGCCATTAGCCGCCGTCAGCCGCCGCCGTATGCGTTAAGCCGTCACAAGCCGTAGCGTTGCTTGCCGGCGGACCACGGCTTACGTCTTAACGCTATCATCATCGTTTATTACGCCAGAAGGCAGCAAAATCATACATATAAAATACCTAAAACACAAAATCACACAATAGTATACAAGTAAAGACGATAAAAAACACCACTATAACATCATATCACGGTACAGATCATAACAGATGAAGCAAAGCTGCTTAACTGCATCATATTGCATTTTTATTTGACACATCATACATATGAGCTAATATCATATTTTGCACCAGTAGCAATAAAACAGGGACGACAATGTCATCAGCACCACATTATCACAGCGACGGATCTTCTGCCAAAAAAATTAATCGTCTAGCATCAATGAGATAGGATATTGGCAGGGCATTACGAATTCCAGTGTTTTAAATTATGCTGTGCCGGGTTCTGATCTCAACATGGAATGTTAAATCAGTTCTATGAACATCTGGCAGTATCACGCTGCAGACTTTCCGCCTTATCTAAGACAGCCCAAATGTGTCTAACAGCTGAGCTGAATGTATTCTGAAAAGGTTGTTAAGCACCGCTGGTGGGCTTGGTGCTGATCGGCAGGTCATCTGTTGCACTGCGCCAAGTCAACATGATAGCATTTATTAACGACAACTACGAACACCGCAGTGCGTAACGACTGCATTTGACATCATTTCAGATAACTTCAAGACACTGTTTAACATAGATTCGTGTTTCTTCATTATACCACCTTAGCATCCTCTATGTGCACTGTAAGTAAGTAAGTAAGTAAAGATACTATATTAACGTGCGCTCGAAAGCTGGCAGTTTAACCCGCTTAGTCTACCGCACGACCCAAAATAAAAAAAGAAAAAAAGTAACTAAAAATGAAAAACCGTTGAGCAGAGTAAGTCCGTGTTATATAAACCCCGTGAGTAAGATAAAATAGGACATTCTACTCTTGCTGATAACTTCGTCAAATGTTGACTGATTTACAAAGTGCCTTCACCGGTGGACTCAGAAATAAATTTGCAACAAGCTGGTATGAAAGATCTCACTACATCTCAAACGTGTTGCTGCTGTACCTTGTGAAACTTTCGTGTTTAAAAAGTACAAACTGATCGACTTAGTAAATGCAGTGATTAGAAACTTATCTTTTTTTGGAACAGTTTTATGCTGCACATTTTAAATTACGCGGTTCATGTATTACATATTACATTTGTTACAGTTAATAACGTTTTTGACTAATTTGTGTCACCGTGAATATTCAAAATGTCCTCTTCTGGCTCGAATGCAGGCATAGATACGTCTGTGCCACTAGTCATGCAATGGCATCGTCAACAACGCTATCTGATCCACTCCAGCCCACACATCAATCAGACGCTGCCTCGAATCATTTACACCCTGCACTTTTGCCTCGTTACTGAATTAAGCCCCCAGATGTAGTTAACTGAATTGAGATCATGACTGTTCGGCGAGACGACCACAAATCTGGCGTGATGAATGCACGGCGCTTGGCTTCAGTCAGTTGTTGCGCTTGGCATCTCTTCAGACATTTCAGACCAAGATTTCGGCATATAATAACTATTATAGAGGACTGGCAGCGAGTGAGTATATTTCTTAACTGCACTTCAGCACAGACGCCATTCAGTGCCACTTACGGTGGACATGTTAGAAGTAATGGACAGTACAAGAACAAGCGAATAATGTACATTAGAAACAGTGTTAAAAGTAACATAAGATCAAGACTACATAGCTACTAAAAGTAATTTAACAACATCATAACTTGTTGTAAAAATGAGTTTCGTTGATAAAATCAAAGACATTACGTACGTCAACGGTTTTAAATAATTCCTCCACAGAGGAAGCAACGAAATGTTTGTCGCGATAAAATCAGTACACTCAACAAGGATGTGCTCGACAGTGAGTGGGCACTGACAGGTCGTGCACTCAGCTTGGTCTGCTGCTGACAACAGATAATGTGTGTGAGAGACTCGTCTCTCTCGTCTCTCTCGATATCTGGTGCGTGGCCACTGGCCAGCCTTCTTGGCTGAGTGTCAGCTGCTCCATCGCAGCCCCATTTTCTTCACTGTGTGCGCACTTAGGCCTGCAGCACTGCTATGCCTTCGATCGGTACTTCGTGTTTCCAGCAGTTTACTCAGTAATCTATCTAGTCCTCCTTTGTTCAGATTTACCCGGAAATTCAACTGGTAATCTGGATGAATGTGCAGCAATAAACTGCTCCAAAAAGATGTTTTCTGTCGTTGTTTATACTAGTTAGATTAAGTTTGAGAAGACTAAAATTTCACAAGGTTACGTAGTGACTCGTTTGATGTGCAATGGGATCTTTAATCCTTAGTGCAAATTTAGTGGCGAGTCCGTTGGTGAAAGAATTTTTGAAAATCGGTTAATATTTGGTGAAGTTCCAGGCCAACTCAGCCTTCCATGCCTCCGGGGTCGGTAAATGAGTATCAGCTATAGCTGGGAAGGCAAAGGCAGGTATGGCTCATTCCGATTGTGGATTGCATGTGTGGGTGAGCGCTATATCAAGTGTACGTGCCTTTACCTTTACCTTATTGGGAAGAGTAATTTTTTTGACTCACGGGGTACAGGCCTGATAATATACGTCTTGGGCGTGATCATTGTTGCTCATCTCCGCCTAGCCTGACATTTATACCAAGATCGTTACTACAAGACCAAGCCGAGGCATCGGGTCGTCTAGTCGTTAAACAGTCGCAGCGAGACAGACAGACTACGCGACCAATCAATCGGCGATAAGACGAGATAGCGCGGAATGAAGCGAGTTTATGTGCCGACCTTTAGCACATTCGACTGGTGCCGACATGCACTGTTGACTGTAGGCCAGTTTGCAGTCGAGCAGCGTGTAGCAGTCCACTTGACAGCACTTTCTGTCGAATTCATCTACACACCAGCATCATCATCATCATCATGATACCCTGGCTATAGCCAGATGCTGCAACTCATTATACTCAAACAAAAATGTTCCGGAGACTAAACTACCCGTAGAGTCTACTCAACTTTAACATTTAACGTAATTCAGTGCATTAAGCTAATAAAGGAACACCTGGTCATTTTTTGCTACGTGTTTTATCAGAATATTTACTTCCGCCCAGAAAGTTATGTTTTCGTCGTCGTTTGCTTGTTTGTTAGCAGAATTACGCATAAACTGCTGAACCGATTTTCACACAATTTGGTGGAAATGTGGAACATGGGCCACGGAAGAAATCAACAGATCTTGATGGTAAACCGGATCACGTTAAAGTTAGGGTTGGGTAGGGTTACGATTAGGTGGGGCACCACCTAAGTTCTCATCACGATTTACGGAAGTATTCATTCCCTGCTCGTGTGGTTAATAACTGGAACAGTTTACCTAATGTTGTTGTCCTGGCATCTTCTCTTTATACATTTAAAAACAGACTTGATAGGTTCTGGGATAAACAAGATGTTAAATCTGATCACACTGCTGAATTGACCGGAGCCGGGAGCAGATCTGAGTTTTATACGAAATAAAATTTAAGTTACTGTATATAAAATTTGATTAATATGATACGGGCATAGAGGCTGTGAACAGTCTACGTCCGTGGAACATCATTGACTTGACTATACTCCGCATGGAGGAGGAGGATGTGTTTGACGTTTGTTTAATGGTAACAATTTTGCGACATCGGCGGCCTTGACGGAGGTATGTGCTCCACTGAGTGTCATTCTAGTTACAGCGTAAACTGAAAGTGTATCAGCTGCGAGTGAGTGAGTGAGTAAATGAGTGAGCGTTGAAATAGCGGTTGACGTCAACAGTGCACAAAGTTGGTGCTGCTGGCGATGCCTCGACGGGACGCAAGACACGTAGGCCTACAGAAAGTAATATAAACTACTGTGTCCGAGGGGGACACAAACCTGCGCGCTGGCCGTGGCCAACATCGCCCATGCCGTATACTTGCTAGATGTCGCAAAACGCCCTATCCCGCAAGGTTAACGGA
>Ga0049107_10000872_pt1 | contig 10121 bp, 8 predicted proteins | sample WorMetilPIANOSA1_FD_61187 | JGI IMG/M metagenome (GOLD analysis project Ga0049107, IMG submission 61187) | Marine gutless worms symbiont microbial communities from Max Planck institute for Marine Microbiology, Germany - Olavius ilvae PIANOSA.1 | ecosystem: Host-associated > Annelida > Digestive... | reverse complement strand
GTGCTTAGATGCCGTCACTTCAGCTGGATACAGCTGCATGTCGGTGGTTTTACGTGATGAATTTGTCTTGTACACCTGTGTTTGACTCCTGCTCAGACTGGTGTCAGTTATTGGTGGCGTCAGAAAGGAAAACTGCTCCTGTGCTCCAGATCAAGTTGGAAGGCATCAGCACGTTAATTGCTTGGCCGTATCGATGAAAGCTGTTAGTTAATGATAAAGTTTATTCGCCAAATGACAGTATTATCTCTCAAGTGACTTGTATACCTGTGATGTGTTTAGAACAATGATGACCTCGACCTTGTTGTCACTGAACATACGGCGTACGGCAAAGGTTTCATCAAAACATGCGGTGTAAGTTCAGCCATTGTATTGCTCATCATGACTCGGTGCTGCTGCTGCTGATAAGTTTGCTGAGAAAGAAATAACTTGTTCAGTTGTACTGGACATGTGGAGTAGATATTGGAACGCTCTGCACTGCTTACTTTGTTACTTCTTAATGCAAGTACTGTATATGCAGTTACTGCTGGCATCTGTTGCCGTCATTGGTGGTCTCGGGTGAGGCATCCAGCCAAAATTGTTTCAATGCAGCAAGTGTTCCCCTTTATTTGATGGCATGTCTGAACAATCAATAAAAGATATGGGTGGAATAAAACAGAGTCTGCTACTGTTATTAAGAACGTACTCATTGGAATGATTTTGCCGTGGAAACTTTACAAGAGATGAAAATTATTGTAAGAATAAGGTAACGTCAAGATAGGCAGTGCATAAAGCTGAAAAGACATCATCATCATCATCATCATCATCAACGTCGTCGTCATCAATCTTCTGCTGCACAGCAGGTTTTTGACATCCTTTCTCGTGTCTCCATCCCTCTCTGTCCTTATCTGTCCGTTTGAGTGCAACATAGTCATCATCATTTGCCAAATTGTGTGTGGCATTTGAATTCTTCTCCTCCCTCTAATTAGTTTACCTCTCATTCTGCCTTCAGTAATTCCATGCAAAAGTTTGTCATGTCTCAAAACATGGCTAATCCATCAATGTTTCCGTTGTCAGATATAGTTCAGAATTTGCCTGCCTTCATGTGCTCTGCTGAGAACTTCCTCAGTAACCTTATCAACCCAGCTGATCTTTTCCATTCTTCTCCATATCCACATTTCAAAGGCTTCTAATCTTCTTCTGTCTCTGGTGCATACAGTGTTATCATTCTCTTGTTTAGTTCCAGATTTATTTTACTAGTAAACAATTTCTTTTTCTCCATAAATCTTTATTTGCCATCTCAGTTCTGCTCCAAATCTCTTTTTGTGCAATATCTGTCCTCCGGTATTAAGCTGAAAAGGCAACCTGGGTTAATTGACGCTCACTCAATCTTTTTACAATGACTTAAGCTTAACAGTGAACACAGAAAACATTGACAAGTCCCACGGTTTTGCATCGACTTGGGCAAAAGGCCTTATTTCGCTCCAGTTATCTGGATTAGATTACCTTTCCCAGAATTTTGATACTTTCAAGCAGCATCCAAAAACTTGCTGTCCTACCTTCCAGCACTGCCACCTGGCCAGTGCCAACAGTTCAGCCGTAACTGCTGATGATGAAACACCTTTATTATTATTTTTATTATTCCGTTACGACAGGTGAGCCCGGATGCATACGTCCAGCTGGCACTGCAGCTGGCCTACTACAGAGACTCTGGAGGTCGGCCAGCGATGACGTACGAGTCGTCAATGACGCGATTGTTTCTTCTCGGCCGGACTGAGACAGTTCGCTCGCTGACCAATCAGTGTCTCGACTTTGTCAAGTCAGTATTTATATTACAGTTGATCGGTTAACTGACCACTTTGTAATAAATTCACTGTATCGCCTTACCGGGGTTGTCCTGAAAAATAGCCATTAAACAAGTGTTGTAAACGAGTGTCGTCATTGTTACAGAGCAATGAGTGAGTGCAAGCGTGACGTGTCGACGTGTGTCACATTACTGCGGCGAGCTTGCGACCAACATCAGATGTTGTACCGCGACGCCATGTGCGGCCGCGGAGTTGATCGACATTTGTTTGGTCTCTTTGTCGTCTGTAAAGGTCTCGGACAGGTCGGTGCATTGTGCAGAATTACTGTCGACTGAAAAATTTTACTTACCTTCGCCAAAGAGGTTATGTTTTCATCGGCATTCGTGTTTGTTTGTTTGTTAGCAGGATTATGCAAAAACTATTCAACCAGTTTTTACCGTGCAATGCAGATATGCATAGCACGTACTTGCTGTCGAAAGATGGATGTCTGGATGTCTGTCACGCGCCGGTATTGTGTCTAAACGGCTAAAGATAGCATCAGACTTTTTTCTCAGCCATGTAGCCCTATCACTATGATTTTCTAATACCGCATTATGGTGCGAAATTCTAACGGGAAGGGGAACCTGCCACTCGGGTGGACTTAGAAATTTTCTGTCTCAAAACGCTTAACAGTGGCAGTGCTCGAATGGGTTGCCGATACTTTTCCTCCCTCCGGATAATAAAAACGCTTCTTCCGTCATTATTTTCGATTTCTACCACAAAACCCGCATTACACCAGCAGTCGTGAATATTTTAATGAATTACAGTCACTCGGATGGACTTGTAAAAATGTTCAGTCTGAAAATGCTGTACGACCCGACGGCCTGCTGACACGTTCATACTCCCTCCACGTACGATACGGCAGCCAAATAGTTGCCAATACTTTTCCTCCCTCTGGATGATAATTCGTCGCGCATTTTCTCAGCATCAGCTGAGCTTCTTATTACAGAATTCGGTAGAAAGGTGGCACATGGGCCAAGGAAGAAACCATTAAAATCTGGTGGTAATCTGGATCATGCTGTGTTACAGTCAGGGTGGGGTCAGGGTATGGGTTGGGTGGGTCACCATTGTACTCTGCAGGATCCAATCATCCCACGACACCAGTGTCATGGAGTATGACTCACACCCACCTAACCATTCGTTTCACCAGTTATTTATTTACTAGTAGTAAAAGGTTTGTGTGATCAGCGGCCTTGGCAGCGATATGTCCCCCACGCTGTGCGATTCTAGTTTAGTCTATAAGTGTAAGAGATAGCTGTGCTGCTTGGCTTGACTGAGACTAATGCACTAATGTCAGTCATGAGGCTAGCTGACTGATAGATAGCAATTGAAATGTCATACGCTGTACGCCATCAAGTAACCCTCGGCTGGATCTGGCTGAATATATTCACACTAATATCAGTAATGGTATGGTAACGGTGATAATTCATTTGAACTGAGAAGTGATTTTAGCCACTAATGGAAAACCCAAACCACTTACAGTGCAACTGTGGAGGCACTGGACTTTCACTGAGATTTTGTTATACACTCTCATGTCAAGTACATCGGTGGACGTTAACTGCAAATTTGTCCCATCACTGGTATTCAGTTCTTCAGTTGCTGTTAGTTGTTGGTGACAAGAAGGGCATTCGATCTTTAAAAAAATCTCGCTTCATTCTCGCAGGTTCTCTTTTCGGAAGACCCTTTGGAGTACCAGCTTGACATGAGGTGCTGCAGAGTAATCGGCTAGTGAAACAAAATCCGAAAGTTTAACAGCAGTAATCATCATGTATAGCTGCTGTACTGTCTGCAGGAGAGTGAGTTTCTGAAGAATGCACTGATGGTTCCGTGGACTTTGTCGACCAGTCAGCAGCCACAGCAGCAGATTCAGGCATCACCGGACTGCAACATGCCGGAATTCAAGGACAAGGTGGAATGAATGTCGTGTCACTGTGTTGCATTTGTTACTGACACAAGATGACTGTTCAAATATGGACTTGTAGTGAAGATATTGGGCGCTTTCCAATGTAAGTGCTTTCGGTAAGCGCTTTTTTTAGTTAAGCTTACACTGTAAGTGGTGTTCCAATGCTAAGTGCTAACGAGCAGCACTGTAAGCGAAGATTGAAGACCGCTCATTGAGTGGGAATTTTGGCGCCATTATTTTTTTTTGCATGAAGACTGAAGAGTTTGAAATCACTGTTGTTTTAGACGACAGGGATGTGGAATTGAGAATTAGGGTTAGTGTTACTATGCCTGATAAGAATTTTACAGTTTGAAATCCAGTTTTTTTGCATACTGCTGGAGATAACTATCATCATTAAATGTGAAGGATGGTGTATCTAGTGATTAGGGTGACAGTAATGGTTAGCGAACTTAGTGGTAGTGAAACATATTTAGTTATCGCATATACAAGTTATCACTTTGTAGTTATCACTTTGTTTGACTTTTCACTTATTCGGACAATTGCCACATCGCTTGATTCCTAGTTACTGGGAAATGATGTGCGAAGAAATAAAGTAAACAAATGGGCTTGGCATAAGTGCTTTCAATTCAGCACCACTTTTTGTGTTCCACTTAGCAGTGTAAGCGCTGTTTATTATGGAGTAAGCACTTACCGAAAGCGCTTAGCATTGGAATGCGCCCATTTATTGCTGTGCAGTTTACAGCACAATGCTATTCCAAAGCCCTGAGAAAGTAATCTGATGGCCGAGGGCAGTATGGTATGAGCCAAGGGGCAATCAATCTCGCCATTGCTGGATATAACATTTCATATTTGCTTTGTTATGTCAGTGTTAAGAACATTACCCTTCATTAACAAACTAGAAGGCACTCAGCAGAGTGCATACCTCCGCCAAGACCCAACAGTTCCCTTTAAGTCAGTCAACCCCTATCCAAAATTAAACTCAGCCGTGAAACCATAATCCCCTAAAAATGTTACAGTGACGGGCATGACTCAGGGCCCCCGACCCTACCGTAACCCTATCTGTAACTATAACCCTAACCATAACATGACATGATCACCAAATTCTAATTCTAATCGTTTCTTCTGTGACCCATGATCTGATACATAATGCAAGAAAAAGTAAGTTTAATAAATTAATAATTTCACAATGAAACACTCCAGCGTGTTTTCTTACTTTTTACAACACTTATAAGCATTTATTATACTTTCACTTAAATACACAACATTTTGATGATGATGATGGTGATGATGATGATGATGATGATGATGATGAAGCAAATCTGAGATGTTGAGCGAAGTCTGTCTATAGTACAACACTTTGTGATGCATGGTTTGTCAGCTGTGTCCTGGTGGTGGCTTCGGTCCTGTGTCCGACGACGGTTATGGCATATCATACATGCTTCCCGGCGACGCCACGCTCTACTTCCACGTGTCGTCAAAGTGCTCCAGCACTGTGACGGACTCGGCGCAGTTCGTCCGACTGCTGGTCGAAAGTCTGCACGACATGCGACAGCTGTTTGTCGACGTCGCTAAGAATAACGTTGATGTTGCCGATCGCAGTTCAGTGACGTAGCTTCGGTCTTGTCGGATTACAGTGAAACACACACGTTATAATGTCCGCATTTGAGGCAGACCTATCATTGTTTGCTTGTTTCTTTCTTTGAATCACTGTATCTGTGCGGTTTTTGGTCGGATCGTCCTGACAGTCTCTGATTGGTATGCAGTGTGTAGTAGTTGCTGAGAAAATTACAAAAATGTCAGTCGAACATAGCACCACCTTGTGAATCGAATTGAAATGTGCAGTATCTGATCTGTGTCGCACGATATTTTTCAGATTTCTATAGACAAAAACATCTATGTTATGTTTTCCACTGTTAATGACATTTATTCCAGATATTTGTTGGAAACTTGACTTACGTATACAGCAGAGAAGTTTTAACGTCTAGAACGTAGGTGTGCATGTCAAGTACCAGTTCCATTGGAACAAAGTAATCCGACAATAAAGATTGTGAGCACACCACTTGGATTACTCGCCGATCACGTTGCAGAATGGGACCACTAATGATGATATAGTAATATATTTTGATGATGTTTATTTCGAACGTTAGTATTGCCATATATTAGTGCATTCTGTTGTAGTTAATGACAAACTGATTGATTGATATGTTATTGTATCATTGTGTCTGCTGTTATATTCAGCATTGCAAGTCATGTGATATACTGATGTGCCGGGTATTGGTCCAACAAGAAGCAGATAGCTGTTTTCTTGTTCAAGTTTGTAGTACAATGATCATCTGTAATGAGTCAAAATAATACCAAACATGCTAATACAATCCCAGTAAAGTGAAAATATACTGTTTAATGTGTATGCCACTGCTATTAGCAACATGGTCATTACTTTGAAACTTGCCCAATGACGGTCTTGCCTGTTTGGAAGCCACATTTCAACCTCAGTTAAAAACTCAGTAAGTCAGTCAACCAACGTATATAGACTGTCCGCTTTTTTTGGACCACCCAGTGTTTTACTACGTCTATTTTGCAGTGTGTTGCCATGAAACAGAATTGTTTCTGTAAGTGATGACGTTAATTTAATTACGTTTGCCTTTGTATGCAGCAATACTTACATGTTGTAGTCTTTTATCTTTAATTGTTTTCATTGTTGAATTTTAAAAAAGAAGAGTTTATCTGACCTGTGCTTCTGTAAAAGTGTAGTAATGTTGCTTTGCCTTGCCTGTGGCCTTTGCGGCTTTCCTCGTTGCTGAGGATTTTCAATAGAGTCGACGACACAACAGCCGTCGAGTCTGCAGTCCAGTGCTGTCTGCATACATTCCTCGATGTGTACACATTTTAACATGTTGTAAATTAGTTCTTTTACTCTAGCAGTTGACACTAGATGGCACATTATAGAGAACTATATTTGTTGACTTTCAGCTGAATGACTCGTGTTGCGTTGAAGCTGAGTAATAATAATAATAATAATAACATGTAGAAAAGAAGACTTGGCCAGAATCTGATAAGCCATTTTTGACGTTATCTGTCGTCTCGGCTTTGTGATGATAATCTCATCACTGATGAGATTATCTTCACACAGCCGAGGTTGAAGAGTGTATGTGTATTTTTCCATTTTGTTTGTTTATGTTACTGTGTGTGTTTCCCCCCTGGCCCTACACAATATATATTTCATAGACCCATGGCACGATGTAGCCTATTTGTGCTGAAAGTGCCCCGTGAAACACGTTACCAACCAACCGAATGGAGTTTGCACATTACATGGACTTGTGTTAAATAGAGTCTGCAAGGATTAGCCATGGCACAGTGGTTAAGCCACGGGACTTTCACCGAGCAAACCTGAGTTTGAGTCCCACTGTCACCTGTATAACTCATTGGTGGCGTCAGGGAGGGCAGCTGCTGCCAGAATTGCTGCCGTGTGCCAGCAAAGCCGGACTTTGCATGCGAACACGTCAGAGCTTTTGCACGACGTTAAAACGCCTCTGTGCAGTCTGCGTGCTAATCAGTTACTGGCAGTGATGTTTGACTGAAAAATGTAGTTCACTGTGTTGTGTTTAATATTTTTGTATATCACTATAATAAGTGTTTAAATTTTTTCTTTTACCCCCAACAGTACAAGTGAACTTGTTTATGATAAGTGCAGAGCAAGCTCTAAGCTGTATGATGTATGTATGTTTGTCAGGTGTGTATGTTGTAATGTTATAAAGGTGTGCTGCCCCGTGCGGGCTCTGGGGTTGTAAGAATTGACCCGCTCTGTTTCCTGGCCGGATGCGGTACAAGGCGACTAAACCAGGTCTGGTCTATCATATATCTTAGCATGCTTTATATTGTATTGTTGTTTATTAGGGCCCCCTTTATGTATTGTTAATTTTTGTTGGTATGTTTTCTGTCTTGGTTGTTCTAGTTAAGTTGTCATTACTTGCCAAGTGATTGGCTAGAAAGACCCCTCTGAGGAAGCCTAACCGTGGCGAGGGGATCCTCTCCATAAAGCCCAGGCCGAAGAGAGCTTATGATTGTGTTGGTTTATTGTATTCTTTCGTTGTTTTATTGCATGATATTTGTGTTGTCCCCCGGCCCTATGTGATATATTTTCTACTTCTGTGGGATGATATAGCCTATTTGTGCTGAAAGTGCCGTAAAACACCAACTAACTAACTAACTGTAAAGTGTCCTTTAGCTATTGTTACGTTTCTGGATTTCTGCATCATATACTAGTATTATCTTTTGTACCTTATAGCAATAATGGTGAAATATTGTTCCGACTATTACTGAATTCCAGGCTACCCGTGCCGTATAGGTAGGTAAAGTCTGTAACTTTTTCTTGCTTATTTTCGTATGACAGACGTCAATTGTTTCTATTAATATTAACGGTATGCATGTTGCACAATGGTAGATAACTTGTTGGCTGTAAGCACTTTCTTTCACATACTCTGACTAGCTTTTGCGTCGTCTTTCATTGCTGCAGCAATATTGCTGTCAGTATTTACAATTAATGTTTATTTTATTTATAAGAAAATGTCGCTCACCACATGATTTGCATTCTACCTGGAAAATGATGCAGCATCAGTTGCTATGTACCAAGCAGAATTATTTTATTTTGTTAATACAAGTGGATCAATTTTCGTTACATAGTTTGATTTCATGTACCCCGTGTCTCAAAAACTGGACCTTCTCTATGATACTGTGGAACAGCTTCACCAAACCAGAGCGGTTATCAATGATTTCTGACAGATAGGATTCATTCAATTGCCTGCTGAGTGTGGGTGAAAAGTTTGGTACGGGTCGAGAACCGTGAAATGATCAGTGCACGTATCTAGAATAAAATCTGTCATCTCACCCTAATTATGTTGCTGCACTACTGTGTAAAGTACGAGCAAGTTGAATTTTGTGAAAACTCGCATTGTTGCACTTTTTCTTGTAGCGAAAAAGATGCTGACGTGATACGTAGCCTACGTTATTGGTTCTGGCTAATTCTTATAGCTACTCGTTCAGTTTTTTTGCGAGATGACATCAACTTGATGCCATTTAAACGCGTTTAGAGTGATTTGTTAAAAAGTCAGCAGCACAACTCATCTGCACATAGTGTGCATGAAACTGTCAAACTTCTGCGTAGAGATAGATGCCAGACTTTTTCCGCCGGGTTTGTGGCCTCTGAACACCCCAGACTACCTATACTGTGTCGAGTGGGCCGTTAAACTCTACTATACCATACCATACCCCAGACTTCAATCCAGTTGACTATCAGATGTGGGCCACCATGCAGGACTGTACAGACATCTGCAGCGTTGGTGAACCGAAACAGCGGCTGATTCAGTTCTGACATAATCCAGTAGGCACACATTATCAATCCGGCTATTGAGTAACGGTGTAATTGGCGTGAAGCACAGAACAAGTTATTGTAAATAGACTTCTAATCGGTCACACTCATTTAACTCATTGTTACTTACTTTATAAAGAACAACCCTCAAACTGTAACTACTGTAAATCTCTTCTTAACAGTCGAACACATCCTAACTTCCTGTTCTGCATGAGAAAAGCACTACTCCAACTCTCAGCTCTCACACACCTTAACCAACATTTCTAAACACGTCATTAACTACCTATCAGAGATAAACATCTTTAACAAACTTTTTCTTTATGGCACGTGGCCTATTTGTTGTAAGTGCCGTTAACTCAACCATCCAACCTGGCGTGAAGTTCGTTTGTGCGAAAGGCAGTCATTTTGAGCACACCACATGAACTCGCTCATAGTGACCGTATATAACTTGTGCGGTGCGACTGGCTTGCTTAAATTCTCTGTACTTTTTCTGTATATGAGAAATGTTGATACTGTGCAATTTTTGTCAGGTAGTGCGGCAACGCAGTTGAGGTGAGGCGGAAGATTTTATCCCAGATAAAATGTGCGCAGATCAAGGTGAAAGAATTGTTAAAATCAGTCAGTATGAACCAAAGATATCACGAAAATAAAAGCGGCACAGTTTTCTTTGCTTCACGGTATATGTGCACCAGTAGTTGCTTACTGTAGTTGTATCAGTTATATTTGTATTTTCTTTTTTTATGCTGCTGCCTAGACGTATTCTTTATTTTTCATTTTTGTACAGTTTTTCTGTTTTATGTAGCCTGTTAAATATTGACAACGTTTATTATATGAGTGACATATTGTGTTTATTCTAATACAGACATTATAAACGTACACGTGACTATGTTTGCTTAACTTCCGTTACGTCGGAAATATTGTGTTCTGCACAAGTATGAACATTTATTTATTTCAGATGAACTTCAGTTTGGTTTCAAAAAGAACTCTAGCTGTTCACATTCATTGTTTGTACTGTCTCAAGTTGTAGACTATT
>Ga0049107_10000871_pt1 | contig 10121 bp, 7 predicted proteins | sample WorMetilPIANOSA1_FD_61187 | JGI IMG/M metagenome (GOLD analysis project Ga0049107, IMG submission 61187) | Marine gutless worms symbiont microbial communities from Max Planck institute for Marine Microbiology, Germany - Olavius ilvae PIANOSA.1 | ecosystem: Host-associated > Annelida > Digestive... | reverse complement strand
TTATTTCAAGCGAGATTGACTGAAAAGAAATTTCGGCCAGCCTCGGCATTTACACTATTTTGTGTTGAAGTTCAGATGCTCCACCACCATTAGTCCTACAGAAGTTTAAATTCCTGGCTTTTTCCATTGTGCAAGTGTCTATGTCATCGTCTACCAGATGTGATGCTGTCAGTGTGTGCCTTCTCAGCTGGACACACACATTGCTGAAGTGCTAGCTGGGGTCACTCTCAGTATTAATGCCTTTGAATGCTGGCATGCCAGAGGTCCTTCACGGCTTGCACGGCTTGTTAAGGACTTGACCTGTGCCGCTGCATCGCAGGCCTATATAGAACGCCTCTTTTCTGCCTGTGGGCTGCTCTATTCTGGACGACAACGAGCTATGTTCAGGTGTCTCGAGATGAGCGTTTGCAAAAAACTCAAGACAGTGCTGGAAGAAACGTTTTGCCCACGGTAACCGTCTTTCGGAGATTTGGTTAATGTTGCAGAATTAATGTAGGAACATTCTCGCAGAACAGAACTGATACGGTGACTGACAGTGATAGTGAACTAAAACTAAAATGATTTTTTGAACTAAAATACCACTAATTGCAACAAGTATGTAACAGATGGACGAGCAATAGTACTAGTAACAGCAACGAGCTGCAAAATTCACTAACTGGTACCTTTCTATTTCTATAGTCCTGTCAAGTATTTTAGTTTTCCTGACTGTTGCCAGACTTTCTATCAAATTTTTGTTTGTATTCTTTGCCGACTGCCCTGATCAAGGTTGGCCTTTGAGGCCGTGTGGTCACAGTACTTGCATGGATAACATGACAGAACTGGGGTTCAAATCCTGGCTCAGTCATCTGCCTATAGTATGTATGCTATAGGATTAATTTCCTGGGCGGACACAGAGGGTTTGCTTGTGTCCTCTATACCTGTGACAGGTAGCAATTCACATAGTTCAGAGGCAAAAACTTTGTAAGTTGCTCTGGCCTCCATGCTACGCCGACTCAGGAGGCGGCGGGTTCACGGTCGGCTGATTACACTAAGGCTGTCCCTCCTCAGCTCTACAGCGGGCGCACGGCCAGAATAATAGAATGCAGCATAAGGCCCCTCAGTTCCTCCTCCCTTACCTCACACAACTCCAGACTAACACATCTGGTGAATTAGGTCATAGATGTAAAAAAACGTTCCAGAAAAAAATATAATAAAACGTTAAAAAACGTGACAAAAATAAAAAAACGTTAGTAAACATTGAATAAAAAACGTTGATGTTTTTCAACCCACCAATTTACCAACATAAACAAAAACACAACGCCTAGTGGCGTCACTTGATGTAATCCTATACGGTAAGTAAATAACAATGCTTGTCAGTATATAGGTCGATATGGAAATTCTAACATGGGCACAAAGAAAAACAATCATACAGACTCAATTTGTTTCCGTTGTTTCAAAAGTGATTTCAGATGGTATTTTCAATGAACTTTTTTAAAAATAAAAAGCGTTGGCAAAATAAAAAACGTTAAAAAACATAAAAAACGTGCCCTGAATAAAAAAACGTAAAAAACGTTTTTACATCTATGAATTAGGTTACCAGGTCGTGTATACATGAATCACTACACCAGATACAGAACCCTTCGTTCCACCAGGGCAGCGCACTCAGCGATAAAGGCCTCAATGCTGGCGTGCCTGTAACAAGGCCACCACCTCGCAATGTAACGGAAATCCCTGCTCAATCAAATTCACCCTGTACGGGTTCCGGCGTTGAAAGAATAGACCCGCTCCGTTTCCTGGCCGGATATCGTAAAAAGGCGACTAAACCAGGCTCTTTCTGTCCCGTCTCTTAGCCTAGGTTTTTTTTACACTGCACGCTAGCTGCGGCACAGTGTATTGTAATCCGTCCCGTCTGTGGGTGGGTGTGTGGGTGGGTCTGTTACCACGATAACTCGAAATTGCGCGCATCGATCCTCACCAAACTGAGTTTGTAGGTAAAGGTAGGGACCATCTCCAGCTGATTAAATTTTGGCCGTCCCGCCCCCCCCCCGGGAAGGGGTCTGCGGCGGGGCGAAAATTTTTGGCTCAGCGTTACTACAGCCAGCGCGCAGTGTTTGCGTCTCCTCTGAGCGCTTTTTTCATTTGACTGTGTCTGTTGTGCTGTTAACTAGGGCCACTTCTTGCGTTGTGTTATTTGTGTGCTGCCTCTTAGTTGTTCTTGTTAGGTTGTCAGTACCAGTGCAAGTGACTGATTGGAAAGACTCGTCTCTGACATGACCTATAATGTGTTGATGGGGACGTTAAACTCTATACTCACTCACCCACTCACTCAATCAATCAAATCCTTTGATTTTTTTCCGGCCTTCGTGGACGTGCATAGACCTCAAAAGTACATGTTTTGCCACAGTTTACAAGTGTGACAGACAGCCGGAGACAAAACCGCGTCACATACAGCAAGAACGGTATCAGCAATAGCGTTGTCTCACCACGGCAAAAATGACAGTCAATGAACGCAAACGAACGGACAGTATAGCAAAGTCGGTATCTAAACGACGTATGTTCACATAATACTCTGCTCTCTCATTGCCCAGTCAGCCGTACTACAGATGACAAATAATCTAAGCTAGCCAGCAATGTAGGATGCGCCGCGTGGTATAACCGTCTGTCAAATATACCGAAGGCACATTTCCGGTCCGATTATTGACGCCATAGCCAGCTTACAACTCACGGTGGGGGGAACCGCCTCCCCTCCAGCCCATCTGCGGATTTACAAAGACAATTTGAATTTGCATAACTACCTCCGCCAAGGCGGGTGTGTTTTCATCGGCGTGTGTTTGTTAATTTGTTGGCAGGAATACTCAACAAGAAGCTCAGTAACGCTGACAAACCCGCGCGACGCGTTTACAGGTCAGTCAAGGTCAACAAACATGGTACCATTCGATAGACTGCGTACGGTTTCCTATTAGTGTTCTATAGTAACCGCTGAAACCACGGACTTTTCTGGATTAGACAAATTTAAAAAATCAGTGTCCAATATGTTCTTGTTGAATTTTTGCCACGTGAATTTTGTATGAATGTCGCCTTGTGATACTGAGACATATTTTGTATGTTTTTTATGTTTTTACGTGCATGACAGTATTGCTTTTATCACTAACTGTTTTATAACACTATTGCAACATGTTAGAGGCCAGTCGGCCCTTTGTTGTCAGATAAATGTATGTATGTAACTTTGTCCGTGAAACGCACCTTTTTTTTTAGATATTCAACTTCGAAAAATGTTGTGACCTTGAAATCCGCGTCAAAGGTCCCTCGAAGTCATTGGAACCGACACGGATCAATCCGCCACCTATGATGACTTCCTATTAACTTTACTTAGCAACCATGGGCTTATCTTGTACCGTTTCCGAGACAGACGGTGATTTCAGTTGAAAATCGAAAAAAATTCTAACCCCCCTGGTTGCCTGGTATTTAACACCCCGATGAAGGGGTTCCCTTGGAATTTGGTAACGACGTAAAGGGTCAAAAAAACTAGAATGATGGGGCTACCAGATGGTCAAATCAGTTTTAAGATAGGTTTAGCCATTTAGACACAATACCGGCGTGTGACAGACGGACGGACAGACGGACACACGACGACAGCAAAGATCACAGCGTCGCGCGGGTGAAAACTAATCGACCGATTTTCACCTAATTCGGCGGAAAGCTGGCACATGAACCACGGAAGAAGTCATTGGATTTTGGTGGTAATGGTAAAGGTAAAGGTAGCTCACTTGATATAGCGCCACTTACAGTCCTGGACAGCGGCACTTTACAACCTCGGAAGTGGCAGCTGACTGGCAATGACAGTGGAGCCTAGAGCCCGCGCTAACAGACTATTGGGCCCACAGTTGCAGCCAGCAGGCATACTACACCCCAGTCAACCACGCTACGCCTTCACCCCGTAATCCATGTACCTAATTACATGGATCACTACTCATTTACCGACCCCTGAGGGATGGATGGCTGAGTTGGCCATGTTGGCTGACCGATAATGGACGGATTAACCGCAAAGTAGTCACTCACCCAGTTAGCAGTCTGGCGCAGGATAGGGAAAGTTCGCCAGCCGAGACAAGCGTTCTAACCACTATGCTACGCCGCCGGTAATCCGGATCATGTTAAGTCCGGCTCAGTGTTAGGTTACAGTTACGCACGGGTGGATGTGTGTCACCAGGCATCTGTTCAATGTATCAATTTTGCGACATCATCTGAGTGACCTTGAAAGGCAGAACACCAGGGTCACATTTTTCAGGCATATCTCCTTAATAATGCTCGTACGGTTTGACCTAGAATGACCAGGGTAACACATTTGGAGGAGAAGCATAGTTCTAGGGGTCAATCACACCCCTACCTCAAGGGGGCGGGGCCCCCGCGCTCCCCAATTTTGGAGGTTCACTTTTGTTGATGCATACACCCTTTGACGAAGAACTACAAAATTTGGCGTCGTAACACATATGAGGAGGGGGCTTGCTTTTAGGGAGTCCGCCACGCCCCCACCCCAGGGCGTACCAGCGCTCCCCAATTTTGGGGTCCTTTCTATTTATGCGTACACGCTTTGTCGCAGAACTACCTAATTTGACGTGGTAACAATTATGGGGAGGGGCGTGTATCTTTGGTCAGCCACGCCTCCCATCCCAAGAGAGCCGTGTTCCAGGGCTCCCACATTTTTGGGGTCCTATATTTGTGCCCGAGACTCTTTTAACGGAGAACGACCAAATTCGGCTTGGTAACACCAACACATATGGAGAGGGGCGTGTTTTATTAGTTCAGCCACGCCATTGCATTTGCACAAATGCGTCGCGCGGTTTGTCAGCGACAGCTGAGTTTCTTGTTATGCCCCTGCCCTCTAGGCGGGGGCATTAAGTGATGATGCGCGTCTGACGTCTGACCACTTTCAGGGTCAAAAGGTCAAGGTCACCAGGCCGCTTTACTCACCGCGGCCTTAACGCGTGAGTCAGGTGCAGCGGGTGACCGTGAGAACGTATTGGGCGGGGGAACTACTGCTACGTTGCGTCTGCTAGGCAGCGCGCGAGGCGCTGGGGCGCTTACGGGGGTGGGGAGGAGAAGGGTGGGGGCATATCGTGTCGCCACGCGCACAGCTTGTTGCAATAATCAATGTCGAGGCTGAACCGCTAACAACACGCGAAATGAAAAAGCGATCAACAGGCGACGCAAACACTGCGCGCTGGGTGTAGTAAGACGGACCCACAAACAAACAAACACACAGACATGGGCGATTACAATACACTGCGCAGCTTAGCGCGCGGTGTAATAAAGTCACGCGAACATCACAGAGGTTTCACAATACTGAATGAATGCCTGTGTATAATATTCAGCTACGTTTATTGGTACAGTGGTCCACGATAACAATGTAAAATAAAACAGATCGCATTACCAACCGGTCACTCATCGGCAGCAATGCAGCAGCCACGTATCGTGTTAGGAGAACAGCGGGGTGAGGGGGAGGATGAGGGGAAGTTATGTGGGCTTATTGGCCCACAGCCGGAAGCAATCTGTTCCCCGCAGCACTGACAAATGTCCGTTCACGGAATTCACCAGCCAACAACGAGGATACCAGACCACTGACAGCATGAGTAAGCCTTTCACAAGGGCGGCCGTTATGCTATCACTGTTACCGTTACTCCAATTACCTCCGTTTACTGCGATCCAACAACATCACCCGCTTTTATGTGCAAATCATTCACATTTCACATCCTTGTCCACAACCTCCAGTGCTGTAATCAAGACCAAATTCTTAAGACCAAAGCAAAGCAAAGATGTGTAATGGGCGTAGGCATGTGCCTCTATGCCCAGCTAGCGCAAACGAAAAATAGTGCAAAAGTGCAATTATGATACAATGTTATCATCCGTATTTATCCGACTTCCGTTCCCGACCCCGGTTAACTCAGCCTTATAATCATATAATATATCCTGGTGTTGCCAACATTTATCTAGTCTTCTTTTGAAAGTGTGTTGTAGCGGTTGATATTACTCTTTCTGGTAAGCTGTTCCATACATTAATAATTCTAGGTGCAAAAGAAAATTTTCTTAAATCATAGTGATATCCATTATTTACTAATTTTAGGCTATGACCTCTAGTTATATTATCTTGCTGTTTTTCCAGGTACAAATTCACTCTACTATCATATTTATTAGTCAAAATCTTGTATACTTAAAATGTTGTATCTTTATAAGTAAAATTCTTAATACTAATAATCAATTTAGTAGTATAGTGGCACGCATCTGGACTTTTTCGAGATATTTAATTAATCCAAGTCTATGCGGGTTCCATACTGAATTTGCATATTCTAAATGGGATCTTACTAAGCTCTTATAAAGCATAACAAAAGCATCTTCATCTAAATATATGAAATTTCTCTTCCTAAATATGAACAAGAATTTGTGCGGCCGAGCGCGTATCGAAAAGTACATGTGTGTCATTGTAATTCGCTAGGTGGCGCGACGTGACGCTCGATAACCGGACGGACAGACAGACGGACAGACAGACAGACAGAGTGTGACGCAATATGTGGCCCCCTCCTAGGGAGGAGGGCCGCATAATAAGCAGTATTAATCTTTTCTTTGCAGTGCTGCACAAAGTTTAATTTGCTATCGAATATCACCCCTAGATCTTTCATGTGTTCAAGTCTTCCTAACTGTGTACTTTGTACAGAATAGGTATAATTTTTATTTATGTTTCGTCCAAAGAAGACTGTTTTACATTTAAGGATGTTCAACTTTAATAACCATTTATTGGACCAATCTTGCAAAGCATTAAGTCCTAAGTGCAAAGCTTTATGATGTCTTAAATAGCCAGCCAGACCTGCAAGACCAAGACCAACGGGAAGTAAACAAAGGAGAAGCCGGGGTTCAATCCCCGGGTCGACCGGTAGATTTCGTGTTCGGATTCAAGGGGCGCATGCTTTGAGATTAATTTCTCGGGCAGGCAAAGAGGGTTCGACGGTGTCCTCCTCTATAATCTGTGACCGTTGGCTAATATTGAGTTAAGTGGCGCTCAGTCATTAGCCACTGCCTAGTCAGCGATAACAGATGGTGCCGGGCTGCATGTTGGTAGGCTGTTGTAGGCCATACCCACGCGTGCCGCTCAGTTCGGCCCGGGCCGACGGTGTGAGGTGTGCTGAGTGGCTGGGCGGCCTGCCGGCATGCATGCCTGGATTAGACACCTAGAGAACACTCCATCCTCCCCTAGGCCCACACGCCCTACCTCTCGGGTTACTCGATCGTGCCTGCACATAAGTGGAGCCGACGAGTTGACTCAAGACGGGGGGGGGGTAGCACAGCATACATTCACACACGCCTCAGGACCTCCTTACCGGCTCTTGAGTCTTCAACATACTGAAGTTGAGCCACCCCCTGGAAGGAAGAAAGAAAGAAAGGCACTTCACTTATTTAAATTTTAAGTAAGTAAAAGCCACTGTTGATCTCCACGGTAGTGAATAGTGATGTTCCAAGCATAGAATAGAGAAATTATAAACAATACTTGAAAAGTTGCTGTATTCTTCAAGTTTTTTTATGACGAAAGTGACTAGACCGTATTTCACAACACATCAGACCTGCAAGACCAAGACCGATGTTTTTGGTCTCAGACCGGTCTTGTCCTAAGACCGACGGTCTCAGACCACATCACTGACAACCTCTTCCCCGGGCCTACCTCTCTGTTTGGTTCCCTCAACCTCCAAAGCAGCAAAGTGTGGGTTAGACATTATGGACCTGGGACAAAATGATTAAATATTTGAGCGTCCTGACCCACGGTAGGATACTTTGGTGGTAGGATCTAAATTTGTATGCTGTGTATGACGGGACCCAATTAAGTGCTGCAGTGCTTTGACACTCACTGTTGGCTGGGTAACAGGAAGGGCATTTAGACTGACAATCTGTGCGCGTGGCGACACAATATTCCTCCGACCCCTGCAAGTTGACAATATCTTCGCATTTATTCGCCGGGTGGCACCTGTTCCGGCATGCTGGCTATTTAAGACATCAGCAACAAGTTGACCTTTGACCTTTTGACCTTGAAAGTGATGTCCGAGTCACATGTGACGTGGGCTACCTCTGTGCCAATGTTAGTATTCCTATGCCTCTCTGTTCTCGAGTTAGGCCCGATGTATGCAACAGACAGACAGACGTCAGACAAAAGCATCACTTAATGCCTCCGCCCTATGGCGGAGGAGGCATCCAAAGACTTTCCTTTGGAAGACTTTCTTGTGACCCTGCCTAACCTGGAGTAATCTGCGGAAAATAGGTGGGTTAAACAAACGCTGCAGTAGTAGGTAGTAGTAGTAGTAGTAGAAGTAGTATCATACTACACCTCGACTCAAAAAAGAACAGGACACTTCGCCAAATATTGACCGATTTTCAAAGTTGTTTCAATAGGAGACTCAACAGTGATTGTGTAACGAATTAATCATTAAATATCTCTCCGCACCTTAAACACGTCGCTACACTACCTTGTGAAACCTTAGTAGGTGGAAGTAGAAGTAGTATTATAGTACAGTACCAGTAAAAGTAAGTAAGTAAGTGAATCGTGTATTAAATGTCGGACAAACACCATCAAAAAGCAACAGTACAGGACTCAATTGCCCATCATGTGGGTGGGGAGGGTTTTTATGGGTCGACCACAGTTGGGTCAGGGGATACATGGATCACAGTTTTGGGACTGTTCATCTTTGGGGAAAGTATTCATAATTTAAATCAAATGATTTACCAAGCCTCTGTCTGTAATCAGTTTGGTATGGTAAATATTCTTCTTTGCAGATGATGCACACACACACATACACACACTCACATTCCCTTTTAATGGCTATTTTTCCAGGTAAACCTGGGTTAGCTGGTTGCCCCTTAATTCTCTTTCTTCATTTATTCCCGGACTGTGCATTCATTTGGGACAGGCCTAAACTTTCCATGTCATTCTTAACACAATCCCACCAGGTCTTTTTGGGTGTCCTCTCTGTCTAATTCCTTCAACTTCCCACGTTATACAATGTTTGACCCGGCCAGTATCATCTTTTCATTCAACATGTCCAAAACATCACAACGTACTCTTTTTGATCATCAAACTGACTGGTTCCAATCCTAAGAGTTCTGATGATGCAAAGTTATATAAACACGTGTTTATATAAACACATAACTACTGAGGAGGATCACCAGTCTCTCCAGGTGGGTTTAAATGTCTTACAAAATTGGTCACACAAATGGTTGTTAAAGCAAAAGACAAGTAAATGTAAGAAAGTGTTTTACGGGAGGAAGGAATCTCAATGACGAATATAAGTATTACCTTGCATCTACAGAATTGGAAGAGTTGACAATATGAAAGATCTAGGAGTGTTATTTGATTCTGAGTTAAGTTTTACTTCTCATTGCAGAGAAAAGATTAACAACGTGTATTAAAAATATGCTAGCACTGATTAAATGTAATTTCGTGTATTGATTTGTTACACTATATAAAAGTCTAGTCAGGTGTCATTTAGAATATGCCAATTCTGTGTGGAACCTTTATCGGTAAGGATTAATTAAAGACTTGGAAACGGCCCAGATGAGAGCAACTAAGCTTGTTATAGCAGTTAAGCATCTACCTTACAGAGAAAGACTGGCACGATTAAGGTTACCGACACTTAAGTATCATTGAGCAGTGGGGACATGATTGAGGAGTATATAAAATGCTAACTAATAAATAAGACAGTTGTGTAAATTTGAAATTAGAACAAATGCAGAATACCAGAACTATTGAAAGGATGCCTCCTTTAGAATTGACAGACATTTTTCATGCATATTCACACCACACAGTTTGTACACTTCTGTCTGTCTCTATCTGTTTGTAAAGATACTCTTGAGTAATTTCCCGGTGCATACCTAAATTGAGGGATAACTTCCGCCTCGCTTTAAATTCAAATAGGGATTAAGTAAATTTCTCCCCTCGTCATTCAGTTATCGTAACAGATATCTTAAGGTCATCGGAAGTCACGTTACTTCCCTCTTTTCTCTAGTCCCTTACCGTTATTCGACATTTTTGCCATATTTTCCCCACGTTTTGTTTAATAACTTTTTTATTTCTCGTCCGATTGTTTTCAAACTAAGTCCACTAGAATTCC
>Ga0049107_10000870_pt1 | contig 10124 bp, 7 predicted proteins | sample WorMetilPIANOSA1_FD_61187 | JGI IMG/M metagenome (GOLD analysis project Ga0049107, IMG submission 61187) | Marine gutless worms symbiont microbial communities from Max Planck institute for Marine Microbiology, Germany - Olavius ilvae PIANOSA.1 | ecosystem: Host-associated > Annelida > Digestive... | reverse complement strand
CGAGTCAAATGCGGACTTCAAGTCGACATAAGCTACATGAAGGGGGCGATGAAATTCCCGGTGGATCTCGGAAAGGAGTCTGAGAGCAAGGATGGCATCCATCGTGGATCTACCTGCCGTGAAGCCGGACTGTTGGGGACGCCGTGCAGGTGTCAGCAGTGGCTGAAGCCTAACCCTAACCCTAACCCTATAACTGACCCTAACCCTAACCCTAACCGTAAAAATAAAAGAAAACAAAACGACACCTAAATAAAATTCAACATAGAGTTATGTCTAAAGGTTAATTTCATAGGGAAAAGGATGGGGTTATAAAAGGCCTATAACCGATACGGGAGGAGAATCACACATGGACATTCCCTGGCTTTAGTCGTTCTAACCACAACAAACTCCACGGAACCAGTGACGTCACTGGTGCCGTGGTTCAGTTTCGCCGCTAGATGTCACCGCGCAACATGGTTGGAGAGCGAAATATCGAGAAAAAAAATAATTAAAATATTTATCGTGTTGATATACAATAAGTGAAACTATTAATCGTACTGGAAAAGATAGGTCTACTTATTGTATAATTTTTTTCCACCAGTGTCCCGATTCCTTTAACACCAAGTGCTATTAACAGTTCTGCCGGTATCCCATCTTTTCCTTCTGCCTTTCCATTTGTTAACTCACTGAGTGCTGCTTCAAATTCACTGAAAAGTATCGGTGATCCTTTGCCATCATCTTCTCTGTTTCTAAGTGGATATCCTCCTCCTGTGGCTTGTTATTCTTATCATACAAATCCTCAATATATTCCTTTCTCATGTTCCGATGGTATCTACATGCTACACTGATGGATAAAATAAAATGTGTGTATTGTGACAAGTTTTCAGACAGCATTAGCATTATACCACCAGTAACAGCTATAATTGGTATGCTTTTTATGCCCCCACCCCTAAGGGCATTAAGCAATGATGCGCGTCTGACGACGTCTGTCGTCTGTCTGACGTCTGTCACGTACATCGTGAATATTCATGGGGTCCACAGCTAGTGGAAGGAAGGCGCGCTGGGCGCTGCAGGCATAAGGGATGGGCTGCAGCTGGGCCGCAGCATCTGGCGCATAGCAGGCGGGGCACACTGTGTCGCCAGTCGCACAGCTTGCTATATTAGTATCGCATTTCTCAATGTCAAGAAAAGCTACGAGTGCTTTCTGACTCCACCTGCTTACTAACCACAACACTGCTGAAACATACCCTTCTCCAGTGAGAGCACAACACGCCTGTATATGCCAGCCGTGGTCTTTGATCCGCGTCAGACCGAGCTGCTGTGAGATCTCAGCGGCCGTCATTGCTCCTCGTACATCTTGCTTGTTGGCGTACACCAGTAACGTGGCCTTCTTCAAGTCCTGTGTTAAACAAACGCCACTTTCAGCAGAATGTCATTGTTGGCTTAGAAAAAAAATGCACCGTGTCCCGGGAAAAATAGGCTACTTTTATTTCAACAATAACTTTGGCAAATGTGGAACAGTTTCATAGTGTTTTCACTATTAAATTCAGAAAAGATCTCCAGAGGAAACCAGAGTTAAAACTATTACATCCCCTTAAATCTGTTTCTGCACTACCTTGTGAAAAATAAGTAGTCAACTATAAAGCTAACAGCACAGTTAATTCAGTTCAAAGTGATGCAAATATGTTTAATTACGATAAATGTTGACAAGGGATGCTATTTCTTTATTTGTCTACATGGATTACTTTACAACAAGTGTTTAATCTCTATCTTCGGCACAAACGCATGATTTGAGTTGTGCACGACACTGGTCAATGGATGCACTGATTGTGCATTGTTCAATACTATGCCAAACATTTGTCATCATAATTGAAAGGAACGAGTAATGCAACAAACACAATATTTCAATAATGTCACAATGACGTCAGCGTTAGGAAGAAAAATAAATAAGCAAATCAATAATCATAAAACAGATAGCGGCTGAACATAAAGCATATTATTCTCGCTAATAGGGATGTAAAGCTGTGTAGTTGAATGCTTACTTTTCGCAAGGGAGTGCAGCAACAGATTTAAGGGGAGGTGGTAGTTTTAGTTCAAGCTTCTTCCATGGATCCTGTCTGAATTTAACAGTGAAACATCTACGTATGGCCGTACCCTACATACCATTTGAGCTACAGCTTTCACGTCTCTTGACATAAGAGGCCAAAAGCCTAGGGCTCGTATGTACCATTTTTGAGTAAGTCCACACTGCAAGACATACCGTGGTGACCAAACCAAGGGAATGGAAGTCTGTATCAGTCAACCACCCACCAACTCTATGAGCAGGCCCATGGAAGCCAAACAGTTTCTCCACCATTCCTGTATGCTCATGCTGAGCTATAAAATCTGGCAACATCACCCATGTTGGGGGGGGGGATTTCTACCGCTTGATTGCTATGCCCCATCCAGGGAGCTTCTCTGCAGCCACCATTTTGGGACTGCACAGCTGTTGTCAGGGTAATGAGCTCTCTAAAGTGCTCTTCTAGTTAACTTGTTTTTTAAAAGTGGCCTGTATTTTGCAATTACTGCAAATTAGGCTCATCCTCAAAGAGATCCCAAAATATCATACGGTATGCTGGATTGACATTTCTTAACAGACCAGATTCCCTTTGTGTTGCCAAGCAGTTAAAGAATAATGTTACACTGCTGGAAACAATTTGAAATTTTTCTCAAAGTCAGCAGTCCTCTGGCTTGGTTTGTCAGGTAACAGGAAAGATATATGGCCTGCAAAATATCACACTCCCAACAATCCTAAAAACTTAACTAAGGCAGTGTTCACTACTGCAACTGTGGCTCACTGCAACTGTGCTAACATTTCGGCAAGAAAGCAACATGTTCATTTTTTTGAGACAACTCGCACGATGTTGCAACGTACTGCAGCCAACCGCAATGACTGAATGAGTAGAATGGTCGTGGTTTTCAGTTTCAATTATTGACCTATCTTTAAATTTGGTGTGATGTCATTGATATTAAGGTGGCGGTTTGGTGTAGCGGTAACGCGTTGGTCTTGATCAACGCAGTTGCTCTACATCGAGCCCGGTTAGTACTGGGATGGGTGACTGCCTTTGGGTAGGTAAACTATCTCATTACGTAGCCAGCCACCCAGGCCAACTCAGCCTGGCCATCCCTTCGTGGGTAGGTGCAAATGAGTACTGGCAATGGTTACGGCCACCACTAGGGAAGAAAACGGCGAGTTCTGCGTAGCAGTAGCCCCTGCGACCAGGACTGCTGGTATATTGACCTAGTTGGTTAAAGGCGCTGGCTGTTAAATTGAGCAGGCCATCCGGCCGATCTGGGTCATACACTGGCTTAATTGGGTTTAACCCTCGCCGGCTCCAAGGGCCAAAAGGAGGTTGAGCTCCCACGCAACGGACCTCAGTGTCTATGCGAAATCTTCTTCATTGATATTATGTTGTTATTTGATTTCCGATGGAATGATGGAAAGAGAGTGGAGTAATAGAGAAACTGAATGCTTGCTAGAGTATTAAAGGAATGAGTCCTCATCCAATAGTTCACAAGTACGGGTGAGCACGGTCCGCACGACAGCCATCATTGACACAGCCGTTTCACCCAAAACCACCGACGGCTTCTTTCACACCGACTGAGTTCAGAGGCACACACAATTATAGTTGTGCTGCAGCTGCTGCCGCCATCATATCATTATCCATTCTTATGATGTTGTTTTCACCTCGAAAAAAAGTACGTAATGAAGACGTTCATTATTTGACTGACAGCTCAGGGGAACACCCACGAACAGTGGTTCTTGGAGCAGCTACTCAAAGTGTTGCAGAATTGCTGCAACATCCTCGCAGCAGCAGCGCAGTTGCAATTGTGAACAACACCTAAGGAGACTTCAGGAGCTTGGCCCAATCTGTAGCGAGCACAAAAATATTCACTTAAAACAAAAGCCGACAGCAAAGTCTTAAAAACTACTAAATAAACTGCGTACATTCTGACAAAGAAGACTAGATAAACGCTAGTTTGAATATCACTGCAATGGTAGTATGGTAGTTCCAAATGGCTAACAGGACCCACCTCACATGCTAACATCTTGTGCAGCTCCTCCTTCGAGATACTTAATCTCTCTCGATCTGTACTATCGACGACTAAGATAACAAACTGCAACGTACAAACAATTATATGTTATCACATATTAATAATCTCTAAATATTTTTCTGTACAGCTTCCTTCCATCCGGGTGTATGCATGTCTGTTTACCCATGCTCCTCTGATAACATTCATACTGATTGATAAACATTACATATCCTGGCAGTGGAATTATTTGGATGTCAACTCCCCCACCCACAGCCGCAAGACAAGAGCGGGAGCACATTTTCTGTTTGCCACACACATTCAAGCCGCTTGATTTACAGTTATCAAACTTTGCATGACAACGTACCATGATGAGGGACTTTTAGCGCTCGACCTCTCCTGCCCACTGAGGCGGGGTCTACATACTTTCACGTATGCCGAGTCCGCAATAAGAAGCAAGGGATCACTGCTAGTTTATTTATGAACCACTAGACAAAACCAGTTACACACGCTCCACACAGCTACCCTTGGATACTGTCAACTATAGCCCTGTATCGGGTTGAGGGTTGGCAGGAATCCCGCGGGTAGCTCGGGATTCCTGCAGGGTTGGGGAAAACTGTCAAGAAATTGTGCGGTTGCAATGGGGTTCGGGATAAATATGCGGGAACAGATTGGGTTGAAGAACATTATGTAATGCTGTGCAGGCCTCTACTTGACTGAACTGGAATTTGCAACCGAAAACAAGTGCACAAATCTATGAGTTCTCTTTCACGTCAGTTGATAAGCAGTGCACTAAGCAGTAAACATTACAAATAAACATGAATTTAGTACTGGTTGCTGATGAAATCATTTACAGTTACTATTACTACCTACTACTCTGTGAACGAAAAAAACTAAGTCATTATTTGCAATATCTTTGGTTTTGTTCCCCAATTTTAACCATTTTTCACCAATGGCGAAAAACAACCTCATCTTAACTGCGTTGCCAATCTACCTGACAAACTAACAGAGTACTAGAAATCATTTCTTATGCACTTCTGGTTTCTGGTAGGTTTGGCTAGGTTGCAGTGACAGTAACCACTGACATGAATTCTCGTACTAGTTAGTAACAGTACTTTAATAGAAACAGACAAGCCGCTGTTACAACATCAGAAATAAAAATGTCAGTCGGTAGACTTAAATGATAAACGTCACGATATAATAGAAATAGACGATAAAAGAAACTGTTTTCGTCTAGTACACTAGTTAAGGCTACTTACATCATTCTTTTCTATAGTTTTATCATGTATGAAACCAAAACTATGGAAAAACCAAAAGCCTCCGTTTTATCTGAAATGTCAAACTGAACTGAATATTGAAATTTTACACCCAGAAAGTGTCAACAACTCAATCTCAGAAACATAAATTCTGAATCCAAACCTCTGTATTTGTGAAGTATGAGTTCCAAGTGTTACGCAAGGATTCCTGTCCTCCAATGTCCCACATTATGAACCGAATGTTCTTCCATATAATCTCTTCTACGTTACTTCCAATTGTCGGAGACGTCTGTACTACTTCGTTCATTAAACTACAATCAAAAGTCAACTTCATATAAACTCAAGACTTTAAAAAATCCAAATGCAACATTTCTATACACTGGGTTGAAATGAGAGTCTGTATAACACTGATGTTTACAGATATCAAACATATTCCATCAGAGAAAATTTTTATGACAACGATTTTCCAGTGAATTACTGATACCATAAGTTTTTCCAGCTCTAACAATGCTACATTGTGTCAATGAACTGGAATACTCATAATAACAGAAAAATGCATTTGCATGGCAACCAGTCTGTAAACATCATTCTTTTGAACAATCCACAGAGATCATAAACAAGAAGACCTGTAGCACAGATCATAATGGCAGCCACGATATGTGGCCAACTGCCCCAGTGATGAGCTTCCTGTGTGTCTGCCCTACATTGCTACACAGTTGCACCATATTATATTGGCAGGTCCTTGCTATTAACAAGTGCTTGTTAACACCAAGGACCTGCCAATATAATAATGTGCAACTGTGTAGCAATGTACGGCAGATGCACATGAAGTTATATGTATATGCAGTACTCGCAATAATGTCTGACTATGAGGTAAGTTAAGTTCAGATGATATAGTAATCTATTATGGTGATGTATTGCAGTAATGCAAGGTAAGATAAGTCCAGATGAAGTGATTGCAAAATAATCCATAGCATAGTATTCATTTAATTATACCAGCAATAGTCAACATGCTCACACAATGCTGCGAGTATTTGTTTCATTACTTACTATTCCACTAATTCCGGCTAATGTACATTAGCCCGACCTGCTGCATATTTTAATTCACTGACCCTAATATAATCACAGGTTGTGGCTAATCACAGCCGGCATCTAACACAACAGCATGGTGGTGGACTTAAAGCAAGGTGCTGCTGATTCAAAGTTTCAGTTGGCCATGTTAAGCTGACCTTGACCTTTGACCTTTCTGCCAGAAGATGGTGCATGGGTGCTGTCAGTTACACATGCGATGGGGAATATTTCCATCGAATGTGCAGCGCCTCCTGTTCTGGACTCATGGACCCAAATGTCAAGGGCAGACAGATACAAGTGGACAGACAAGATGGACTGCATCATCTCATTCCATAGCACTGCTCCACACAGGACAGTGGGCTGCATACAGACAATAAAGAATTAAAAGCAGCAGGAGCAGCAGCAGCAGCAACAGTGACGGTAATAGCATTATTATCAGCAGCAATGACAGATAAACACGATACACACACCCTTACTGAATGGTCAGTTTCCACAACAACCTGGGTAAACCAATACCAGAATGGTAAACAGTTCTGGATTTTAGTGCAGCAAGAAATGATGGAGGTGGCAGTGGCAGTGGTGCAAAATGTAACTCGTAGGATGTGCAAAACTACTGTCAGATCACTACCGCCAGAATACCAACATTCGGTTTTTTACAGTCCAGATGCCCTCCCTGTTGCCTAACCAACAGCGTCAAAGTACAGAAGGCAAGTGATGACAGTTAAAATAAATTAAGACTAATGTAAGTATAAACTTACAACTGGTATAGTATAGTTGTTTTTCCAGCATTATCAAGTCCAACAATTATGACTTTGTGCTCTGCATCACAGAAACCAACAAAACTAACACATACTGCATTGACAGAAGGTGAATATTATTTCATCAGCTGTCATCCACATTATGACATGTACACAAGAAACAATTCATGGATAGATCCACTCATCTGGGCTGAATGACCATCCTTATATCATTAAATTTCACATGTTGATGGCCATCTTTTGGAAGATGGTGGAAGACAATCTAAATCTGCTGCTGAAGTTAAGGACGTTCTTAAAAACATACCTGCCCTGAACTGCTAAGTGTATGAAGAAGAACACAAAATTTGACATTGGCATGTCAGAAAAAGAGGAACTCGAACATCTTTGGGTCAATCTTCGTAGATTCCAATATACCAGATTACGGGTGGGTTGGTATAAGTATGAGGTCGGCATTCAGTGATTATAATAAGGCAGAACACAGCAGAACTGGTATCTACCATTTTGAGCTGAGTCGAGTTCCTCCACCTTCCGTTGCCGCCACTACTCCACATGAAATATTTTGCTTTTATAAGTAATTATGACCAGGGGCTCTACCTGGGACCTAGCTCAGGGCTCATTCTGTGCTCACCGTATCTTAAAGAGTTCTGTCACTTCTCCAATCCTACTTCTTCCACTGTCGACATCCACATCTCTGTCTTTGCCAGGTCACAACGTTAGAAAAAGAATAACAAACTTTTGCAGGCAAGCTATAAGGGCTCTATATCTGAAATACTAGCAGATAAACTTAACTAATGTTACTTAATGAAGAGCTGTCATCCCTAATGCTCCATTGTAATGTTCTAACACCAGAATGGGTAATTAGTATCCAACATATCAGTTGTGTATTCTTGTACACTCGTTACGTGTATATAAGTGTAGCAAAGCAAAACCATATACACCGCCAATTTGCAGGCTACAGAATTAGCAGATAATTCAGTCTTCTGCTTTGTACAACATAGACAAGCAGAGGCAGAGATGGTAACAATACAAAGGATAAATTACCCGGTGATCTAAAAAAATAGCAGGAAATTACGTTGCACCTAGCATTTGATTTCGCAAATTACCCACACACATTTTCGATACTCGCAAATCGCATTTTACCTGCGTTGACACATGTGAACATAGACAAGCAGAGGCAGAGATGGTTACATGCAGGTACGTTACGTCAACTACAAATATACTACTACTACTACTACTACGCCATTAGCCATTACGCCATTAGGGACTCCTAAACTTTACTGTAGCCTAACGTCACATGTAACACTGAAATCAAGAACAAAAGATAATAAGTTTTTCGTAAACCTTCTGTCGAAAAAAGACTCAGGAGTCTGGCGAACAAAAGACCCATTTCAATAACCACTCGTTCTGTGCAGAAAATTGAATTTGTCCACTAACACCTTAACCCTCAGACTGAAGTCAATCAGTTTTGTAAAAATATCATGCAGTGGAGTCTATTTATCAATGAGACGTAAGTTAAACTTCAAAAATATTGAACGGTTTATCAACATTCACAACTCGACACACAAAAATGTTCAAAATGATGTCATATCCGGTTTGCGTGGGAGTCCCCATCCGGGTGCTAAAAATAGCAGGGAATCCTCGCCAAAAACCAATGACGTCATACTATGTGCTTCTTGTTTCTTTGTATGGCCGGTGTGCATCGTGACGTTCGTGATTCAGACTTCAGTTAATCAGTTCAGTGATTTGGTCTCGAGAAACCACGAACGTTTGTTGGTCTCCAGAGTCGAGACCATCTCGAGACTGTAAACGTGCGGTCTTGGTCTTGATCTTGTCTTTTTATGAAACCACATCGCGCAAAACGCCGCAAAGTCAGTTATCAGATGCTGTATAAAAAGACGATACCGGTATTCAATTTCGTCACTCAGCTTTGCTTGATAGTTTCATAAAAAGTCCACCCCAGCTAAAAACTTTCAACTATAAGAGCCGATGTGGCGGACTGCATGGACACAGAAATATTTCTCAAAGACAGGAACGGTGGCGCAAATTTATCCGTCGTGTCCAATTTCTGATTCGTCACTGGTGACCATCAAGGTGGAAGCCTTCATTTCTGCTGCTGATGGCTTGTGCTTGATAGTTGACTTCTGCGAGATTCACAAAAGCATGGAGTGATGTACAACGCATCCGTTTCACAATCGGTTCGTCAACAGATCGGACGGACAAGAAGGTGATAAGTTAACACTGATCAGTCCGGGGCACCGGGGGCAAAGGTCAAGAACAAGACCAAGACCGACAGTGGCTTAACTACAGGGTTTCCGGCGCCCGGGGGCAGAACTTAAGCATAATGAACTGCGCCCTCCCCCCCCTAAAAGTCGTGACGTGGGTATAACCGTATAACGCGCTAACAGTCCGATTTTCTGTTAAAGTACTTGGCTGCCTGAGCTTAGCTTTTTCTGCAAAGTGACAACTAGCAAATTTAATTAATTTACTTCAAAACTGCACTACATCAATCCATAAACGTGGAAACACAAAAAGTATTAAAGGCCAAGTAAACAATGAGTGTATTCTGTATTATTTAGTGTGTTACACAACTTACACTACAGGTGGACCACATTGACAGCCCTCAAGGTGGACTCGACGGGCTCTCATGCCAGCAAAAATCGTCAATGATGCTGGTGAAGTCATTAGAATTGAGAGTTTCCTTTCTATACTCAGCAGTGCTACCGTACGTGCTACGTGCGTTAGCTGTTTAACTTGCTCTGGCTCGTCATTGCAATGACGCCTGCAGATATGTCAACTTCAGCCGTGCGTTCAGTAACGCTAAATTTAGCGAATAGATTTAGCCAGTGCACTTTTATGCCCGGTTTTATCACCGTGGGGTAAACCGCGGATTACTAAAACCGTGCTTTAACTCGATCCGAGGTTTACACCACCGTCTCGTTTTATCAACCGCGGAGTAGCTAATCCGAGTTTTACCCATGGTTATATGAAA
>Ga0049107_10000869_pt1 | contig 10126 bp, 8 predicted proteins | sample WorMetilPIANOSA1_FD_61187 | JGI IMG/M metagenome (GOLD analysis project Ga0049107, IMG submission 61187) | Marine gutless worms symbiont microbial communities from Max Planck institute for Marine Microbiology, Germany - Olavius ilvae PIANOSA.1 | ecosystem: Host-associated > Annelida > Digestive... | reverse complement strand
AGAATAGGTTAGGCTTAGGCCTCGACACGGCCTCGAGGTAGTTTGGCCTTGGCCTCGAGGTTGTCTGGCCTTGGCCTTGGCCTTGGCCTCGAACATTGTGTCCTCGAATCCATCCCTGCATAAGCGTCACAAAATCCAAGTACGTTTTTAGAATTTAAAGTTATGTCCCAATGAAAGAAAATGTTCGCGTTTCAAAATTTCGAACTTCAGTTTGTTATTTTTGCAATCACTGCAAACTTCATTGGGAATCTGCATCGTACAATGCCGATTTCCATGTTTTCAACAATACTGCTGATTTGAAGAGTAAGTAAGTAAGTAAGCAAGCAGGTGCTGTGCAGTTTGGGTGGTTTAGATCTGAAGTGACGTCGGAATGTCAGCGTGTCGCTACACAGACCTTTGAAAGCGGCTATTAATGGCGATTTGGTGCGGATTATAAATGTCGACGAGCGACATGATAGCTGGACGTACCGTTTACAAGTTAGCGGGGTCAGTTTCTGGCCGGCCACTCAGCTCTGTAAGTCACTCACCTCGGCCTGTGCTGCGACACTTCACTGCACAGCGACAATAGCGGCGGCCAGATTCAAACGTCTCCAATGATTCGACTGCATAGCCGACGTCGACGTACTTTCACCCTTTTAACTACCGGCACACTAACTAGCGACTGGAATAGAAGCAATCGGACACCACAAACCGCCAGGCCGCTCAACTCACATTAAGTATAGTCCAGCCTTTCCCATGTAGCGCAGCGGAAAAAAAATCCTTTACAAAATTCCTGTATCCGCATTGTGATGCATATCATCATCAAAATCTAATAAACCGTTGCTGTCACACGTCCAACCTCTCCCAAAAATTTCACCAAAACTCGTCAAAAACTTTTCGAGTTAGCCCGGTAACAAGCACACAAAGACACAATCATAATCTCCGTGTAATAATTTCTGTCGGTCTTTCATGCGCAGCGGCAACATTTATACGTGTAATGCTGTCCCCAACTCTACGATAAAACTACGATGCAGGTGTGTGAGTGGGCGGGGCTTTTAACGCAAAGTGTCAATCACTGTCAATCAATTAATGCACTGTCATGGCGAATGATGAATGATGTCGGACGACGAGTAGTAAACATCGTGTGCGGCCGCTGTAGCTGTAGCTCTGGCGTCAATGTTGTGTTTACTGCGGAAGAACAGCGTACAGCGGCAAAACGTAAACGTAAACGCAGAACTCAATGGGTGAGGCCGTCAGCAGTTTGGAGCGTATCAACTTCATGGTTCCGATGAACCATGAAGTTGAACACCTGCACACCGAGTTCACTCGTGTTTTACCGGACGACTTTGACTTTCTGCTTACTGCCATTTCCGAAAACCAGTTCCTCCCAACGTATGACTCAGCCCTCAATCGTAACATAGTCCTACCGGGTACGTCGAGGAACGTCAACCGTAAAGTCTAAACCTACCCTTACAGTAACCTTAACCCCAATCTAAAGAGCTGCAGATTACCGCCGAAATCTAATGGGTTCTTGTGTTGTCCATGTGTCACCTTTCCACCAAACTTCGTGAAAATTCGGTTCAGTAGTTTTTGCGTCAAAACGTAACCTCCTTGGTGGAGGTAATATGCACGAACAAGTAGGCCTAAGTCGACACAACGCGAAACAAACGATGGTGGGCTTTGATGACTATGCTGCTAATATCGTTGGATTAACAGTCCCCAAATGTCGGCAAAATTCGTTATATACACGCGCGCAGGGAACAATTACGGTATTATCAATTTAAAAAAAACTTACACTAATATAATAAGGCCAGCTGGGGAGCTGCGAATTACAGCTGGTGACTGCACACACAAACGAAACGTGTTATGAAAACAATCACTGCAGTTTAAGTTAGTTTGCTGCATGTAGGCCTACTTCCAGAAATAAGTTTTAAAGTTTTTTAAACGATGATAATAACAAATTGGAAGTACAGACGAAGGATGTAGAGAGTACAAAGTAGAAAGGCGAGAATACAGAACTGGGTGATATTGCTTCTTGCCGATGTACAAACACTACATCATAACAATCCAGTGGTCAGTGAACCGAATATCACACTGCCTTGTCGCGTGTGTTGTAAAGGGTTAAGCATGCGGCGGCTTTCAGTGGCCGGGCACTGCTCGGAGTAGGGCGCCCACCAGGTTTAACCTTTCACAGCCGCGTAGCATATGGAAATACAGCACCGCCTGTTGAGCTGGCTGGCGCTAGACGACAGTACGCGATCGCTAGTAGCACTTACCGTGGATCTTCACCGAACACTTCACCGGTGGACGACAGACGGGCCGCGGGCGTTAACGGGTGGTCATTGTCACGTGACACTTATCAACTAACTGTATTTTGACTTCGTCGCAGCATCGTGGTTCACTCGTCGTCGTCGTCGTCGTCTGAGAACTCTAGTTGCCAGACACCGACCGCCCCAACACGACCAAACCGGAAGTGAAACTAGTGCTCTGTTGGCACGTGTGACGTGATGGGAGACGAGAACGTGCCTCCGGGACGAATGCCAGTGACGGCCGGTCTGCGCAAGGTCAGTCAATGTGATGACGCCTACTTGGAGTCTGCGTCCCACGCACACTGCTGCTCTTAACAGTCTCCCTGTCTGTTTGTCCGATAGGCTCACTCACTCACACCGTTTGGTGTAAGGTTACCGAATTTGGCACGATAAAGCACTAAGGGGAGGAAATTCTAAAACAGCCTCGATTTTTCCACCAACAAGGCCGATACAGGGGGAACTTTTTGCCAGGTAAACCGTTTTACACCCCAACAAATTTAGCCGTCAGGCGAGGATTATAATTTTAGGGGTCTACATTGAACAGTTGCCCCTGGCTACTGTATCGTCTTGTTAGTAAATGATATTTCGTGCGTTAATATTACACTTGTAACGAACTTTCATGACCTAATGTGCGTTCTTGTTACGTTACGGTACCATTTTATGGCCTCATTAAACATTGAATAGACTGCCAAATGAATTCTAGAGTACCATTCTAGTGCGCCTTTTAAGAACAGAACATGAAAATTCTCCAAGATGGCGCAGAATATAGTCATCATCAGCTGTAATTCAAGCTGCAATTTAGTGTCTTCAGTTACAGATAGGCTATAGCCTACACGACCGGATACAATATTACTGCAATCGCTGTGTCACGCCCGCATGCACTGTAATAGTATTCGTGCTATAATAGGTCAACAAATCGCTAAGTTCACTAACTTTACTAAACTAAATCATGCCAATTTGTCGTCGACAGAGTTCATCTATAGGTCGAGTCGGATCGAAATGTCTGCTAGACGTGCAAATGTCATGTCGAATAATTTATTGTGAGAAATCTTAGTAATTCCGTTCTGCAGATTTTACACAGTTTTTAATTTCCGTATTAATTCTGGCACTCAATTAGTTAAGCTGCAGTTTTCATGCTGCCGTGGGTCAGATTAGGTGGTGAAAAGTGACCTCGTCGATATATGACTTGACTGGCCATCACTCGTACGCTACCAGCAGTATCAGCAGTCACTGACGTTAGGAGATGTTGTCTGTTATCAGATGAACAAGCCGCTGATGGAGCGAAGACGTCGTCAGCGCATTAACGACTGCCTCGATCAACTCAAGTCTCTACTGGAAACACTCACCCACAAACAGGTGATAGAAAGTGCAGGATTGGAAAATGACAGATTCAGTAACAAGGGCCCACTGCTTTTCGCTCGGTCCTGTTGTTTTTCCAGTCCTGTTATTTGGTTCATCATTTTCCAGTCCTGCATTCTCATCCGGTTATCTGCTATCTGCTAAATACCAAATAATAAGTGCAATGTTGCGTATACTTTCATGTGTGTGTTTTCTTAATAAACTGCCATTAAGATTAAGAAGGACGGTTTCGTCATTTTCTGTCAGTTTTAGCCAATGGTAATCATTGTGTCCAGCACGGGCACAGAATAATATGGACACATTTTCTTTTGAAGGCTGCTAATTTTCAGTTAAACGTAGAACGTCACTAATGGCAATAACATGGCTATTTTATATAAGCAGTTAATTAAGTGATTTCGTGAAAGTGAAGCTGTGTTGCAACTTGCAGGTGCGATAGATATGTTAGGCGTAGTCTGCTAAGCATATTGCTAATCTGTGAACAAGATAAGTTTAACTATTGGTGGCTTTCCACAAAGTTTTTTATGACGAACTGCTGGTATAACTTGAGATAAATGAAAGAAAATGTCAAATTCAGTTAAGAGTTAGGGAACAGCTTAGTACTTCCCAAGTGTTACTTATAATACAGTGTGTAATGACAAGATTTGCCAGAGAGTCATTGTGAGCCGTAGTTGGATCTAGAGGCGACAAGTGATGGGAGCAACAGTCACGACGGACGCTGTCAGGCCTAGTAAGCGAGTTCATTGAATGTCTCGTAAGACGCAGTCAGTCTGAGACAAGGTTACGCAGCGCGCTGTCAGGCGCGACGCTAAGATTGAACACCGCCGGCGTCATACGGTGTCACTCTGTAATTATGCAGAAAGGTGATATGACCAGTGAGCGCCGGTCAGTGATCAGTGATCACTAGCCTAGCCGCGTGCGGTGTTAGTCAGACGGGCGATTGAAAGTGCAGGACTGGAAAAAGTCGGACCAAATAAAAACTCTCAGGACCGGACGAAAAACTAGTATTCCGACTGCTTTTCATCCGTTAAGTAAGTAACTTGTTAACAAGGCAGTGTCATCAAAGACCAAGACCAAGACATCAAGTCACAAGACCAACACACAAACAAGAAGCTCAGCTGATGCTGACAACCTGTGCGACGCGTTCAGAGGTCATTTAAGGTCACCAAACATGGTACCATTCGATATGTTAAGTATGGTTTCCTATTAGTGTTCTATAGTAACTTTGTCACTTTTTGAGATATTCGACTTCAAAAATGCCATGACCTTGAAATCCAGATCAAAGATCACTCAAGGTCGTTTGAACCGACACGGATCGATCCGCCACCTATGACTTCCTATTAACGTTCCATAGTAACCATCTCACACCGTTTCAAAGACAAACGGCGATTTCAGTCGAAAATCGCAAACTTTTCCCACCCCCGTGTATTTGGAGCCCCCGTTGAAGGGGTTCCCCTTGGAATTGGGTATTGACGCATGGCGTCAAAAAAATCGAGTGATAGTGCTACCGGTCCGAACAAGAAGTTTGACGATACCTTTAGCCGTGTGGATACAATGCACCAACGTGACGGACGGACAGACACCAGACGACAGCAAAGACCGCGCTTACGCATAGCGTCGCGCGGGTAAAAACTGTCTCAAGACTGTACTGTATCAAGGAATGACACTGTCTCAAGAGACTTAACATCACTGTTGTCCGGTCCTGTTATTTTTCCAGTCTTGATGTTCGGTCCGTCGTTTCAGTCATGCGTTTTCAAGTCCTGCATTTTCATCGACCCTCCCCGACATTCAGCATCATCTTGTGACGATGTATTGACCTGGCCATGTCCACTCTTCTCGCTAACAACTCAGTGGCCAATAGAACGGTGTGCTGCCTGTAATAACACATCATTCTGTAGTTCAAAGTAGTCTCTAAGCTACTTACCGTCGTAATAATCACCTGTTTAAACACTCGGCTTGCCGGAAGCATATCTTTCCGCGAGCAACGTTTTTCTGTGTGATCCAAATTACTAGTTTAAAGGTGTAAAACGATATAGCGATGTATAGCCAGAATGATTCTGAAATACAATTAAACAGCATAAAATACGGAAATTAGGCCCAAATATCTATCTTGACTTATCTGTCAAGAGATAAGTCCAGTTAATTTACACTCTTGCGGTTTACCAAGTTCACCTAATGCTCGCATAAATGTTTTCACAAGAAACTATCAGCAAAAGAGATAAGATTTGCTTTGATGTGCACAATAACAACATGTAATCACTTCAACAATTGTAATAATTGTACCAAGCTGTGCGGGAGGCCACCAAGCTGTGCGGGGCGGGAGGCCCCGCCCCATGCAAGCTGACAATATCTTCGTATTTATTCGCTAGGTGGCAGGGCTGTTCCGGCATGTTGGCTATATAAGACATCAGGAACAAGTTGACCTTTGACCTTTTGACCTTGAAAGTGGTGTCCGACTACCTCTGTGCCAAATTTCTTCAAATTCGGGTAGCTCCATTTCGTCGATAGTAAATTAAAGCAATGAAGAAATCGACGAAATCCGTTAAAATTAAATAACTGAATCATTTGAGTACGAGTAGCACATTGTAGTGGTGTGTAGAGTTCGTATCTGTCAAAGTTGGAGAAGGCTGACATTCTTGAGATGACTGTTCACTGCGTGAAGAATCTTCGACAACGGCAGGCTTCAGGTAACGTCATCATCATCATTACCATCACCAGCAGCAGCAACAACATTGTCATCGTCATTGTTGTCGTCTTGTATCACAGCTGACTGTTGAACATCATTTCTGTGCGCGTATATAACCGAGAATAAACTACAGAATCCAGAAGTCATATAGTAATAACGGGGTGGTAAGATAATCGCGAACTAAACTCTTTATACGTCAGTCCTACTAAGTCTCGACGTAGGAGTATCATTGTCAGTTATCGCGTCACTGACGTAGACCTCGTCCTCAAATGCTCAAACTTGAGTGGATGTTTGGATATTTTTCCAGTTACATCCGGTTACTGACTGGACTAAGTTACCGCCGGTCGTCATGCATGGGCCCAATCTATAGGTCGTCATCATGTATAAGCTACCAGCATAGCGTGCTATTTTGTCTTAAGTCGATTTCAGTCTGGGACGCATGGAAACAAATTTTTGTACACCCCGTGTACGCTCATACCGTTTGATGTAGAACTACCAAATTTGGTACTAGGCCTATAATAACCCATCTCCGGGTGGAGCAAGGTTGACAGCCTCCCACGTGCCTCTACCTAATGCAACTGCAATGTCTGTATCCACACCCTGGAACACCCACGATGGGTTATTGTGCCGAATTTGGTTGTTCTGCGTCAAACAGCACGTCACGGACATGCACAGCATATAGCAGCATTAAGAACAGCGGACTAATGCGGTGGTTACAACTACGATTCGACTGCAGTTCGACGGCGCGACGTCATTCGACAACCTACCTGCGTGCGCGGGCTGCTACGCTGCAGCATAAATAAATAGGTCAGCGCGACTGCGGATAGCCGGTTGTATCATAGTGCACTTAATGACCTTTGATAAACAGTCTATCGGGCGTTGAATCTAAGTCGAATCATAGTTGTAACTTACTTCCATTGCCTCATTAACTAAACAAGCTGTGCGCGTGGCGACACAATATGCCTCCGCCCCCTGCAAGTTGACAATATCTTCGCATTTATTCGTCAGGTGGCGCTACTGTTCCGGCATAACAATATCTTCATATTTATTCGCCTGGTGGCACCTGTTCCGGCATATTGGCTATTCAAGACATCGGCAACAAGTTGACCTTTGACCTTTTGACCTTAAAGTGGTACCCGAGTCACGTGTGACGTGGGCTACCTCTATGCCAATTTTAGTCTTCCTAGACCCCTCTGTTTTCGAGTTAGGCCCGATGTACGCGACAGACAGACAGACGTCAGACGTCATACAAAAGCATCGCTTAATGCCTCCTCAGAATTACAAAAACGATTATAAAGTCTAAAGTGATGTTTACCGCAGCAGCGAAATTATTGAGTTACGAGCGTTAAATTGATAAAAAAATATACCCAAAACTAATAGAGCACTCCAAGGAGTGCATAACGACGGCAAAGCAGCATTCAACACTGAGACCAGTGCAGTCGATTTTGCCCCACACAGAGATAAGTTGTCGTATCAAATTTGGTAGTTTACGTCACACGGTATGAGCTTGATCATTGTCGACTTGTAACCTAAGTACTTCTAGCCTAACTACTAACTAACCAGTGATAGAAAAGGCATCCGGCCTGTAAAACTCTCGTACTAGCCCCAAACATTCTTCTTTTGGATAACCTTGGAGCACTAGCCCCAACCTGGAGTGATCTTCGAAAGTTGCAGCTGCAGCAGCAGCAGCAGCCTACACTGTACAGGGAATACAGTTGTTATGCCCACCACTAATAGGCAGGGACATTAAGCGATGATGCTCTCTGACGTCTGTCTGTCTGTCTGTTTGTCGCGTATATCGGGCCTAAGTCGAGAACAGAGAGACCCAGGAAGACTAAAATTGGCACGGAGGTAGCACACGTCACATGTGACTCGGACACCACTTTCAAGATCAAAAGGTCAAAGGTCAAGGTCACCATGCCGTCTTACTCACCGCGGCGTTTACACATCAGGCAGCTGCAGCGGTGAGCGTGGGAAAGTATTCACCGTGGGAACCTACAGCTACGTACGTTGCGTCTGCAGGCGCGGCGGTCGGCTCGGCGGCGCGAGGCGCTTCGGTGCCCACTGAGGGAGGAGAGGGGGCATATCGTGGCGCCGCCCGCCTACAGCTTGTTGTTGTTGGCATGCGCACAAATGCGTCACAATGTGCGCCTTGCCAGTGCGACCGACTTGCCAGGTTGACTTGAGAGAGTTGACAGACGAAGCATTAATATTAATATATTAATATTAATATGCTGTTACATGGACTAGCCTGGCTACTGTGTGTTGTGTCAGACGAAGCGCTGTTGGATTTCGACGCCGTGCAGTACATGAAAGGATTTGACGCATGTGCGCGTGAAGTGACTGACTGTCTTCAATCACGGAGCATCACCGGGTCCCAACAACTTCACGGCGGTCTGCTGGGTCACTTGGCCAGTTGTCGACGCCGCCTGATGCTGGCCAGGAGTCGTGACCACCAACAAGCTTTAGTGCTGACACCTGCCGAATCTCTTAGACTTTGTTCCAACTCCCCAGACGAAAACGCACCGAACTGCGTGCCATATACTAAGATAACAGGAAATATTCGGGCTGCCGCTGGCGAACAGACTCGCAGTCCGTTGTTGTCTATTGACAACGTGCAGCCTGCGACTCTGTCGGCTGCTGATAGGAGCATGGAAGCCAGCATACATCTCGACGTCACGCACAGGTGCTCGATAGAACAAGCGATTACGTGTAAGGATAGAAACGGTTTACAATCAGACACGAACTGTAGCGATTGCACTGAGAGTCATATGTCGCGTGACGTCATGCATGACACTGACTACGAAGACGTGTTGTCATTGGCAACGGAGGACGACGTTACGTCACTGATGTGGCGTCCTTGGTAACAGCTTGCTGTATGAAGCACGGTGGTTCCGTAAGCAAAGTCGGTGGTAGGCGGGTAGCGAGAGTAGTACTGCGGTTGCTCGTTAATTTGTACGCCGTCACACTGGGATGCAGGCGCGTGATCTTGATCTTTCTCACTTGTGGTCAACGACGGTCATTGTACATAACGTATACATTTGCTCGACTCATGATCAGTTCAGTAGGCTATGTTAATTAACTGTTCTGTTAGCGTAACTCGTATTCACACATTGTCCATTCGACGTGTCTGCAGATGTGTGCTTCTGTACAGAGAAAAGTTATTAAACGCCAATTAAGGAACATTATTTTTCGTCAATTTTGGAAGCATAAATTTTGCAGGCAAATAGGGCATTGAAGTTAATTTTCCGTTGCATATTTCTAACAAAGTGACTAAATAAATCTATTTAACTTTTTATGTTTTCTTGTAATTTAGCTCTTGTACGTGATGTGTATATTGGAGATTGGAGAGAGTACCAAAAATAGTCAGTCGTGGTCCGCCTCGACTTTAGGCAGTTTGTTTTGACTCGTTTTACCGTTCTTCGCTGCCGAGCTTACGCCTCTGTGCCATTTTGAACTAATGCCTAATGCCGTCTGTGCTTTAGCGCTGTTGGTTGGCCGACAGTAAGAGCATCTTCTCTGGTAATAATAATAATAATAATACCCATGACAATGTTTATAGTGCTGTCATCATGACCACAAGGTCATTGCGAGAGTTCACTCAGTTCATTTGATGAATGTAGAACAGCACCAAGCAGCCGACGACCCTCAGACCAAGCCACGTGACTTGGGCTGTGAGTTCGCCTGTAGGCAGCTATCGTCTACAACCACCATCGCCATTTATTATTATTACTCAGCCCGAAAGCCGATACTCATTTACCGTCCCACGGAGGGTAGAAGGCTGAGTTGACCTAGG
>Ga0049107_10000868_pt1 | contig 10126 bp, 13 predicted proteins | sample WorMetilPIANOSA1_FD_61187 | JGI IMG/M metagenome (GOLD analysis project Ga0049107, IMG submission 61187) | Marine gutless worms symbiont microbial communities from Max Planck institute for Marine Microbiology, Germany - Olavius ilvae PIANOSA.1 | ecosystem: Host-associated > Annelida > Digestive... | reverse complement strand
TCACTCAGGGGGGGGGGGTTCCTGGAAAAGGGTCCGCAAAATGGTTGCCGTTGGTTGTTGTTAATTTCTCAAAATCTGTGACATAAGAGCAAAGCATCGTCGTAGATCCGGTCATTTGGGAACGCGTGAACAAGTGGCAAATATCGCTTCTGACACGATTAATAAAATCAATTTGCTGTTCTTATAAATCTTTTTTTTCTGTCACTAAACTGTTATACCGCGGCTCAGTTGCGCAGTGATTATGGCGCTGGACTTGCAATCAATATGTGGCGGTTCGACTCCCGGCTGCTATGCATTGCCAAGCAGCGACCGTGACAAAATCGTTCGCACACGCGCCATGAAGCATCTCGGAAGTTACAACTGTACGGCACTAGAGAAATTTGATTAATTTAATTAAGTTCAGTTCAATTTAATTTAATTTAAAACACTGCCATGCCCGTAGTCTCTCTTAATGTAGGTGATTTATAACGCTATTTTCTTACGAACGAGTTAAATGTTTACGACGATGCAGTGGTGGTGGTGATGGTAATGATGATTTTCAGAGTAATAGCAAATTCGCGCTAGTAATTCTGTTGCAAATGATGGATGACTTTCATGAAACATAAATCACTGTTAATAAATACGATTACGAACGCGAAGAATGGATTTGACACTCTTGAACTGATGAGTGCGAGTCGGAAGAGTGGTGATCTCGTACGTATGCAGTGGATCATGACAGCCAGGCTCGGGACTTTCAATTTCAAGCACTTGTCCTTCAGCGCAGCAGACAAGCAACGTGTTTCTTTCCTACCACAAACATCCAGTTTACATTCACTAACTGTCGCCAATAATAATTTATTATAATAGCCTACTAATATAATGTGTAATAATGTTGAAAATGCCAGAGACAACTATGGCATTTCAGTATGAGAGGCCTGAATCGTAAAACTCACCGTAATTGTCCACAAACAGTACAGTTAGTAGCTCACATCTATCCTCTGTAGAGAGATTTGGTAACGCCGTGTCAATGTTTCGAAGCAGAAGATGACGGCGGAAAGATTTTGGTATTCAACGGCATTTTCACCTCATTTAGAATATATCATGCTACAGTAATATTGAATGTCATTTAAGGACGGGGGCAAAGAGATAACAATAAAATCAAATCGCGTAACATGCTCTTTGGTGCGGTCTTTCTGGAGATAATCTCCTCGACTTGCTAGATGTTTCCTCAGAGGAGTCTTTCTAGCCAATCACTTGGCAAGTACTGACAACTAAACCGGAAAAAACTAAGAGACAAAAGAACACACACAGAAAATACAAAATAACGCAACATCATCAAAGCGACCTTAGCAAACATCAAAAAACACACTCAAAATGAACCTAGAGACAGACACAGCCTCGTTTAGTTGCCTTTTACATCCAGCCATACGGATTGGGTTTATTCTTTCAATCCTGGGGTTCACACGGGGGTTGGGCCCTAAAGCCCGCACGGGGCAGATGAAAGAAGGAAATTTATGTAATTTATACACAAATTCTTCTCATCAATATTATTTAGTAAATGACCAACAATATGTTCAACGGCCTACATTAAAAAATGCGTTTATACCATAGTACTTGTCTGAGCGACGACTTCGGGTTTTCGTTTCACTGGCCTATTTCTTGGAGATTCCAGGTTAGGTTGGGTTCCTGAAAGGTCTCTAAAGGAGAAATTTTGGGGCAAGATTTTTACAGGGTACTTTGATGCTGCTGAATGGGCGAGCGAAAGGGCATCCAGTCTGTAAAAAGTGTTCCACCAATCCAGTACCTGACCTAATTTGCAGTTACTCAGGAAAAAAATTGGACAGTTCGACAGAAAAAAATTAGCAGTAATAGCAGAGGAGTAATATTCTACCATACTGTGCGTTATTCCTACTCAGCAGTCTAATCTGCTAAGCTTAACTGAAGATTAAACTTTCTGATAAGGATAAAAGGAATTAATATCTATAGCTAGAACGAAACTCGGCAGAGCGCATACCTCCACCAACGCCGCTGATGTCGCAAAATTGTTACTAAAAACAACTGTTGGTTAATACATATCCTCCCATGCGGAGTACGGTGATACCCAATGCCGCTTCGCCCATGTGTTGTAAAGCCGGGCCCAACCTAACTGTAACCCTAAACCCATCCTAACCCTAACGTAACGTGATCCGGATTACCACCAAACTCTAACAGTTTCTTCCACGGCCCATGTGCCCACCTTTCCACCAACTAATGAGAACTGGTTAAGAAGTTTTAGTGTAATCCTGCAAACAAACAAACAAACAAACAAACGCTAATGAAAACGTAACCTCCTTGGCAGACATAGCCTCGTTCAACAATTTTTTACTGGGTGGCACAGAAGTAAACTTCTGTCTAAGTCAAGGTAAGGTGTATTTGAAAAATACAACACGTATACAACTAGGGCTACAAAATTTGCATTCAGACGCAATTTTCTGCTTCGAAATAATGTTTCACAAAGTCTCAGTACATGTATCGGCCGACTTATGTCATTTTGTATCATCTGTCTTTAGTGGTAAGAAATTAGGCCACAGCAGAACGAGGTCGAAGTGGGGCGTTCCTGAGCTGTTCTGTTCAAAGTGATGATCATTCGTTCATTGACTGTATCGCGAGACATAGAGCTGAGGAGATCTGGCTTCAGTAGAGTATGGCATTTCACAGCTCGTTCAGTCTGCATTGAATGAGGTGCTGTGACTATGCACGATTGAACGAGTTTGTTCAGGACACAGCCTTTTCTTGAATTTTTGAGGATTTTATATAACTTTGCAGTGATGGAATTCTGCCGATTCCAATTCCAGCACCCGTGTTCAACGAAGAATTTTATGCAATCGTCAGCCAATTTTTCCACCAAATCATCGCCAAAAAGGGATTTCGTCAGTTCACGGTTGGCAGCAATCATTTCCTTGGCGTTGTCTGCATTGGCGAGTGCAATCATTGCAGTGAATTGTTAGTACGTTCTGCTCCTCGTTTAGTCGTTCCTGGAGGAAGTTTCGAGCACAGAGAATGATTCCTTCGGAACATTTTCGAAAGATGTGGAAGTGGTAACCAATGAATTGATTTTCGCCCGCTTGGAAGGAGGGGGTCTTCAATCATTGGACGCTTGCTGGGAATGCTGGGGCTTTTCTTCTCGATCTCCTGGATCATACCTTCGAGCACGAAATCCAGAGACTTGATAACTTGGTCGCGTTGTTTCAGCAGGTCGGCCATCGTGATGAAAGTTGTTTGCGCTTGTAACTGTCGAAACTGGTTCTGGAGATCGCAAACCACGTAAGTCAGCCTCGAGTTCAGTGAATTCGATTGCCACATCTGTGACAGCCGAAAAGCGTATTGTTACGGTGATCGTTTGTGTCGCGGCGGCAGCCTACTGTGTCGACAGTGTTAGTGGTAGCGTGGCACTGGCGATCAAGCAGTCTCTTGAGGCGACAGTCGGTCGATAAGCGTAAGACAGTATTACGTAATCAGATTATTAGCGTAACAGCACGTAGCAACGTCAACAGCCACCGAACCACATCATCCCGTCATCATCTTCTAACACTCTCTCTTCTCTCTCACTCTCTTTTTCCTTCTCCACTATCCTACACTATCCGCCACGCCGCGCCGCCCGCGGCTGCCAATCACAGTTTCTTGGGGCAAGTAAACCACGCCTGCCGACACGCGACGGCCAAATGCGTGACGCACGGCCGCAGGTACCCATGTGCGTCACAACATCCTCAGAAAGCCTTTGCACTGGGTTTTTTGTGCCTTCGTTCCCGTTTCACTTACAAGGACAATAACTTACAATTTATAATTTATATGTTAAACGAGGCCATGTTGGCAGAGGTAATTAGTGGTGAACCTGCATTTTGCAGCGTGAACCGGGATACAGTTGAGGCCCAGTCGCATTGGGTGGGGTTACTGGGGCAGCTAACCCCTATAAAATTTCTTTTCCATGGCAGATTATCATGCCAAATTTCGTAGCGCTATATATTTATAACCGTCCAGCTTCTTTCTTTCCCGTCTGTCTGTTTGTCCCCATGTGCACCCTTCCCTTCTGTAGGCCTACGCTCACACCAATTGACGCACTGCAAACCAAATTTGCCCGGATAACAGAATATGTGAAGGAGATGGTCTTTACAGAGTTGACCCCCTGCAGAGGGGGCTATGTTCTGACTGCCCTGTGTGCATGCATCTCTGGACACACCGTTAGTAAATCTTGCAAGATAAGCCGCCGTGGGGAAGGGAATGTTCCCTCACGCAAAGGAGTGGACATCAAGAGACAAGGTTTTCAGCAGCGGGACGCATGTGCACTAACGGCAGTAATAAGGAAAGACACAAAGCTACGATTTTGTTTAACCGGCCCATTTTTCTGGAAATCACTCCAGTTTCAGCCGCAGCCCCATGCAAAGGCCTCTAGAGATAAACCTCTGGTCGACCTCATCACGCCGTCTGCTGCTGCAAGTGCCAGAGCTGGTCTGAGATCTGCTGAGTCGATGACCGTCGCAGTGCCACGCACGCTGTCATCATTTGGAGACCGCTCTTTTGCGACCGCCGGTCCGCATGCGTGGAACAAGCTACCGTCACACCTCCGTCTGATGAAGTCCGCTGACACTTTTAGACGTCATCTTAAAACAATTTTTTTTTTCACCAGGCCTTTTTATCATGACATTGTTAGGCGCCCTTGTTGTGCTCCTGCACTTACGTAGCCGTAATCTTGACTTTTTAGATAGATCGATAGATAAATCACAGAAGGATTTTTTTTATAGGTTGGATGCCCTTCGTGTCACCCAACCAACAGTGTAAAGGCTCTGAAGGGGTACTAATAAGGAAACACATTGACGTACAAATGATTCCGGCGACCAGTCCACGTGCGTCACTGCAGACGGCGTCTGTACGAAACCAATCGGCTTGTAGTTCTCAGCAACACTGATAAAGAACACAGTCTTGTCGCTGCTCTGTTGTCAACACATCAATATTTATCAACCAAGTCGGCAGACAAGAAAATAAAATACACAGAAAAACTTATGTATATGGCACAATATAACTGGTGACCGGCTAAGCTGGTCACTAGACTTCATTACAGGCTGCTCATGCTCTGTCAGCTGGTGAAGAATTGTACGTGAACGACTTGATCTTGACGGCATACAGGAGAGTCTGTGTGAGAAGTTAGTGAAACAGAAATCTGGAATGGAAGTTAAAGGTCTGAAGATGAACATCGAGATAACAAAGATAACGTTTGGCTATGAAACGGTAGGTAGGATGAAGGAGGAAGGCAAGTGGCCCTGCAGTGTGTGTAATAACGGATATGGTAACAATTTGATTTTGTACATAGTGCTGCTGCTGCTGGCTGCTGGCGGTTTAGTGTACCGGTAACACATTGGTCTCGATCAACGCAGTTGCGCTACACTGAGCCCGGTTAGTAGTGGGACTGGTGACTGCCTTCGGGCAGGTATTAACTGTCTCACTACGTAACCAGCTACCCAGGCCAACTCAGCCTTCCACCCCTCCGGGGTCGGTAAATGAGTACCAGCTATTATCTCGGAAGGAAAAGGCAGGTATGGCTCATTCCGACTGAGGGTGAACGTGTGGGTGTGCAGGTAAAACGGTGAGATCCCGTGAGAACACGTGCCATACCTGAATGCTTGTGAGGTGGTGTTTCACGAAGAGGCGCTATATCAAGTGTACGTACCTTTACCTCTACCTTACCTGTACTTTACCTGCTGCTGCTACTACAACGTACTACTTCTGTTTTTTGTTTCACCGGCCTATTCTCCAGAGATTTGCTCCAAGTTAGGCCAGGTACTGGCAGGTAGGTACTCAGAAGGCCGCCAAACGAAGAACGTTAGTGGATTGCAGGTGCAAGGTGTTTTGTAGGGGCTGATCTGCTTCCTGTCACCCAACCAACTGTGTCAAAGCACAGCAGTAACTGCAAGCATGAGTGATGCAGTGCTGTGACACGACGTATTACTATAAAGTATAAAAGCTATATAAGCTTTGTTACCTTGGAAGATGCGACTCGGCAGTTACGGCAAGAGTTATAGTTGCATGTAGAAAGTTCCACGAATACTGACTGGGAAAGAATTTTCACTGAAATTCAAAGGCACAGTATACATCAACTGCGTCATAAAACTGTCTGATACACGGCAGTGGCACTTGGCCATTTCACGAAGAAGTAACTCACGCCGGTTGCCAGCAGCTCGCCACGTGAGTCGATTGCGATCGCAGAGATTCGCGCCGTGTGCGGCTTCAGAACCTGCTTCAATACGAGCTCGGACTTGTCGGCCAGACGCCGCCCGTACTGGTCGATGTCGTCCGTCTTCTGAACCGACAGCACGCGAATTACACCGTCGTCAAAGCCGGCAAGGATCGACGAACAGTTCGGATCCACCTGAAACAGATCCGCATCTGACGTAAACACAAATACGCACAATATTGCACACTTAACGGCTCAGACGCGCTCACGCATAAAACTGGCACTGTAATATAAACGTGTGTGGCTGAGTAGTGCAGTAGTTAGGCTACTGGACTTGTGATCAGCAGGTCACAGTTTCAGCTCCCAGACAGCGCACTGGGTTATAGACCCTCGACAAGTCGTTCATAGACGCCCTCAGTGCCTCCGAAGTTATAAGCGCGTGATGCTATAGAAATTTGATGAGTTTAATTTTAAATTTAGTTTAATTTTACACATTCAAATTTAAACTACTCTGCCTACTCAGAAGTATCAGAAGGAAGGAAAAGGCTACGCAAGTTAATATATTATAATCTGTAAACAAAAGCAGTCCAAACTTACAAGTTTCGGAGCCCAAAGCATGGCAGAGCCGGGAGCATTATATCGAGACATGCACAGGAGACTCTTGGTCACGTAGTCATACACGCGCACGGTTCCTGCAAGGAATAATAATAATAATATGCAAAATAAAGCATACAGAGTGTATATTCTATATAAAGCAGATTCAATGCGTTTAATTTCAGTTTATATGCTGCAGAAAAAACAAACGTAAAGGATAGTAGAAATTCAACGTGACATACGGTCAGCTCCAATAGTGGCGACTATGTTAGTGATCGGTGACGTGGCACAGCCAGTGATGGCACCGGAGTGATAGAAAAGCAGTTGCTCCGGCATGGCCGATGTGAATGAAAACGACAGATCTATACGCCATATTCCTCCATTTGCATCCTACCACACACATACGGAATATCTACTACTGTTTGTATATCCAGTTGCAAATCTTTTGTGACTGCAAGACACAATACACGGATATATATAAACAAACTGCGTAATTGTTGACAATAATAAACAGACATTTCAAAACACTCAATTAACAGATTAACTGTCACAAAGGCACGCGCGGTAACTACACCGGAACAGTCTGGAACAAAGCAGTTTTCAGCAATTTATTTATTTATTTATTTATTTATTGAACGAACGTGATTAAGGTGGCATAATGTCAAAGACTGCTAGGACACCTTACAAAAGAAAAAAAAGACAAAAACAAAAACGAAAGGACGTGCGAGCAGCACGGACAGTAAAAAGTAATGCGTCAGACGCGGCCGGAGCTATGAGTAGCTCCGAGCGAACAGTTCTGTCTAAATTGTCTAAAGTCAATTAGAGATAAGTCCAGGTTGCGCAGATGAGCCGGACAAATATGTTACAAACTCAATTCAATCTCCATTCAAATCGGCTGACATGCAATGCTGGAAGTAAGGTCTGAATTTAACGTCACTGACTAGCTTGTTCAAGGGCTAGGACGTGCCTACCATGGTACCGGGGTACTAAAGGCAGGACTTTTGCTAACGCACGGGAGCAATTGTGGCCGGATGCCCTTCCTGCTGCCACCAATGACTAATATGGGTACCAGCAGGAGCTGAATCCGGGTTTGCTGGGTCCAAGTCTGACGCCTTAAGCATTCAGCCACGGCTGCAAAGCTGGAATTATTTATCCAAAATAATAAATTAACATAATGCAATAATGCTGAGGACAGACGACACATCTAAGTGCAGGGTATATTATTCAAGCACATGTGCAGTACTTAAGCCGGAACTTAAGTACCTGAGCGTGGTCTTCATGTCCCGACTGCTTACGTAAGGCATTTTAGCATCGTTTTTAAAGACTCTTACGGGTGCCAGCAGGACTTGACTTGAACCGTCGTTAAAGAGGTGGCCAAGTGTAAAGTTCAGTACCGGAGCAATTGGCCGGATGACCTTGCTGTCGCCACCAATGTCTCTTGTAGGTACCAGGGCACTTGAACCCAGGTTTACTGGCTGAAAGTTCACTGAGCCACGGCTGCTCCTTCAGCCAGGACTGCACTTAAGTACATACGTATGTACTTCATCACATAGGCACTCAGCTGCGCTGTTTCAATTCAGAGATTTCACACTGTTTGTTTGGCATCAGGAAGGGCATCCATCCCATAGTACTCTCACTGTTAGGAAGATCTGTGCAGGACCTCGCCCAAAGCACGGTGAGTAGAAGTAAGTTCAACAAGTGCCGAGGTGGACTCAGCATCACTGAGTCGCTTTATTACCGGCACCAGTGCCGCGAAGCAGCAACTGCCCGTATTGTTTTTACTCACAGGCCAATAATCAGCATTTTCGCCCCGCAGGGGCGACTTGTTGCACCGATTCACGTGAAATTTGAAATTTTTGAATATTTGTGAAATACGTGAAATTTGGCACAACCGAGGGGCACGTGGTTCCGCATGGTCGTGCGAAATTTCGCGCCAATCGGTTCGCAGTAGTTTAGGGCCAGGAATGTAGATGTGCACCTATATAAATTTTTTCCACACGTTGCTATATAGCGCTGGCAGCAATTTATTGTCAAATTTCGCATCGGGAGTCCAAAAATGGCTCGGAACAAACAAGTTTGTGTGCACCAAAAGTCACACAGGAAGTAAATTTTCCAAAATAAGTTGGAGGCTTTTGTGCACGCGAGGGGCTGTAGTTGTGCATCCATATTGTGGTTTTTCTCTGCGGCGTCACATTGGCGCCACAGTTGAGCGTCAAGTTCAGAACTGCATTTTTCGTGATTTTTGTAGGAGTTTGAGGAGGGATAGCGTCGCCATTTATGGATCGATTTGGACGCAGTTTTCGGTATCTGTTAGAGCACTACACTTTCTTTACAACGCACTAATTGTTTCGTAGTTCCTTCGGTAGGTGGCGCCACAAGTTTCGCAAATGTGCGGTGGAAATTTTCGAAAAAAAAGTAAAAATCATGCGCATAGTTTGTGCCAAATACTTCGTATGGTTACTATTGAGGTTGCAATTAACTTCACTCGCGGCGCACAGCACTTTGCATAACATCCTGCCGGTATTGCATATGCCTCGAAGGTGATGCTTTTGTTTTCTAGTCTCTAGGATTAAACCGAGTTTTAAACTCTAGTTTGAAATTAAAGCTTCATCTAAACCCCAAATCCGGTTCTGAACCAACGCTGCGTTTAATTTAGATTGAAAACCCAGTTTTAAAGTCGATTTTAAAGAAACGATTGGTTTTAGACTGCCTCCCTTCAGTGCTCTGACAGTGTTGGTTGGGCGACAGGAAGGGCATCCGGCCTGTAAAAATGTCTGGGTGATGGTATGTTGGTGGTGACGATTAGACTGGAGCTTTGCAAGTCTTATAGCTACAGTTGTCACCACTGCCTTCATCATCCTTGCTCCAATAAAATCCAGAATGGAGACGTTCTGGTGCTGGCTTACCCAGGTTGTCCTGGAAAATGGCCGTTAAACGAGCGTCATCGTCGAACTCTGACGTCTCTTTATGTTTCAGTATAAATCCAGTTTTAAATCAAAACAAATCAACCGAGTTTAATCTGCAAGAGAAATGTGAACCACTGCAGTGGAGTGCAGGGTTAAGCCTTGGCATCAAACTTATTGCCACCAATGTCGACATTCACGGCCACATTGCCACTGCTTTGTTTGCTTGTTTCTTGTTTGCCTCCAGCGCCTTCACACTGTTGGCTGGGCGACAGGAAGGGAATCCGGCCTGTAGACAATCTGAGTGTCTCTATGCTGCTGGTGGTGATTTGACTGGAGTTAGACGCAAAATGATCTGCACGTTTCAGAGTTTCCATTGTCGCCATCACCGCCTACACCGTCTCTTGCCGTAGTAAAACCCTGAACGGTTTGACCTTTGACCCGG
>Ga0049107_10000867_pt1 | contig 10135 bp, 8 predicted proteins | sample WorMetilPIANOSA1_FD_61187 | JGI IMG/M metagenome (GOLD analysis project Ga0049107, IMG submission 61187) | Marine gutless worms symbiont microbial communities from Max Planck institute for Marine Microbiology, Germany - Olavius ilvae PIANOSA.1 | ecosystem: Host-associated > Annelida > Digestive... | reverse complement strand
TCTCTCTCTCTCTCTCTCTCTCTCTCTCTCTCTCTCTCTCTCTCTCTCTCTCTCTCTCTCTCTCTCTCTCTCTATCTCTGTCTCTCTGTTTTAACGGCCATTTTCCAGGTGAACCTGGGTTAGCTGGTATTTATTGAAGCAAAGGATGATGGAGGTGGTGGTGACAACTGGAGCTATAAGTCGTGCAAAGCTCCAGTCAAATCACCATCACCAACAAACCAACATCCAGTTTTTTTACAAGCAGAATGCCCTTCCTGTCGCCCAACCAACAGTGTCAAAGCACTGAAGGGAAAAATATCACATTCCATGGACTTGCTTACCCCAAGCTCACCTGGTGGTTTTCCAACTTTGTCTCTGACCACTAACAGATCCTGGTTACCTTGGGGTAGGGTTGCCATGCCTCTTATCAACCCTCTGATGCCAGTACCCCATTTTTTCTATACACGCTGTATTGCAGAAATCCATATGCAGCCATGCATACCGGTATGTTAGTATTTGATGTCACTTATGGCAGCCTATGCCCATTGCTGGATACATAACTGAAGAACGGCAATGAACATAACCAGCCAGTTAACTCACATAATGGGAATTTTGTAGAAGAGTATTGTAGTACACTGTACTGGGTAGATTTACATCAGAGTTGGTTGTGATATGTCTGGATGTCACTATGTTGAACTGTGAATGTTGTAGAATGCCAAACCCGGCTCACGCTAGCATGTTTGCAGCAGGAATGTTCTATACACTGATGTGTTTCTACATAGTTATTATACCAAGTATCCTTGCATTTGGAGTATAATTTAAGGATTTCTTTGACTCCACAAAAGAGGGGGTCTGGGGGACTAAGTGGTCACTTGTCATTGTGGGGTCCAGGGGCAAAGCCCAGGTAGGGGGTCTGGGTACGAACCCGGTAGGAGGTATGGGGAACAAAGTCCCCCAAAAGCTGACGACATTTTTAGGCTTAAAGGCATATTTTTACGCAAAAATACGTCAATAATTACATATTTTAACAAAGTTGGACTCCTCATTTTCCCATTTTGGACTCCACACTTTGTCATTTGGACTCCACATTTTGGTTGGACTCCATGTGTAAATTATACTGTGCTTGCATTGCAAACATTGGACCTACATGGAAAGAATATAATTTGACAAGAACAATAAATATGTCAAAAGACGGGTGAAGAGATTGAATGATAGGTAGATATGATGTACTGTATAGAAAACATAAAAACCAGGAAATAACAACAGTATTTAGCAGTTGGTGTCTTGGAAGAGATTTTGTTAAGATTTTTTGGCTGTTAATCGTTTAAGCTTTTGCTCAGTAATAGCATATCCCAGTGAACTGGTTTTGATTCCCACTGGGACCTGTTACTTGTCTTGTGACATTTTCCTTAAATAATCGTCAGCCATATTTCTCAGTGTGGGATACGCATTTATCGTCACTGCACTGGTGCTTACTGGTCTGATGGTATACATACACGTCCAGCTGCTCAAAGTAGATCCAGGCAAGTACCAGTATACATGTACTATCATGTGTCTTCATATAGTAACTGTCACTGAGGACATTCTAGAAGGCATAAGAGCAGAGGCCTTGTAGATTCAGGTCTGAGGTTATACGCACTGGCCCGAGTTGAAGGCGGCTGCTACTACTACTACTATTTTCGATAAATTTTGGTTAACCAGCCAATTTTTCGGGGGATTACTCCAGGATAGGCCTGGTCCCATAGATCTCCCGAAGAAGGACATTTGAAGATTGCTGGGGCAAGATTTATTTACAGGCCGGATGCCCTTCCTGTTTCCCATCCAACACTATCTAAGCACTATAAGACTGATCTGTTTACAGCAGCTTTCATGGCGTTGGTGCTTAATGCGTTAGCATTGTGAATATTAGTGTAAAAGATCAGTCATCCTATAGTGATATGTTTGTGCAACCCCAAATGCATCCATTTCAAGATAAAAAACTTTAACTTCAACGTGAACAGTTGAACACCTTACATTTGCAATCATTATGCTTTGCCTGGATTCATGTCTTATATCAAATCTCTCCTTGGCTTCACTCAAGTCTTACTGCACCTTTTCTGCAGCTGTCCCGTTTACTGTTTGCAAAAGTTTTACGTGACCTATACCACAGCACTGCCACTTATTACACTGCATGCTAAGCTTAGCGGGGCAGTGTATTGTTATCGATCCTGTCTGTTTGTGTATGGGTTTGTGTGTTTGTGGGTCTGTTGCCACGATAATTCGAAATTGCATGCATCGATCTTCACCAAATTGGGTCTGTAGGTGAAGGTAGTGACCATCTCCAGCTGATTAAATTTCGGTCATCCTGTGCCCCGGGGAAGGGGGTCTGCAGCGGGGTGAAAATTTTTGGCTCCGCCTTACTACAGCGTGCAGTGTATGCGTCTCTCCGAGTGCTTTTTTCATTCAATGTCTTTTTAAACAAGCTATGTGGGAGGCCGCCATAATATGCCTCCGCCCCCTGCAAGTTGACCTTTTGACATTGAAAGTGGTGTCCGAGTTATGTGTGACGTAGGCTACCTCTGTGCCAATTTTAGTCTTATAGGCCTCTCTGTTCTCGACTTAGGCCCGATGTATGCGACAGACAGACATACGTCAGACGTGTATCATCGCTTAATGCCTCTGCCCTACGGGGGCAGGGGCATAATAACTTATCTTCAGGATACTTAGGTACACATAGACCCCATGAATTTACTTTGTACATGCGATTACTCAGTGTAATTATTACATTGTGTGCTAAGCTTAGCAGTGCAGTGTATTGTAATCAGTCCTGTCTGTGGCTGTGTTTGTTTGTGGGTTTGTTACCATGATAACTCGAAATTGCGTGCACTGATCCTCACCAAACTGGGTTTGTAGGTAAAGGTAATGACCATCTCCAGCTGATTAAATTTTGACCGTCCCGCACCCCTGGGAAGGGGTCTGCGGTGGGGCGAAAAATTTTGGCTCCGCCTTACTACAGCCAGTGCGCAGTGTTTGCGTCCCTCCAAGCACTTTTTTCATTACTCGATGTAATTATTCTTTGAGCGTGCATGTTATCATTGTATGCGACTAGCAGAATGAATGAACATTAGTTGAATGCAGTGAATGTTGAAATGTTTAACAGGTATTTGTGTTGAGTCGAGGCCAAAAGCAGATCCTCGACTTCTGTATGGCATTTCGGACATTGCCTCAGGAATGATTGGGCCAGAGACTTTTTGCACTATTTGTGAGGTATAGTCATTGCCATTGGCCTTTGAATTGTTTTATCGGAGGTTCGTTCGCAAAATGTTAGCCATTGACTGACTTAGTTATGACAAAAATGGATATGTCTTCTGGAGCAAATTTATGTGTTGGGCAAGTGAAGCAATCTCTTAGTATTAACTTCTAGTCAGTAGGCTGCCCTTATTGTCATCCAAATAGACTACTCACTTGTATGGCTGTTATACAAGTTGTCAAGTAATTGGTTGTCTGCTGCCACTATGGGAGTGCATTCTAATTCTAATAGTAATAAACCTTGGGGTCTTTACTAGATTTTTTAATTAAAAAAATAATACAAACAAGGCACAGTGTCAACGTGAAAAGGCGAATGTGAGGCGTTTGCAGTTGCTATGTCGGTGTAAGGTATCACTGATCGCTCTCCACAAGTTGCCATCAGTACGATGTTGTGTGTCCATTGTAGATTGTCCGGCCAGAGACAGTGTCCCATTGTCGTCTGTGCTGCCGCTGCTATCATCAGATCGACCACCACTGTCTCTACTTATACCGATGCATCGCTGTCAACAACCACCGACTGTTTGTTCTGTTTACTTTTGTTGTTATGGCGTCAATGTTCATGTTCGAGTATTCGTGTATCATCTATCTGCGTTCAGTCTATCCTGGCCAGGAGCTGTTCAGCTGGTCTCTTCTTAGCGCTGTATTTGCCACTCGTCCAATGATTTGGTCTCTGTTTGTTCTCAATGGACTATCAGTTGTGTGGACCACTTTTGTTCTGCACACTCAGATTACAGCCGTTTCTAAAGGTCGACTACGTGCCTATCAGTCCTACAGAGTTCGCAGTTGGCTATCAGTGCGCCAGCGGCTGATGAATGTGATGCATTTTTTCGTTAATGGATCTCTGTATGTGCGTGATGAAGTTTCTAGTCCGTAATGCACGTGTAGTTCTGTTAATTAGAAAATTTTGTAGCTATTGTTGTATGTGTGCTTTTGCACTGTTCTCGAAGTTTGCGTCTTGGTCAATCAACATTTATGACTGACATTTAGTGATATTCTATTACTGGTTGTTATCTCGCATTTTGATCTTGTACAATGACATCAAAATGTGGACGAGTTTCACAAGTCCATGCACATGAATCAGTGGTGAAACTTCAGCATGTATCTAAAGAATCTAAAGTTGGTGAGATGTGTTTTGACCCTGTTGGTTGGACAAGAGGAACGGCATCTGACCCGTAAGAGATCTGGTCACAGCAATCCCACAAGGTTTTCCATTGGAAGCCTACGGTTACCCAGCTCCCTTCTCTGGCATCCATTTTCCAGGTGGACCTGGGTTAGCATGTCTGTATTCTGGATTTTATTGTAGTTCAAGATGTAGTAGATGGAGGATAGTTTGAATCTGAAACTATCACACCCTTTTCTCTTTCACTTAAGTCTCTAATATTTATCCGCTGAACTTAAAATCTGCCGTTTCGTGATGTTTCGTCTTGGGTGTCACAATTACTACGCACCTGCCTCTAAGGCACTTAAGCCTCGATGGCCATCGTTTGTCCCATACTGGACCCTAAGTTCAGTTCTATAGAAGGCCATAGAAAGTTGAAAATTTGCACGAAGCGCATGACACGAGTGACCAGTGACGAAACTTAGAAGTCGAAAGGTCAAGATAGCAAGATCACAAGTAAAAACTGCTTCAGTTTCTAATCAAGGCCCACAGCTGCTGGTGTTTGTAGCGACGCTAACAGCTATTGGCGCCATCTGACGAACAGGTTTACAAATATTGGTGTGAAGTGTCTCAAGTTCAAAGATTTAAAGTAGTTTCCAAGTAATCCGATTATAGGTTTTCCTCTAAATTCAAACTTTACAAGTAGTTTCTAAATGAACCGAATACCACTTCTAATGGACAGTCTACATGGAATACATTAAGTCCCGAAAATATGTCACTATTTGCATGGGGCATGTTCATATTGTGGCGACCTCATTCTACGCTGCACAGCTTGTTAATCGCTGTACTGGTGTGTAACACGATGTGCTGCATTTGTCTTTGGGTGACTTGTATCAAAAAAAGTGCAAACTCAGTACAGAAATATGGTGGATTAAATTTTGTTTGCTAAAACTTTCCACATAATGTCCAGATGTAAACAGTAGGTCACAAGCATGTTTACGTCACAAAGACAACGCTGGCAAAGTATGTAAATGACAGCTATTGGTACTTTCTGTTAGCTGAAATCGATAAATTGTTGCTTTTACAAGACCTTTAAACAGTTGAAATCAATGCTGTCAAAATAAACCAGTTCTTTCTATGCAGTTGAATGTTGTATTTCACTGGAATGGCTTCAGATGCAGCAAATACACACAAGTAGAACATGCAATGATACACATTTGAAATGTTCGTAAACAACATCACTGGTCATAACTCTGAGCAACGTTACTCAATCCCACTCAAGTATGCATCCAACTAACACAAATCCAGGGTGACTACCCGCCAATTGATGTTCCATTTTTTTACTTTTCCACATCAAATTACCAACTTCAGGTATATCATAGTGTCACCTGAAACTCAGCATATAACTAACCAAACTATCACAACACCCTCTATGCATTTTGTCTACTGGCACTATAATGCTCAATAATATTAAGTTCACATTATCAATGAAATCGTATAGTGGCTAAATTTTTGCCAATAACCCTTAATGTTCTTGTCTTTTATGTTACTGGCAGTCACCCTGTTAACAGGCATAAAATGTCCATGACTCAATAGTCTAAAATATTTATACCAAATGACAAAAACAAAAAATACACTGTAGTCATGCTATAAATGGACTGGCTTAAAAAGTAAAATACAGGACATGACATGAAAAGCAAAAGCCCAAAAATATGCATAGCAAATCTTCACACTGACTCAAGCTACATCAAGCACTGAGATACTGTTTCTTGAGACTAGTTATTCCTGGAATAATGCCGACGCCATAGTGGCAAAAACGTATGCTGGGTAAATACTTCCAAAAATAACTGCATATTTGCTGTATTATTATTATGACTATTATGAGACGACTGCTTAACTACCAGCAAATTATACGCTGAAAAACCAAACACTGACATATGAGGCCACCACATATAAAAGCAACTGACTCGATTAAATAATGGCATAAAAACATCAATAATGCACACACAACAGAAAAAGCGAGAAAGCATCAACTCTATACTAACGTGTTGTAAACACTGCTGCAAAATGCAAGTCAAAACTCATCAACAGACCACAGACAAGACAGTGCAAACAAAACTTCTCTCTACTTCTTGTTAGTTTCCTACAAAACAGCAGCCAACACATTTGAATTACTACAATACTCTACATGGTAAAACTTTAACACACCATTGTAAAGATCCTTCATGCACTATGTTGGTGGCATAGCATAGTGGTCAGAACGCTGGTCTCAGCTGGCGAACTTTCCCTGTCCTGCGCCAGACTGCTAGCTGGTTGGATGACCACTTTGTAGTTAAGCCGTCCGCTATTGGTCAGCCAATATGGCCAACTCAGCCATCCATCCCTCAGGGGTCGGTAAATGAGTAGTGATCCATGTAATTAGGTACATGAATTACGGGGTGAAGGCCTAGCGTGGTTGATTGGGGCGCAGTATGCCTGCTGGCTGCATACTGTGGACCCAATAGTCCGTTAGCATGGGCTATGGGCAGTCACTACCTTGCGCCGTGGTACTACAGTCAATGCCAGTCAGCTGCCACTTCCGAGGTTTTAAAGCGCCACTGTCCAGTACTGGTATTGGTGCTATATCAAGTGATCTATCTTTACCTTTTTTATGTTTTGCACATCTACGAAACAGCACTTTGCTACCCGACTTATTTGACATGCCTGTTATTCTGATGATTACTCCACACCAGGATGCCGCCCCCCCCCCCACAGCAACCTTTTGGGATTGTTGGTGTGAGTGCGGGACCCAGCAACCTGGAGTAATGTTGACAAAATGGTCAGAAAAGCAGCAGCAGTAGTAGTGTACGTTTTTGACCTTTGTCACATTCTATCCAGGTATTGTACAGCTCTGGTACATGGTACCTAACAACTAATTACGATGATAACTACATATATTAACCAATGTAATACAAACGACTGGTAAAAAGAAGTGGTATAAATCACTTTACACAGAGTAGAAAATAGCAGCATCAGAAAAAAACCACTAAAACATTATGTCCATGAACACTCAGAGAGTGCAAATCTCTGCCAAGGCAGCTTATCCCCAAGCACCATTGTCATTACTTATGGAGTTACATGCAAAAATCTTACAATTGGCAATGGTAAAATTAAACAACTTGTGGATCCAGATAGTGATGCGAATCTCTATCAAACTGGAATGCTTTGTTGACACGGAGACATCTCGCCCCTCGAACAAATTTCACAGGAATTTGTTAACTTCTTGAGTTATCAGCAAAATTTGTCGAATTTCCCCTATCCCACAATGGCATGAAATCGTTCTAAAAATTCCCAGGCCCAGATCCATGCCTTTTAAAGTTTAATGGTGACCCCCATGTCCAAAGATACATCTCTGCTGAAGTTTTCACGAAGATCTGATCAGTACTGTTTTATGCAACTTTTTTAACAGACAGACAAATAGACAAAAACTGGGTAGAACATTTTTACCCCTTGGCAGAGGTAAAAATGTATCTTTTGAAGTTGCTTACATACCTGCAACTGTTGCCACTGTTGTTGAAGTAGTCATTGAAGTTGTGGTTTCCATGCAGGAAGTAATGATTTCTTCCACAGTCTTCAGTTCCTCGACAGTCGCCTTTGACCCTGACACGCTGTCACCACCGACAGTCTTTGTAGTCTGGACGACGGTAGTTTCCACCACTTTGTGACTGGACACCGCACCACTCTCACTAGACATCGACTCTCTAAAATGCACATGTAATCAGCTTGCAAGCAGAATCTGAAGTACTTGCGACATACCTCAGTAACTGTTTCTGTTGCAGCTGCATATGACAGCACCTTACCAACTACCATAAGATAAGATAAGATAAGATAAGTAGCTTTTTAATCAAGCATGTCATGCGCACGCTGTTACAAATTGAATGCAGTAATAAAACATAGAATCGATCACACAAAATAAAATGTAGAGTTAGACGAACAATATGTACAAAATTCAGAGAACACATTCTCAAATTCTGTCTGAAACCCTACGCATCCAACACAGTGAGAAGCATCTTTAAACCTGCTTAACGGTTCACACTGAACAGCATGTTTATCACAAATGGACAGCATGGACATCCGTATATCCGGCCTGTAAAAATGTTGCGTGTTGGTGGTGTCGATCTGACTAGAGCATTGCACACATCTCATAGCTCCAGATGTCACCACCACCTCTGTCATCCTTATCTTCAATGAAATCCAGAATGGAGACAAATTGTTATCAGCTTACCGTGGTTATCTAGGAAAATGTCCGTTACACGAGGTTGTCGTCGTCAAGTTGTAAAATTCGTAGCATTTGCACTCTGTGATTTCAGCATACCAATAATTGACAAATATGCATTCTGCGGCAGGCTCTCCATTGTGGGTTCGGCAACAGTCCAACAATATGCAGGCTAGTGGACACTGTGTCCCTGTCCCTGGACCTTTTGAACCCAAAATTAATAGGCTTCGACAGACTATGCAGGGCTACTATTGTGTTCAGTTTAAACTCATTCCGATCACGAGTTTTCGTTTTATCTTGCTAACATACACTCGGCATATTCAGAGTTGGGCCTAGGTGTCGCCCTTGGCCACCAAAACGCGAGGTCGGTGGGATAATGCGATTTCGGTGGTACCCCACTTTCGACCGAATGGTTTTCATATCTACCTACTAAGCTCGGGTTACCATCAGTCCATGTCCCCCTATATGAAAAAGTGGTAGTAACCTATTTCCACTAAAACGGAGTCGGTATATATACTCCTCTACAAACCCACATACACACATCGCGACAAAGTGATCACAATATCCGCGTGATCAAGCTATGAAGACTGGCACAAGCCATGCTAAGCAGTCACAGATGGGCATCATCACGTTAGTTGTAGCAGATTTTAGAAAACATGCTTGAAACGTACATAGCATGCTCTTTGATGCTGTCCATGGTCATGTCACCACATGCCGCCTGAGAGTCGTTGCCACTTGCCACGCTGTCATCCACAGCAATAGCAGCCGCCCTGCAACAATGCAGTGCTTCACTGGTTGTACTTCTGCATCACAGCCAACCTTTTGTCCAGTGTAATGTTAATTTCTCTTGTATTTGTACTAAGCAAATCTTCATTGTAAATCTTGTTCACATTAATCACTTTAAAAAATAACACCACTGCTTTACAACCCATTTTCCTGGACATCCTGTATGAGCCAGTATAAGCAACAATCAGACATCTTAACACACACTATCATCTCTGTCCTCCCAACAGTATTCCATTTACTACAAAGCAAAGCATCTTCCTTTTTCACCTTCAAATTTCTCATATGTGCCTCAATTGCCTCCTTTCAAGTTAAGTTCTTTTAGCTCGACCCGCAGAATTAACATCGTCAACCTCACAATCCACACATTTCTTCACTCATTGTCATAGTTCCATAACACATCATAATCTATTAATTCAATGCTGCTAGAATATTTTCCAGTCTAGTCTCATGCACTCAAATCTGTAGTTAGTAACCTGTAAGTCAATTTCACAATGCACATCCATCTAACAACTCAATTTTACCCTATGTTACCAAACCAGCGCCTCTGAAGTTACAACTGTATGGCACTATATAAATTTGATTATTATAATCAACTGGCCAAGTTAAATTAGGGATGTACCGGATATCCGGTTCCTGTTAGCAGGATATCCGGCCGTTTTTTTCTATCCGGTTCCGGCTCCGGTTCCGGCCGAAATGGTACCAGGTACCGGATATCTCTACCGGATAGT
>Ga0049107_10000866_pt1 | contig 10140 bp, 4 predicted proteins | sample WorMetilPIANOSA1_FD_61187 | JGI IMG/M metagenome (GOLD analysis project Ga0049107, IMG submission 61187) | Marine gutless worms symbiont microbial communities from Max Planck institute for Marine Microbiology, Germany - Olavius ilvae PIANOSA.1 | ecosystem: Host-associated > Annelida > Digestive... | reverse complement strand
GGTTCATTTGATGAATTGCAGAACAGCGCACAAGCGGCCGTCGACCCTCAGACCAAGCCACCGGACTTGGGCTGTGAGTCCGCCTGTAGGCAGCTATCGTCTGCAACCACCATCGCCATTTATTATTATTACTCAGCCCGAAAGCTGATAGTAATTTACCGTCCCACGTAGGGTAGAAGGCTGAGTTGACGTGGTGAATGCAGTCGACGACACACGCGCCAGCTGCGCTGAATGGTCATTGGTGATTTGTGGCTGTGTGATTGCAGGAGCAACTGGAGGACCCGGTCCCCAAGGTAGCGCGGGGTTCACAGGACCACGCGGAGACAGCGGAGATACGGGCTCATCCGGTCGTGTCGGATTCACCGGCGCTACCGGCGCGTCTGGGCGGGCAGGACGGCGTGGCGACACGGGATCCAGCGGAGCAACAGGAATTACCGGCGGTCGCGGATTTACCGGACCGCCGGGTGTGGACGGTACCGACGGCAGCCGAGGACCGCCGGGCAGCACTGGTTTATCGGGCTCCATGGGAGCGACCGGAAGCACTGGTCATACGGGAACTGCCGGAGCAACCGGACCTCCCGGTAGCACGGGCGAGATGGGTGTGCGAGGCTTTACCGGGTCGAGCGGAGAACCAGGAACCAGCGGTTCGCAGGGCGTGCCTGGCCGGCCAGGCGTTTCCGGTGACGTCGGCGACACGGGTGCTTCCGGTTTACCAGGATTTCAGGGCGCGACTGGACCGACGGGCGGAGGTGGTACCGGCGGCTCGACCGGTTCTACCGGCTTCACGGGAGCTACTGGCGCTCTCGGGGCCACGGGCGTGTCTGGCAGAATTGGTTTCCCCGGACGTAAGGGAGATAGCGGCGATACTGGAGCATCTGGTCCTACTGGAGCAACCGGAGCGGATGGCTTTGTGGGATCTCCAGGTGCTACCGGAAGAGCTGGCGACAAGGGCATCAGGGGCGCGGTGGGTGCAACCGGGTCGTCAGGACCTGGTGGACGTCCGGGTTTCGACGGAGCAACTGGGCAATCTGGAGTGAAGGGTTTCACGGGAGCTCCGGGCATTGCTGGACAGGCAGGTTGGACTGGGCCGCCGGGTGGTACCGGGCAAAGAGGTGCCACCGGTCCGCAAGGTATGACTGGACAGATGGGTCCCGGAGGACCACCAGGGTGGACGGGCGCCAGCGGCCCAGGAGGTGCCCCTGGCCCGCGCGGCAATACCGGCTCAACAGGACCGCCTGGCTTTACTGGGTCGCCGGGCATGGGCGGGATTTCGGGACAGATCGGGTTTACCGGAGCTAGCGGCGCGGCTGGACCAAAGGGAACAACTGGTTCCACTGGATTGCCGGGAAATACCGGAAGCAGCGGATCGCCTGGACCGGTTGGTGAGGCCGGGCACACCGGTGGAACTGGAATGTCTGGAACGCCTGGTGACACTGGTTCCAATGGAAGAGCCGGCATAGAAGGTCGGCGTGGTGCTACTGGACCCGCGGGCAACACTGGCAGTACTGGACCTCTAGGACAATCAGGTATCGTTGTTCATCGCTGACTTTGTCTGTTTGTGTTTGGGATCTTCTTTGTTCCTTCCAGGGCGGAATTTATAGTGAAGTGATTCCAGGAGCATTGTAGCATAAAGCGGTGGTTACAACTACGATTCGACCGCGATTCGGCCGCCCTTCGACTCCCAGTCGACTGCAGTTTTACCCCCGCTACGACCATTCGGCGACCTACGTTACGGCTGACCTGTTTGGCCTGCTGCACTGCGGCCTAAATAAATAATCAGTTCAGCGAGACTGCGGCTAGCGGGTTACGTCACTGTGACCTTAATGACCTTTGATAAGCAGTCGAACGGCCGTCGAATCGAAGTCGATTCGTAGTTGTAGCCACCGCCCAAGACTAACTTTAAACGCTGTAGGCTGGCTTGCGTCTCAGTCTGACCCCCGAACGTAAGTATACAATGACTCAATGCTGCTGAGGTTTGTGATATATTCACAGAACATAAAATACAGTAATGTGGTTCTCAAGGCTCGAGTCTTTCACGAGACTTGACCGGGTGAGTCTTGGAATTGGTTTTGATACTGGAATCCTGCTGTCGTGATCTTTGTCTACTTTTGACGCGTCAAATCTTAGTCGCGTGTTGGACTGATATCTTGACTGAAGTCTTGGTAAACGAATTGAAAGCTTTAGTTATAAAATAACGACAAATACATACAAATTACGCTTCACTGATTTGTGTGTTAAATGGGTATCACCTGACCGGTATACTAACAGTGCGAAATGTGCAGATAATTTTCCAGAATTTTTGTGGTTCGTGAACCCGAAATCACTACGCTTGGACACAGTGTACAAGACAAGACTACAGTACATGCAATCAATACGATGGAGGGTTTTCCTTTTATCGTGCTAACAACACCCTGACACCCACCCACCCACCCACAAACACACAGACACACACACCATGACAAAGTCATCACAGTATCGGCGCTGCCGTGCGACGTAGTATCGGCGCCGATAAGAATGCTAGAATGCTAAAGCTGCAATGAAGACCGTAACTGTTGTGTAGATGTTTATTCGGGTGATGTCAGCGGCACCTAATGTTTGGTGGTTGTCGAACGCAGGTCTGAAGGGACAACCGGGCAGTCCTGGATTCGCCGGCAGCAGAGGTGGACCGGGTCCGACTGGGTTCACCGGTTCTGCTGGATTTATCGGCGTAGCTGGAGGTACTGGCTCTCCTGGATCAACCGGTGCGACTGGAACAACTGGCGGCACGGGGTTTGTCGGAGCGACGGGCGTGGTTGGAGTGGCTGGACCACGTGGCCCTGGAGGTCCGGCTGGTCGGGCTGGTCTGGAAGGTCCGAATGGCGCAACCGGCGCTACTGGCCGGACCGGTATTACCGGCGCCACTGGTAGCACTGGAGACGCCGGAGCAGTCGGCCTGGTGGGATCAGTGGGTGCGACTGGCTTACCGGGACCGTCCGGCTCCACCGGATCCCGGGGTCGTACGGGGCAGCTCGGAGACGGTGGAGCTACCGGCGCCACCGGATCTAGTGGCGGTACTGGATCGACCGGTTCGCGAGGTACCGTGGGCAGCAGAGGCGCGACAGGACCGGCCGGTCCACGGGGACTGGTCGGCGCTACCGGTTTACCGGGAAGCGCGGGTGGCACTGGGGAGTCCGGACGACCGGGACAAACCGGAAGTACGGGGGCGACTGGAAGTACGGGAAGCCGAGGAAACACCGGTGGAACGGGGAGGCCGGGAGATCAAGGTGCGAGTGGTGAGGCGGGTCGTCTAGGATCTTCCGGACTGTTCGGCACGATTGGACAGGTAGGCGCCACTGGTCCGAAAGGACGTGTCGGTGAACCGGGAAGTACTGGACGTTCTGGTGCACGTGGTGCCACTGGGACAACAGGTCAAACTGGTGCAACTGGAAACACAGGCCAGGCTGGAAGACCTGGCTTCGCCGGCCAGACAGGAGCATCCGGACCTACTGGAGCTACTGGTTCCTCTGGCCCGGCTGGTGTACGAGGTGGGTTTGTTTCGTATCGCACTTAACAGAAAAGTTTTCATCAGTTTAACCCAGGGTGCCCCCTCTTTTTTCAACATTGGTTTTCCATGACTTTTCCATGACCAAAAATGAAAATCCATGACCTATCGTCACAACATTTTCAGTTCACAACAGTTTCAAGACGGCGCTGAAGACATTTTTCTTCACTGCTAACATTTAACTCCCCATTTCTCATCCTCATGTTGCTGCATGCACTGTATGAACTATTGTGTACGGCGCCCTTGAATCGGCTGCCGTGTTATGGCGCCTTAGAAGTTATCGTGACATTATTATTATTAACATATATTTGCAAGTAAACGATATACGACTTATGAATGCATACCAGAATTTGTAGTGACAATTCTAGTTAGAATTGGTCAGTAAGTAAACTTGTGAAAACTGTGTCAGCAGTATCACATTACGGTTCATAATTTGACTTTATAAATGAAGTCGTGTCACTTTTACAGAATTGCTCAGTGCAGTAGTAAAAATTGCATGACATTATCATCATTCTGCATGACTTTTCCATGACTTTCCATGACCTTTGTTATTTTCCATGACTTTCCAGTCCTAGAAAATAGTCTTCCTATATTCCGTGACTTTCCATGACCAGCGGGCACCCTGTTAACCTGTCGCTTTGATGCCCTTGCTGTTACTTACTTGCGATGATATTTATGGCTGTCACTCTTTCTCAGATTTTCAACCTTTTGTCGGAATGTCACGCGTATCTTCTTTTATTTGAGTTTATGCAGCACTGTTTTCTAATTTTATTTATGCAGTAAATTAACCCTTGATATAATGCAATACAAATCACCGTGTACAGTAGTACACTGCATGCCTGATTTTCGTTGCTGTTAATTTACTGTTAACTGGCTTTGACACTCCATTTTGTCAGCGTTTTTGCTTGCATGTTGTTCTGATTAACATAAGTCTGGATCAGCTTCAGATTACTTGTCTGCTGTATAATAAATGTTCAACTTTTGCGTGTACGAGAGAGAAGCAACCGCTCCCCCACTTCCCCCTAAATTCGCCATTGTTTATGAGAACCGAAAGAGACTGCAGAGTGTTAAGAATGTGACCGTTTGGTGCATTGGATGTTGACGTATAGGTGTGACTGGACCTGACGGAGATACTGGCGGACCTGGTTCCGTTGGAGCAACTGGACCGACCGGCGCGACCGGTGCGACGGGATTCCGCGGCGGACCCGGTCGTACCGGTGACGTGGGATTTCCGGGGCCTGCCGGCACTACCGGAGACACCGGTCGAGCTGGACTGCCTGGCAGGAGAGGCTTCGACGGGTTTACCGGCGCGATCGGCTACACCGGTGCCAGAGGAGATACGGGGGCGCCTGGTATCGCAGGATTCCAGGGAGCAACTGGATGGACAGGCGGTTCGGGTTTCCGCGGGGCGAGTGGACCACCGGGCCAGCCCGGTTTGATGGGATTCAAAGGATTGGTTGGTGAGACTGGTTTCCCTGGAATTGCCGGCAGTACTGGTTTCACCGGGCCGCAAGGCGTCATCGGGAATAGCGGATCAACTGGAGCGTCAGGTGCTCGGGGTCTGACGGGCGGCACTGGCGCGACCGGAGAGACTGGATTCACGGGATCGTTTGGAGTTCGTGGCAGGCCCGGACCGGACGGTTTCCGCGGTGCCGGAGGTGCTACGGGGGATCAAGGCTTCCCGGGGGCTACTGGAGCGAGTGGCGCGACCGGGGCTAGTGGAGAGTCGGGCGTCATCGGGTCATCCGGCGGACCGGGTCGACCGGGCTTCACCGGCGCTACGGGACCCGGCGGAGATCCTGGACGGACCGGAGACACCGGATATACTGGAAGAGATGGCATTACTGGCAGTTCTGGTGCTGTCGGAGCAACCGGAGCTAGGGGGTCCGTCGGATTTGCCGGACCACCGGGTGCCACGGGAGCGGCTGGCGTGGCCGGTAATCCGGGAACCCCTGGCTTCGCCGGGGTAACTGGAGCTACCGGACGTCGGGGACAGGTCGGAAGGAAAGGTCCCGCTGGTGCAGAGGGACGACCTGGAACGAACGGCGAGATGGGAATACTTGGCAGCGACGGTGCTACGGGAGCGAGTGGAGCGACTGGAAGGACCGGCCATACCGGAGCATCGGGAGGCCGCGGCGAGACTGGACGGGCGGGTGCGACGGGTTTCACAGGTGCTAGCGGTAGACCTGGAGTGACCGGCAGTAGCGGGCCGGCGGGACAGACGGGGCAGACGGGATGGACGGGACGGACAGGTGCGTCGGGATTCACTGGTTTCGCTGGCAACACTGGTGCATCTGGGAACACTGGACAGCCAGGCCGCGACGGAGCGACCGGAGAACCTGGTGTTTTTGGTACGTGACATATCTATACCGATCAGTTCCGCTTACAGTATGCGTAGAACGTTAAATTATATCCATTTGTGAACAAAAACAATAGGCAATATGACTTTATTTACTAAAACTGCCTGCTTGTGACAGCGTTCGGCGGTACGGCTGCATAATATACACGTCAATTATAATTCTTACCCTTGCGTGAGAGTCTAATGTAGCCGTGTCTACCGAGTGCGCATTGTAATCAAGATTTAACAGCAGTTTGTCTTAGCAGTAACTCATTTCAGGGATGTTCAGATACGGCATTTTATTTAATACAGGAACTCCACATTTTACTGTTAATATAAAACTTTGTATATTGCTGTTGCTAATGACTTTCTGTAGTGTTAACAGTACTTCCTAAAATCGTTGCCGACATAGACAGTTATTTTCTGAAAACATCGGCGCAGTAGCAACGACCAGTTATTCAAACTGGTCGTTCAAGGATGCTGGCTGTCCCGCGCGACGCTATGCTATTCAGTTGCAACGACCAGTTATTTAAACTGGTCGATGTTTTCAGAAAATCACTGTCGATGTCGGCAACGATTGTGCAGCAGTGACCTGTAAAGGTCGCGAGTTCGAATCTCGGCCATGGCTACTTTGCAACTAGATCAACTCAGCCTTCCATCCCTCCGGGATCGGTTTTGAGTAGCAGCCTGTGTAAATGGGTTACGGAGGTAACGGCACGTTGTGGGAGAGGGCCGGTTCACCCTCGACAACATTTCCCGACTGCGTCGATGTTTTCAGAAAATCACTGTCGGGTCTGGAACCTATGAAACGTAGATAAGTACCGCCTTATCGGCGATAGACTGAAAGGGTCTGGAACTTGGCAGGTAATTTCTGAACAAAAACAGCGTATTTTTTACCGATATATTAATAATGTAACCCATAGCTAGTTAGTAAGCCTCGATATTACACGGTATTACACGAAATCAAATTCTGTCAAGTTTGCTTACTGATTTACTGAGGAAACTCCAAAAATGTGTAACGGTGGACACAGTAAGCCTAGTTTAAACGCTGGAGCACTGTTCAAAGAACCAAAGCTGTAGTTTTAGTGTTTTCTGTTTAGGCTTAACTTTTTGCCAGGTTGTTTGGAGAGTGCGGGTGCATATTAATATTATGCACACGAAACTATCGTTATCGAAATGTCAAAAACTATCATTACAGAAAAACGTACATTATCGAAATGTCAAAATTTCAGCCCAGAAGTGTCGGAGGAACACTTTCAACGTTTTTACCGGTACTTAAAAAGTGTCTGTGACAAGGAATCAGTGATACTTGATAATAATTATTACTTTTAATAAGCCAGTCAATGAGCGTCGTTTGCTGTCTCGGACTCATAAACAAGTGGCAATGTTAATTTATTATTCGATATTTCCTCTAGAGGTCTTCCACAAACGGGAATCTGGTTGGTATAGGCCTGCATCAGAATTTCTGCAGTTTGGATGACTTTGCAACCTGACATCCTCCAACTTGTCTGTCACTGAACTAACAGCAATAAAGCACGTTGACTGGTTAATGCATATTATCAGCTGGTTGGCTGCACAGAAAAGAGTTGGAATATTTTAGACGCGGAAAATATGTACGTATATACTTTGCAGTGTTTATGCAAACTTATATTTTTTAACCATAAGTCGGAAGAAACTGTTTATTACTCACTGCCATGGAGCTAGTGTGGCACAGTTGGCTCCGTCTGTTTGGCTGCATTTAATTTTTTTCTTTTACACGATGATTGATGCTATATGTCAACAAATTCAGTACTCGCGATAGCATTGACCATTGGGGCACCCTAGTATGGCTAGTGGCTATAATTTTGGGTTCAAAAGGCCTCAGAGCTAGAAAGTGAGTGGTTACAGCTCCTTTTGGCATCTGTTTAGTTTGTGGCTTGTATTGTGCTGTGCAGGTGTTACCGGAGCTACAGGTACAACTGGAGCATCCGGAAATACCGGTATTTCCGGTCCGCCAGGTTCTACTGGTCCTCGAGGAGTGGCAGGTTTTCCCGGAATTACAGGCCGTCGAGGGTTTACGGGCTTCACCGGCAGAGCAGGGTTTACAGGTGTTCAGGGTCGCCCGGGCTTCACGGGTCACACTGGACCGGCTGGTCCTACAGGACAGCCGGGTGGATCGGGTCCCAGGGGCTCTCAGGGAACCGGCGGCGTGACTGGTTTTACGGGAGCCACCGGCCCAGTTGGAGAACCCGGAGCGACCGGCGTTACCGGTGCATCAGGTGGTACGGGCACTATCGGCGCTACCGGAGCAACCGGTATTCAGGGCGCTCGCGGTGATAACGGCAGACCTGGTACTGGCGGACGCCAAGGAGGCACTGGATCTACGGGTAGACCTGGCTCTCGCGGCCGGGACGGTACGAGAGGTATTGCAGGCGTTCAAGGTGACATCGGCGCTACTGGTTTTCCAGGCTCAACCGGTTGGACGGGTAGCAGTGGTTTCACTGGACCAGCCGGTTTCACCGGAGAAACTGGAGAGACTGGGGCTAGCGGGTCGAGAGGACGGAATGGAAACGCCGGAGGTACAGGTCAGCCTGGCAGTTTGGGCAGAACGGGTGTATCAGGCAGCCGAGGTCCCACCGGCTCTACCGGCTACACCGGTAGAATTGGTCTATCCGGTAATACGGGATTTAAGGGCGGCAAAGGTCGTTTAGGTGACACCGGTCGCATCGGAAGTACTGGTAGACCAGGTGGTGATGGAGTGGAAGGTGTGATGGGGGCGACAGGAGTAAGGGGTGACACGGGCTCTTCGGGACGGGCTGGTGCCACGGGCGTCAGAGGACCGGACGGCACCGGTGGAACGACCGGATATACGGGACCGGATGGGCAGATCGGAGCAATCGGTTATACTGGACGGACTGGAGCATCCGGATCGCTGGGTTTCACCGGTCCTAGTGGTTCGTCGGGAGCGACTGGAGTGGCTGGAAGCACGGGTTACACTGGCTACACAGGAGCCAGTGGACCTCGCGGAAGTACCGGGGTCTCGGGACGAAGGGGCGCCACTGGCGTGACTGGTGCCACGGGATCTACAGGAAGCACTGGGCCGTTTGGAGCTACTGGACTAGCGGGCACGGTTGGAGCAACTGGACCGTCGGGCGCTACCGGGCAAACGGGACCACACGGTGCAACTGGTGACGCTGGGTTGCCTGGAGCCGACGGACTGCCCGGGACTACGGGAGCTACTGGCGATCCCGCCGTCACGGGCAGCACTGGAATCGCGGGGCAGACCGGCGTGCAAGGACATACCGGCTTGTCGGGCGAGCGAGGTCTGGAGGGCCCCACTGGAGCCACGGGTGCTGTTGGCGTGATCGGCGTCGTCGGTCTCCGTGGAGCAACGGGTGCTTCAGGAACGCCGGGGACACCTGGCTTAGACGGAGCTACTGGAGCATCTGGGCCTGACGGAGCGACGGGCTTTGTCGGCGAGATACGTGGACTTCCCGGCGTCAGAGGCGTCGATGGCAGCCCCGGAAGAACTGGCTGGACGGGTGACATCGGGTTTACTGGAGCACCTGGATTACCAGGAGGAAACGGCATACCGGGACCGATCGGCCCTCCAGGATTTCCTGGTAAGCGAACGTTCTGCATACTTACTGGCGTCGAAGTGCGCCGATATGCAGTGGTAATGCAAACTGACTTTAGACAGATCGAGAGTTTTTAGTTGATCCATTCGTTGTGTAATGTTGTTTGAATGACGGACTGACCGGGTTTTTGTTTAACCAGACGGTTACTCCGGGTTTTTCGGCCAGGGTCCCTCAGATATCTCCTAAAGAAGACCATCTAACGATTACTTTTGACGTATAATGTTTAGAGCTGCTTCATTCGTTGATTTACTGATGTTGTATACATCTGCTAGAATTCCAACTAAATCCGTTATAGGATTTTGCCGTGTGAGCAACGAGAAACGTACTTCATGATTGGTGGAAACTGGGTCACGTAATGGGCAGCGCAACTGCGCAGCAATGCATGTATTGCTGTGTGACATAGGCCCCCTACCCGTTCCGTTGCCTAGCAACCATATTAGTACAGTGCAGAAAATCGCTTCGTTATTTTCGCGAAATTTTCAAAATTAAGAACATGTTAATTAAGTAGTTATTATTTTACTGCGACAATATGTTTGTTATTTTTGCATTATTATCCACGCCGAGCACGTAGTGCATCGGCGTGGATATTGTTTTGACTTTGGATGTATGTTTGTATGTTTGTATGTTTGTATGTATGTTAGCGC
>Ga0049107_10000865_pt1 | contig 10143 bp, 11 predicted proteins | sample WorMetilPIANOSA1_FD_61187 | JGI IMG/M metagenome (GOLD analysis project Ga0049107, IMG submission 61187) | Marine gutless worms symbiont microbial communities from Max Planck institute for Marine Microbiology, Germany - Olavius ilvae PIANOSA.1 | ecosystem: Host-associated > Annelida > Digestive... | reverse complement strand
AATAAAGCTTGTAGGGACTCAAACTGCTCTCGGCTTATATCACTTGGGTAGGAATGCCTCATCGCTCTTCCTTTGTGTCAAAATCACTTTGACACAAAGATCGTAAACAGGTTCTAAGAACGGAGAACTACTGCAACAAGCTGAAAATCGGGATTTCGAAATTCTGATTACAACTGACAGAAACCTGAAATACCAGCAAAATCTGACCAATTATCGCATTGCTGTCGTTGTTCTGAGTACCACAAGTTGGCCTCGAATTAAGAGCGCAATTCCTACTATTTTGAATGCTGTCAACAATGCCCAGCGTGAAAATTACATTGAGGTTTCGATACCATATGTGCGCTAACAATGCCATTCACCTGACCGCTTCGTCGCTACGCTCCTCGGCGGCAGGTGATGGCTAGCGTTAAGCGTCGGAAGGATCGGCTTATGAAGCTAGTACCAAGTTTCTTCATAAGATAGGGATTGGCTACGCCAGGTAACACATGGCTAGAAGAATATGGGATTTGATATGGAACCGACCAGCTACGAGAAGACCATCCTGTCAGATCTCCAGGGTGCGTGGCAGTGCCTGCGCGGGGAAGTGGCCGAGAATCCGGGGTTCAACGGTTGGGAGCGGGCACTTTTTCACATCGACGAAGCCATGAGCTGGGAATCCGTACGCAACCTTCGCCAGATGCAGAGGAGTCTGATACTCGTGCGCAACATCCTTCAGCAGGCCAAAGTACCGGACGGCGTGGCTGAGTGCCTGGAGACAGTGAGTGAGGTCATGGACGAGACACTCCAAGCGCTCTCAAGCGGTGAAATTTGACCATTCAGAAAATTTATATGCGCCCTCGGCCTCGAATGTGACAAAGTAGGACCAGGTTCTCGACGGAAGACGCACCAAGGCTATGACTATCCATACGACGGCAGAGAGACGGATCGGTGTTTACGGCGGGGAGCAGCTCGCTCGCTATGGTTTCGGCGACGGGCACCCCTTCGGCCCGGACCGCCACGACGCCTTCTGGGACGCCCTGGCGGCGTCGGGCCTGAAGGCGAAGATTCGGAGTCTGCCGCCGGTCCGGGCGCGGGACGAGGACGTGCTACGCTTTCACACCGGTTCCTACCTGGAACAGGTGCGGAGGCAGTCCGCAACGGGCCAGGGCTATCTGGACTATGGCGATACGCCGGCCGTGGTGGGCATCTACGAATCGGTCCTGTTCGTCGTCGGGAGTACCCTGGATGCGGTGGCGCGGATCTTGGCCGGGGAGCTGACCCGCGCCATGGTGCCCATCGCCGGGCTCCACCACGCGCGGCGCGACGGGGCGGCCGGCTTCTGCGTCTTCAACGACTGCGGCATCGCCATCGAGACCCTGCGGCAAGTGCACGGTATCCGGCGTATCGCCTATGTGGATATCGATGCCCACCACGGCGATGGGGTCTTCTACGCCTTCGATGATGACCCCGAGCTCGCCGTGGTCGACTTCCACGAGGACGGACACTACCTGTACCCGGGTACCGGCCACGCCGATGAGACCGGAACCGGCCCGGCCCGCGGTACCAAGTTGAACGTGCCTCTGCCCCCGTTCGCCGAGGACGGGCAATTTATGGGCCTGTGGTCCACGGCCGAGCGCTTCATCGAGACCTACCGGCCCCAGTTTATTCTGCTGCAGTGCGGGGCGGATGCCCTGGCCGGCGATCCCATCACCCACCTGCATCTGAGTACGGCGGTGCACCGGCAGGTAACCGCCTCCCTGTGCCGGCTCGCCGACGCGATTTGTGAGGGTCGTCTCCTCGCCATGGGCGGTGGCGGTTATGAGCGTGACCACACGGCGCGGGCCTGGACCGAGGTGGTGGCCGCCATGGTCGAAACCACCGCGCAGGGAACCGAACCATGAGGTCACTCCACGCCAAGTTTCACATCGGGCAGGTGATTCGCCACCGGTTGTTCAATTACCGGGGCGTGGTCGTGGTCGTGGCCCCGATGTTTCTGGGCAGCGATGCCTGGTACGATCAGGTCGCGCGCTCGCGTCCGCCCAAGGACAAGCCCTGGTACCGGGTGCTGGTACACGAGGCGGAGCACCAGACCTATGTGGCGGAGCGCAATCTGGAGCCGGACCCGTCCGGCGACCCGATCCGGCATCCCCTCCTGACTGCCTTCTTTACCGACCAGGCCGTCGCCGGCTACCGGCTGCGTTTTCGGCACAATTGAGCGGAATGGGCCGCCGCATGTCTTTGGGCAACCATGGGTGTCCAACCGAGTCATTACCCGACACGCTACTGGCACCGGCTGGAAGACGACCGTATCCAGTGCGATGTCTGCCCGCGGGCCTGTAAGCTCAAGGCCGGGCAGCAGGGGTTGTGCTTCGTGCGCACCTGCGCGGATGACCAAATCCTGCTCACCAGCTACGGGCGTTCGAGCGGTTTCTGCGTGGATCCGATCGAGAAGAAGCCGCTCAACCACTTTCTGCCCGGCACTCCGGTGTTGTCCTTCGGGACGGCCGGCTGCAACCTCGCCTGTAAATTCTGCCAGAACTGGGATATGAGCAAATCCCGACAGGTCGATACCCTGGCCGCCAGTGCCACGCCGGTGGCCATCGCCCGCAAGGCCGAGGAGCTGGGGTGCTGTGGCGTCGCCTATACCTACAATGACCCGGTCATCTTTCTCGAATATGCACGGGATACGGCCCTGGCCTGCCGGGAGCGGGGCATCCGTAATCTGGCGGTGACCGCCGGCTACATCAGCCCCGGAGCGCGGGAGGACCTTTTCTCCGCCATGGATGCGGCCAACGTGGATCTGAAGGCCTTTACCGATGACTTCTACCGGCGCCTCTGCGGGGGCCGTCTGGCGCCGGTATTGGAGACCTTGCAATACCTCAAGCAGGAGACCCGAGTCTGGCTCGAGCTCACTACCCTGCTGATTCCGGGCCACAATGATTCCGAGGCCGAGTTGGAGCGCATGTGCGCCTGGGTCCGGGAGCACCTGGGCCCTGAAACCCCCATGCACTTTACTGCCTTTCATCCCGACTGGAAGCTGCGGGACCCGCCGCCGACGCCGCCCGAGACCCTGACCCGGGCGCGGGCGATCGCCCGCCGCAACGGAATCCGCTACGCCTATACCGGCAATGTCCGGGATGCCGCAGGGGGCAGCACCTGGTGCCACAGGTGTGGGGCGCTGCTCATCGAACGCGATTGGTACCGGCTCGGGACTTGGGGACTGACGCCGGAGGGCGAGTGCGCAGCCTGCGGTACCGCCTGCGCCGGTCACTTTGAATCCAAACCCGGTATCTGGGGCGCCAGGCGCCTGCCGATAAGCATGCCGGCATGATCCGAAGCTTCGGATGCCGCCCCGAGGCGTTCGGCCAGGCGTCGGTCGAGGGCCGCTGCCCCGTTGTCGGCGGGGAGGCCTCGAATGCCGGTATTGGAGCGCCGGCATCTTGCCGGCAAATTGGCTCGCCGGCAAGATGCCGACGCTCCGATGCCGGCGCTCCCGGTGACGTGCCCGATAAGGGGGTTGGACATGGGCCACCGGCTGGCCGCACCGGTCTGCCGACAGGCCGCGGCAGGTCCCTGGCCGGTGCTCAATCTATCCGACTCGCTTCCATCCAACACCTTGTTTTACCAGTGAGTGTTATTCGGTAGCCCTGTTAGACAGGACTCAGGCTTGGATAGATTTCGTCTCTCAGGCTATACTCAAGAGCTTGTTTTAGGATGCCGGAGGCGGTTTCCCGTCCGGGTGGAACCGCCTTTTGCTTTTTTGGAACTGGTGTTCGCGTATGAGCGAGTCCTTGATGGCTACTTATAACCGACTTCCGGTCACCTTCGCCCGTGGCGAGGGCGTCTGGCTCTGGGATGTCGCCGGCAAGCGTTATCTCGACGCCTTGTCGGGCATCGCCGTATGCGGTCTGGGACACGCCCACCCCGCCGTACACCAAGCCTTGTGCGAGCAGGCCAAGGACCTCATCCACACCTCGAACCTGTACCGGATCGGCAGGCAGGAGACCTTGGGGGAGACGCTGACCGCGCTCTCAGGCATGGACAAGGTGTTCTTCTGCAACTCGGGCGCGGAAGCCAACGAAGCGGCCATCAAGATCGCCCGCCTCCACGCCCATAACCGAGGCCTCGAGCACCCTGCCATTCTGGTGATGGAGGCGAGCTTCCACGGCCGCACCCTGGCCACCCTGAGCGCCACCGGAAACCGTAAGGTACAGGCGGGCTTCGAGCCCCTGGTGCAGGGGTTCGTCCGGGTCCCCTACGACGCTCCGGAAGCGGTGGAGGCCGCGGCCGCCAATCGTCCCGATATCGTCGCCGTGCTGGTGGAGCCGATCCAGGGCGAGGGCGGCATCAACATCCCCGCCGGGGACTATCTCGACCGACTGCGGGAGCTGTGTGACCGCCACGGCTGGTTGCTCATGCTGGACGAAGTACAGAGCGGCATGGGGCGCACCGGGCACTTCTTCTCTTTTCAGGCCAACGCCATCCAACCCGATGTGGTCACCCTCGCCAAGGGGCTCGGCAATGGCTTCCCGGTGGGTGCCTGCCTGGCCCGAGACGCGGCGGCACGGGTCTTGAGACCGGGTACCCATGCAACCACTTTCGGCGGAAGCCCGTTGGCTTGTCGGGTCGCCCAAACCGTGGTTGAGACCATTCAGCGTGATCGATTGGCAGACCGCGCCTCCCGCATGGGCGACTACTTACGCGCTGGTTTCAAGCGCACGCTGGGCAACGTGGAAGGCGTACTCGATATCCGCGGGCGCGGGCTCATGCTCGGTATAGCGCTCGACCGGCCCTGTGGCGACCTGGTCCCCCAGGCCCTCGCAGCGGGATTGCTCATCAATGTGACCGCCGAGCGTGTCGTGCGTCTGCTGCCGCCGCTGATCCTCGAGCAGAGCGAGGCGGATCTGTTGCTGCAGGAGCTCTCGTCGCTGATCCGGCGCTTTTTGCAGTCGCCGCCGGATTCGAATGCCGCGGCAGGTTGACGCCTATGGATGTGATCGGCAGACCGTTACGACACTTCCTTACCCTGCCGGACCTCTCCCCCGATGAGGCCCGGGCCCTGCTGCAGCGGGCCGCCGAGCTCAAGCGTCTGGTCCGCAACGGTGAGCGTTTCGAGCCCTTGAAGAATCGGACCCTGGGCATGATCTTCGAGAAGTCATCGACCAGAACCCGGGTTTCCTTCGAGGTCGGCATGACCCAACTCGGCGGCCATGCCCTGTTTCTATCGTCGCAGGACACGCAGCTGGGCCGCGGTGAACCGATCGAGGATAGTGCGCGCGTGCTGTCCCGCATGGTCGATGCGGTGATGATCCGCACCTTCGAGCAACGCACGCTGGAGCGCTTTGCGGAATATTCCCGGGTGCCTGTAATCAACGGCCTCACCGACCGCTTTCACCCCTGCCAACTGCTGGCGGACATGCTAACCTACCAGGAGCAGCGGGGGAGCATCCGCGGGCGGACGGTAGCCTGGATCGGCGACGGCAACAATATGTGCCACTCTTACGTGAACGCGGCCCGGCTGTTCGATTTCGAGTTGCGCATCGCCGGCCCGGAAGGGTTCCGTCCGGACCCCGAGATCCTCACGGGTGCCGGAGACCACTGTATCCTTGTGCAGAGTGCAGCGCAGGCAGCGGAAAACGCGGATCTCGTGGTCACCGACGTTTGGGCCAGCATGGGGAAGGAGCAGGAACAGAAACAGCGTCGGCAGGCCTTTGCCCGCTTCAGGGTGGACGAGGCCGTGCTGGAGAATGCCGCCCGCGATGCTTTGTTCATGCATTGCCTTCCGGCCCACCGGGGTGAGGAAGTGTCGGCCGCGGTCATCGATGGTCCGCAGTCGGTGGTGTGGGACGAGGCGGAGAATCGGCTCCACGCCCAAAAGGCCTTGCTGGAGTTCCTGCTTGCGACCTGACTTTGCTTATACGCATCCGCCATAAAGGTGCTCCGCGATTATTGTCCGTTACCAGAGGTCCTTCATGACACGTTTTCTCCTCTTATTGCTCTGCCTATGCGGCCTTGGCCAGGCCCTGGCCGAAACCCGCTATATAACCGACATCGCCCAGATCGAATTACGAAAGGGCGAGAGCACCAGGTACAAGATCCTCCGCTACCTGACGAGTGGTGAAGCGGTGGAGGAATTGAGTACGAACAAAAGGACCGGCTACTCGCGGGTGCGGACCAAGGACGGAACCAGCGGTTACATACTGACCCGTCAGCTGCAGGATGAACGGGGGGCGCGTGACCGATTGGCCGCAACGGAGGCCCGCCTGGCGGAACTCCAGCAGGCGCCGGACCAACTGGCCGTGAAGCTCTCTCAGCTGCGATCGGCACATGAAAAGCTCACAACCGATCATGCAGCCCTGGAGCAGGAAAAGGAGCGACTGGAAGAGGAGCTCGCCGCTATCAAATACGCCTCCATCAACCTGGTGGCCATCACCCAGGAACGCTCGGATCTGCGCAAGCGGGTGGCGGATCTGACCGGACAGGTCGCCGATTTACAGCAAAAGAACCGGGACCTGAAAAACGAAACGAATCAACGCTGGTTCCTGATCGGTGCCGGTGTGGTTACCGGCGCGATCCTCATTGGTTTTGTCCTGCCCCACTTACGCTTCCGCCGCCGCAAGAGCGATTGGGGGACACTCTGACCCACCTCAGCGGTAGGATGGGCGCGTGATAGTAGAATTGTACCCTTTGTAACATGCTTTAAAATCAGTGTGTTACAAAAATAATTTGACGTCTAAGCCTGTGTTTCCTGGTTAATGACCACCGTATCGACCTCATATCCAAATATAACTGATTGATTTTTAAATGATTCACATCGGGAACAACTCTAGTGATTAAATTTCAAGTGGCATGATTGCGCGACATAATGATTCAAACCCCCGGTGTTTTTGCCGTCCATGGCACCTAATTCCATAGCACTTGGGATTCCGGCCATCCCTGCCGGAATGACGAGGTGGGGCTGGTGGATTTCGCCACTTAAGAGGCTGCCTAAAAACTAACCCATTGATTTTAAGGCGGTAGGCTGGGTCGAGGGACGAGACCCGGCAAACCAGACTGACCCGCAAATGCTGGGTTTCGTTCCTCAACCCAGCCTACTCCCAACTCTGGCCTGTGGCCCTTTTTTAGACAGCCTCTAAGATTTTAACTACTACTACCGGGCGCGTTGAGTGTCGCTGGTCTATAGCGAATAGGGTCCACCGTGCGGATCGATTCGTTGGCCGGTTCCGGTTTCCGGTTGCGAGGACTCTTTCATCTCAACGGATCTAGGCGATAGGGATGTCCCGCTCGCGTCGTTGCAGCTCCCACATCTCGGCGTAGATTCCCTGCTGCTCCAACAGCCGGCGATGGGTGCCCTGCTCGCGGATCCGTCCTTCCGCCATGACCAGGATACGATCCGCATCCACCACGGTGGACAGGCGGTGGGCGATGACCAGGGTCGTGTGGTCCTCCGCGACCTCCGTGAGGGTCTGCTGTATGGCCCGTTCCGTATGGCTGTCCAGGGACGAGGTCGCCTCGTCGAAGACCAGAATCCGCGGCCGTTTGAGCATGGTCCGGGCGATGGCTACCCGCTGCTTTTCGCCGCCGGAAAGCTTGAGTCCCCGCTCCCCGACCACCGTATCCCACCGCTCCGGTAGTCCTTCGATAAAATCCAGGATATGGGCCATCCGCGCCGCCCGCTCGATCTCCGCTCGGCTCGCGCCCGGACGCCCATAAGCCAGATTGTAGAGAATGCTCTCATTAAACAGCACCGTATCCTGGGGGACGATACCGATGGCGGCGCGCAGGCTATCCTGGGTGACATCTCGCAGGTCCTGACCGTCGATCAGGATGCGCCCGCCGGTCACGTCGTAGAAGCGAAACAGCAGCCGTGCCAGCGTGGACTTTCCGGCCCCACTGGGGCCCACCACGGCCAGCTTTTGTCCCGGTTCGATCGCAAACTCCAATCCCCGCAAGATTTGCCGTTGGGGTTGGTAATGGAAATCCACCCGCTGGAAATGCACCTGGCCCCCGTGCAGGACCAACGGCTTGGCGCCGGGCCGATCGACGACTTCGGGTTCCCGTTCCAGCAGCTTGAACACCAGATCCATATCCGCCAGGGCATACTTGATCTGGCGGTAAACGACACCCAGGAAATTGAGTGGTATGAACAGCTGCAGCAGCAGCGCGTTCACCAGCACCAGATCACCGATGCTCATAGACCCCCTGGGCCGCAAAGACCATGATCAAGGTGACCCCGATGGCGATGATCCCACCCTGCCCGAAATTCAGGATGGACATGGAAGACTGGCTCTTGACGGCAACCTGTTCCCAGTCCCTCAAGGTGTCGTCGTAGCGATCGCGCTCCGTGGCCTCGTTGCCGAAATACTTTACCGTCTCATAGTTCGTCAGGCTGTCGAGGGCCTGTCCGTTGGCCTGGGAATCGAGCCGGTTCATCCGATGCCGAAAATCCATGCGCCACTCGGTGATGGCGAGGGTAAAGGCCACGTAGATCATTACAGTCCCAAAGGTGATCAAGGTGAAGACGGCGGCATATCGGGTCAGGAGAAGCGCAGCCACCAGCACGAACTCCACCAGCACCGGGAGCATGCTGAAGACCAGATAGTTGAGGATGGTGCTCATCGACCGGGTGCCCCGCTCCAGGTCACGGCTGATGGCGCCGCTCCGGCGCTCCAGGTGGTAACGCAGGGACAGCCGGTGCAGATGCTCCAACACTCGGGTCGATAACCGACGCATGGCCCGGTAACGCACCCGGGCGAAGACCGCATCCCGCAACTCGTTGAACAAAGGAGGCGCTGAGCTTGAGCGCACCATAGGCCGACAGCAGGGAGACCGGGAGCACTAACATCCCGGCTTGCGGGTCCTCGAAGGCGTCCACGATCTCCTTGAGCAAAATCGGAATGCCCACGTTGGCGAGCTTGGCCAGCACCAGACAGGCCAGCGCCAACAGCGCCCGACCACGGAACTCCCACAGGAAGGGAAGCATGGCGCGTAGATTGTGCAGATCGCGGCGGTCTCGGTGGACCGGCTCCGTCGAGATGATACGGCTCATGTGGGGATTGGCGGCCGGCTAGAGAGTTGGACAGGGTTCGGCCGTATGGTAGCTTTGAGTCTTTCGACTTTATCAGCGACTTTTTTCTGATTCTCCACATCTACTATTCATAAACGATCTGTATCAAAAATAGAGCTAAAATGTGGCTCTCGGCGGGTTGGTTCTCCTCTCCGCTCTCTCTTCGGCAAGCAGGCGTAAGACCTCTTTCGCTTACAACAGAGGATAGCTCCTCATCGGTATGTAATCACACGGGACCTAACATTCGCGAGGATTCGCGTGATTCGTAGTTTCTCCTCTTTTTTGCCGACCGGTGACGCTTACACTTAATGGCATTGAGTTGGAGTGAGGAACGAACTCCAACGTGATATCAGGGAATGCTGGGGTTCGTCCCTCACCCCAATCTATGCGGGCTGAAAAATGGCAGGCCTTATTTGCGTATCCTTATTCTATGCACTTCCACCAATAATAAAGAACCTTAAATGCATCACGCTGCCACTTCAAACTCTGCTAATTTACGAGCATAATCGAGACAAGCTGCAATTTTTTCTTTATTCAGGTCCGGGAATTCCTCGATGATTTTGTCTGCGGTATATCCGTTTGCCAGGTATCCTAATATAAGACTCGCAGGTATTCTTGTCCCTTTAATTCGTGGCTTTCCACGAATGACATTATACGAGCTTTCTATATGGTTTCGCCAGGCTACATTCATTTTTCTCTCGCTTGATTTTTTGATCTTTCGTCACCCTTACATTCATAATTTTTGCGCTGCCTAATAAACCGGAAGCCGAAGATGCGGTTCGCGCCGGTCGCTCCCGCGCTCGGCGCTCACCACATCCTACGGGTCCAGGCCGGGGGTGGAGGAGAGATCAGTCTGGAATCCATAAAGAGCCTTTCTCTTTAGGATCCGGAGCGACTAACGTCGAAATCGGCCGTACAGTTTACTACGTCAGACGCATTTTTGCGTTAGGCGTATCATGCATTCACGGCCGAGCGAATCATCTTAGAGCCTGTTTACGATCTTTGGAGTAACAAGGCCAGAAAAGCCAACGTAACAAATTGTAAGCTGGTATTGAGTTTTCGCTCGCAGTTTTTCCATAACCTTCGACACTTTTCTA
>Ga0049107_10000864_pt1 | contig 10143 bp, 4 predicted proteins | sample WorMetilPIANOSA1_FD_61187 | JGI IMG/M metagenome (GOLD analysis project Ga0049107, IMG submission 61187) | Marine gutless worms symbiont microbial communities from Max Planck institute for Marine Microbiology, Germany - Olavius ilvae PIANOSA.1 | ecosystem: Host-associated > Annelida > Digestive... | reverse complement strand
TCAGCAAATGTATGACATAGGAAGTGTGCATGGCAATAGAACATAATATGTGAGACACTTTCGCACCAACATCACTTAAAATTATTTCGGGATACTCAAGTGTGAATGGGTTATAAAAAACTCACAATAACGTGATAGTGCATAATCAGGATTTCCTGATGTTTTGGATTAGAAGACACATGGTTTAAACTGCAACGTTAATGCACAAAAGATTTCTTTATAAATAGTATTCATGATACCTGGAATACGTTTAATTTCCGTAACAAATGACAGAAGTTTTTGTTTGAATGTTGTAGTGATCACGGAATATGACCGATATGGTTAAGTTCTGTAAATGTAGTTTTCGTCATTTTATTGCAGTTTATTTTGATTTGTGTTTGTTGTTCACACAATACATTACATTGCATAAATTTGTTCATACAATACACCACATTACATTCACAGCATCCTATCTCTATTAGCCTTTTTTTCCAGCCATAAAAGACCATCTCATGTCAGCAAAAACTTGGCCTAGATAGGCCTACTAAGTACATCATTGCTTTAAGAATACTTTTCCCCGCACAACTTTAACTCACAGTAAACAGCTCACAGAATATTAATTAATTAGTGGCAAATATGATCGACAGTCGAACCTCTGTACACAATACAGAAATATGAATAACACTATTCAGCAGCTAGTTAGTTACTTGGCGTTTAACGGCACTTTCAGCACAAATAGGTTATATCGTGTCACGTAGGGCCGGGGACAATAAAAACATAATAAAACAATGAAACAATACACCAAACTAGGAATATCATAAACATTCTTCGGCTCGGGCTTTATGGAGAACATCCCCTAGCCACGTTTAGGCTTCCTCAGAGGAGTCTTTCTAGCCAATCACTTGGCAAGTCAGAACAACCAAAAGACAGGAACATATAGCAACTTAAACTAACAATACACAAAAGGAGCCCTAATAAGCAATAACACAGTATGGTATACTAGGGTTTAACGTCCCACTCGACACAGATTAGGTCATTTCGGAGACGGGTGTCCCTGAGCAGTGATGTACATCTCCCATTCAGTAATGGAGGGCCAGCGACATAATAACCCCCTTAACCCGCGTTGCTTTTGTTTACGACGACCCAAAAGGGATGGAACTAGCTCCTAACCCACATTATAGTGGAGGTAGCTAAAGCTCTAGGAGGCTCATTTAAATTAGTTATGCCAGCGCCAAAACCTGTAAGGGAGATGACTCCACTGCCCAGGGAAACACAAAAGGATGGGGACACACAAACAAATTAAAGCAATACAAACACACAAAATACAAACCTAGGCTAAATATAAAGGCACACTCGGCCCAACCGGGCTATATGAACTGGTCCTGGTAGCTGTGCACATAGAAAACTTCCAATGTACAGCCTAAATGCCAGGGACCACTTCAACTGCTATCCCCTCCTTTTCTCATGACCAGCACCACAAAACAGATGCGGCCAAACGGAAGGGGGATATGATGTTGAGTGATCAAATTTGGCACGGTAACCTATTTTGGAGACAGGTTTTAGGATCATGCCGTTTTACACAGAGCTAGCAAGTTTGGCAAGATAACTCATCATAACAAAGGGGAAGATTTGAGGGACGTGGCCCATCCAGAGAGCACCAGTGCGTCACTTTGCTGAGATTACATTTTCACTGGGGAAATATGCTGTGCTTAATGGCCTTCTAGTTATTATCATAATGCAGACCATGTGAACAATAAGCACAGTGCATAACGTGCATTGAGACTGTTTTCATCAAATGTGTGCTTTGTTAACATTTCAGGATATTGTGTTCATCTGCTCGAATGAAAGAACAAAAAACAATGACAGCAAAGTCTTTGTTCTGTGCATTCTGAGTCATGGAGACAAAGGAGCTGTTCATGGCATTGATGGCAATCTGGTTCCAATTGAACGGCTGGAGACATTATTTGATGGCGAGCATTGTCATGAACTGGCTGGACGACCGAAACTGTTCTTGATTCAAGCATGCCAAGGAGGTTTGTTACTTGTGTGGGTTAATGTTTTTTTTGTGTGTGTATAAGATATAAAAATGGTTTGACACAACCAACTTTAATTATCTGCCATTCTTACTACTGGTGTTATGTGTATGAATTTGCCACAGTTTCCATTCGTACACTTCAGATGTTTCACTACTGGCTGATTAGAATAGGGTTAGTCACTTACTCAGTCGAATGAATGGAGTGAAGGAACTATCATTACATGTCTTGGTGACAGGGAACAGGAGTGGCTTGGCATCTTTGTCACTTTACTCTGTAGATTTTTAATAGCCAATCACGTCTTGTTTAGAATTTACAGAATTTCAGTATACGTGGCATGAATAAAACTATTCAGTAATAGAAATTCATGTGCGAGTCTGCATGTTTGTTCAAGTTCACTCGAGGCCATGCTAGGAATCTGGGAGAAACTTTAATCTAAAGTGTACAAAGACTGTGTGGTAAAAATTTCTTGCATGACTTTATCCGCCCTGATGGCTTCTGTGCATAAATTTTTCTAAATAACATGGACCGTCACACAATTTCTCTAGACGTTATGATACTCATAATGTCACCTTACGAATACCGTGTTTGCACTGTTGCAAGAAAAGTCTGTTTGTCTGTCTGTTAACAGGATTACTCAAAAACTACTGATCAGATCTTTGTGAAATTTCATGGAATTGTTGGGACATACTCCAGGGACCAATCGATTAGATTTGAGTTACCTTGACCCAGGGTCAAGGTCACCAGAAGTCGACAAAATCATTTTTTAATGATTAACTCAGATCAAAGTTGTCGTAGAGAGTCTCTATAAAAATTATCATCTCTCTGATTCAGTTCTCTAAATAAATGTAATATGATTATGGCCCATAGGACTGACAGTTTCAGGGATAGATAGAGGTCAGAGATCAGAGTCACGTCACAGTGAAATAGACTATAATTCGCTGAAAATGCAGTTTATGACTACCAGGTTATATATCAGAGGCACATGCTTTGAGATTAATTTCTCGGGCAGGCAAAGACGGTTCGACGGTGTCCTCTATAATCTGTGACCATTGGCAAATATTGGGTTAAGTGACGCTCAGTAATTAGCCACTGCTTAGTCAGCAATAACAGAAGGTGCAGGGCTGCATGTTGGTAGGCTGCCTATAGGCCCTGTCCGCATGCACTGCTAAGTTCGGCCTCGGCTGACAGTGCGAGGTTTGTTGAGTGGCTGGGCGGCCTGCCGGCATGCATAGCTGGATTATACACCTGGAGAAACACTGATACTAAATGCCGGGCAGTATAAATAAACAGGTATAACGTCACTCAATATCGACTCCTCCCCCAATCGTTCCCATTAGGCCTACACGCCCTGCCTCTCGGGTTACTCGATCATGCCTGCACACAAGTGGGGCTGACGAGTTCACTCGAGAGGAGGGTAGCGCAACATACATTCACACACACACCTCATTAATGAGAGCAGCGCAGCATTAACTAACCTCCCCACCCCTGCAGACTCGTGCATTGGGCCAGCCTGTGAGGCAGGCCTCAGCATTAACGCATGAAAGGGGGCACGTGTCACCGGAAATAGTGAACCGTGAGTGAACCAGGTTATATGGTTATATATACTGTATTGAACTTGAATTATACTAAATGACCTGCCTTCGTGGAGGTTTGCACTGTCTCATTGCTTCTAGTTTATTATCTTTATCCTTTCTCCAGTTGCTGGTTTCCGTTGAGAGTATGTTACAGACTGCAATACAGGTTTTTGTGATACATGCATGATGTGTAATTGATGCTTGTTTATGTGCCACTTCAGTAATACATTGAAGTATTTAAACGTGCCGTTGCTGTGGTTGACCGATGCTAAATCTAGGTAGAGTAACAGAAGGAGTAGCTTGCCGTGACAGAACTGATGCTGAAAGCGATAATGATGCTGATGAAGACACTAACACTAGCAATGCTGCTGTTGTTGCCATTGATTATGGCACTGACACTGGTGGTGGTCAGACGAGGACACACGAAAAAGCCGACATGGCCGTCATATTGGCCGCTTATCCAGGTGAACGGTGAAACTGCAAATGTATGTGTGTACTTGTAGCGGAGTTGGAACTGGGTTACAAGTTTTGATTCCTGACCCAACCCAACCTGGAGACCCAGAGACCTGACCCAATCATCGGACGATCCGAAACACAGATATATATATATATATATATATCATTCATTAAGGCTGTATCCAGCTTCTGTTTTCAGCACATCTGTTCTTTCAAACATAGCCGCTCGTCTTTAGATGATAATGTAGCAATTTTCTTGCACTGGCAGTGGTATCACTGCACCTATATGCTAACTCGGTCTTGTATGGCTGCCCATTGAAATAACAGCTTGCCTGCAGCGAGTGCAGCACGCACTTGCACGAGTTGTCATGCAAAATGCACTCGTGAAACAACTCCATTGGATCTCAGTTGACCGATCTATTTCTAATTGGCTACGTTGACCTACAAACTGTGCATACCAGTCAGTCCTGCTCATCCTCCACTCGGCTACTTTTGGTTCCAAGACACAGTCTCTTGTTTGGCTTCCGTGCCTTCCATATCTCTGCACTGTGAATCTCCTTGGCACTCGGCGTTTGTGAATCTGTCACTTCCTATATTTAGGCACCAACTAAAGACGCAATACTTCCATTATGCGTACTCTTCCCTCTGGCGACGTCCCCTGCCAATGCACCTTGATTCATATTAGACTGGCGCTATTATATACATATCATTTACTTACTTTCTTACTTAAACTTCCTTTAATGCTCTGACACTGTTGGTTGGGCGATAGGAAGGGCATCCAGTCTATAAAAAAGTTCGATGATGGTGTGCTAGTGGTGACGATTTGACTGGAGATTTGCAGTTGTCACCATCGCCTCTGTCATCCTTAACTTCAGCAAAATCCAAAGTGGAGATAATCTGGTACCTGCTCACCCGTGTTGTCCTGAAAATGGCCGTTAACCGAGTGTTGTTGTTGTTGTTAATTATTTTCGTGTTTGGCAGGCACTTTCTAGGGTCCTGCGCTACGTTTGATAACATATTTTTTAGGAACTCAGAACGCTGACTGTGGAAATATAAATGACAAAACGCACGTCATTCACGATGTTGGCACAATAACTGTTTATGGCCCTTATTTTCATGACAAACCTGGATGAGCCAGCATTGGAAACGATCGGACACTTTTTCACAAAATCGGCACTGTCCTTCAGCAGGACGTCACAGGTGGACCGGAACAAAAAATTATTGGACACATTAATCCATATTTTCATCACTTTCCTCCACAGCATCCCGGATCCATCTTACTGTAAACAGCAAAAGCTATCAGCCTCTTCAGTACTTGAAACACTATTGAAAATCACGCTGTCTCTGTCCAACTGACCCAACTAGCTGCTAATGCATGTGTGAATAATTGCAGGTTTTGGAGAGCTGGCTGCAGTCGATTAGAATACGTAGACATTCGCTCAGTATATTAATCGAATAATTAATATTTAATTAAAAATATTTTAAAACACTAAATTCTGACACTCCCCTCCCACCAGTAAACAGAACATCGGAAAGAGAACACCATTGAGTGATGGGCAGAAAAAAAGAAATATATCGAGATGTTTATGTTCGGTTCTTTCACGGATCCCTTCAATTGTGTGCGTGTGTGGCAACGACATACAGCCGTGCGTGTAGGGGTGAGAGAAAGTATGTAGACACTGGAGATTGTATCGTCGTCTATACCCGTCGTTTAGTAGGCGTGCACTTTTGTCACACAGCCACTGCAGCTCATCTCCCCATTCTCTTGCTGCCGGTAGTTTAACCTAGCCCTGGTGACAGAGTGGTTAACATTCTGCCAATCTGTGCAGACTTGTGTCGAGTACCCAAAGCGCAAGTACAATTACAAATACCCATAACTCCCGATCAAGTACAACCGAAGTACTGGAGCACAGACAGTGGGTGGTGACCACTGGCACACAAATAGGCCGATTGATTGAGTTTTACAGCACGGAAACAGTGGTCCTTAAGCAATGAAAATGATGATATGGTGGCAGAATACTGACCCGCCCCAATTCAAGCTTAGGATTAGAAGAAACAGAACAAGAAAATAACCATCTGGTGCAGGTCACTGATAAACCGCAAACCATACCAGAAATCAGCTGAACGCTTCAGCTGCTCAGCGACAGTACACAAATGTCACAGACACAAAAATCACACAAAATATGCAACATCACACAACAGTCTGAAAAGTACAATATCACCAACTTTTGCATGCTAGTTCTAATTGACAACCTGAAATAAAAACTGATAAAATGACTTTTTTGTCAGGCTGTCATGTTGATACATGACAGCCTGACAAAAAAGTCATTTTATCAGTTTTATTCAGTTACAAAAAGTATGCTTAATAGATGATTTGCATGTTGCAAGCATGCCTGGACATTCGATTAAGCAAAGAGCACAGCGAAAGATTGCAGTCGAACTGTCGCCATGTGGACATTTCTACAAATTTAGCATGTACAAATTTGTAGAAATGTCCACATGGCGACAAGAACTGTATGTTCATGTACAAGTACTTACACCTAAGTACCTCAAAACTGTACTCAAGTACAAGTACCAAGTATTACATCTCTGAATCTGTGTTTCACGTACTGGGAAAAGTGAAGAAGAGAATGATTTGTTCTGGAATTGTGTATCCCTGATCCACCAAATGAGTGGATGATTTTGGGTGGATTATATTGGATTGATTATATTGGCAGACTGAATGATGGATTTGATTGAATCTCATGGCAGTTCCCAACTCATTGCAAGATGTTATTCAGTAGTTCATCAATTTTTAGACTTGGTGAAATAAACTGTTGCTGCTGATCTAAGATGGCTCCAAGAAATAATACTTGGTGTTTCATGAAGAGGTGCTATATCAAATGTACGTACCTTTGCCTTTACTTAAGTGAGGTTATTATTAATGGGGTGTGGTAAAGGTAAAAAGCTAAAGGTATGTACACTTGATATAGCGCCTCTTTGTGAATCATCACGTCCGAAGCGCTCAGGTATGGCACGTCTTCTCAAGGGATCTCACAGTTTACCTGCACACCCACAAATTCATCCGCAATCAGAATGAGCTATACCTGCCTTTGCCTTCCCAGCTATAGCTGGTACTCATTTACCGACCCTGGAGGGACGGAAGGCTGAGTTGGCCTGGGTGGGTGGTTACATAGTGAGACAGTTTACCTGCCTGGAGGTAGTCACCCATCCCACTACTAACCGGCTCAGTGTAGAGCAACTGCATTGATCGAGACCAACGTGTTACTGCTACGCTAAACTGCTACATTCTGCTGCATTACTTCCCTGTTTTGTACCATGCTGTTGTGTTCAGTAAGCATGAAACTAATAATAAATTAAGTTGTTCATTAGTGATGCTGACTAAATGGTTCTTTTGTGTTTCAGAATATTCTGCATTCAGAAATGAAGTAAATGGCAGCTACTTCATTCAGCTGTTCTGTGATGTGATGCATCAGCGAGCTCATCAGGATCACTTCTATGACATCATAACACAGGTTACTAACAGTTGATAGTTGACCATCTGATTGATATACATTTATTGAAAATCGTGAGAATATTTTTATTTTGTGTGTACATTTTGTCCGAAAAAATCTAAGCCAATTGTTTTCTACTCTAACTTTAAATGGTGTTAGATGTTAACAGATTTCTGTCAAATTTAGCATGTCATGCGGTGGCACGACACGGGGTAAATGTCTGCGTTATATTCAGTGCATAATTATTGTGTTTACTTATTATAATGTTGCTCCCTAGCTGTAGCACGCAGCAGCGTGTGTAGCTGCTGACGCCATCTCCCTATTTGGATGCAAAGCATAGACAGCGAGCTGGTGCTGCAGCTGTAAGTTAGTTGCATCTCAGCTTGCTTACTGCATACTTGTTGGTGTTTGACATTATATTATCATTATTCATAAAAGTGTTATAATTCCCTTGGGTATTGTGGGTCGTTCCCCGGAAGTTACCTCTCGCAAGCCACGTGTCACCAGATGTTAGCAGGTATGTCCCCAGACCATCACTTACCCCGGTAACACTTGGTGGAGAATACGGGCATTGATCCCGTTACCTCTCGCATTTTGCAGGTAATGATAATCTAATGTCAAACACCAACACGGCACGTACATCTACGCAGTAAGCAAGCTGAGATGCAACTAACTTACAGCTGCTGCACCAGCTCACTGTCTATGCTTAGCGTCCAAATAGGGAGATGGCGTCAGCAGCTACACACGCTGCTGCGCGCTACAGCTAGGGAGCAACATTATAATAAGTAAACACAATAATTATGCATTGAATATACGCAGACATTCACCCCGTGTCGTGCCACTGCATGACAAGCACATAGCCTAAACGACGAGTGCCTAATAATATGACATGAAATTATCAAGGTAGCAGACATAAATAACATACACGTAAGGTGAAGACCTTACGTGTATGTATATATGTCTGCTACCTTGTAACGTTATGAGACAAAACTGTTACAAAAACAGTGTAATTTTATGTAACTGTCAGCAAAAACTCAAAGTTTGAGACAAAACTGTTATCGCTGTATTTCAAAAAAAACAATCCTTCTGCTGCCGGGACAGTGCTGTCTATTACTTGGTCAAACACTGTCCAATTCTAATAGTTTTAGCAGGCATATTCATAAAGGATGTCAACTGAAAATGATGGCTTTTAATTCCAAACTCACTGTACTTTTGTTTCACTACCAGGGAAAATACAAAAATAGAAAATAAAGTTGACGCATTTTTGTGTTTCTTTTCCGAAAATTCATTTCTCAGTATGAAAATATTTAAAGGCTTTTGACTCCAAATTTCTAAATTTACTTACGTATCCAGCTTATTAAAGAATGATAACACAATCTAGTAGACGCTGGTAACGCGCCATTCCACTGCACCTATGAGATGATTCAGCGGCTGCATCGCAACACCTCTGACTTGGGATGTCGCCGTCTCTGACAGCATGTTTGCTGGTTGACACTTTGACTACTCACAGACCCAGACTGGCCAAATGGTCAGCTCATCTTTAACCAGATATATCAGTGTATCAGTAATGCTGGTCGCACGACCTACTGTTATGCAGAACTCGCCGTTCTCTTACCTAATGATGACTGGAAGTGGTTCTGGAACCAACACTAGTAGTTATTGCACCTGTCTTCGAAAGGGATAGCCGGGTTGAGTTAGCCTGTGTGGCTGGTTACAAAAGATGTTTTACCTGTAAAGACACCCAACTGTGGCAATTGCTAAAAGTTTCATGGGGAGACTTTTATGGAAACAGGCTCAGCTTCTGGATTTGTATAAAAAAAAATTAAGCCAGTTAAACAAAAATCAACTGGGGTAGTGGTACACTACTTTTAAACAGCAGCAACGGAAATGACGCAAAGCGTAACGTGTTTTCTTGTTAGACTGTTGGCGGCTGTGAAAACAGCAAGTGTAGTTTAGCAGATGTTCAAGGTGATATCCTTTCGACTTTTTGCATGGAACATAACCGCTTTCTCCATTCATCAACAGCTTCGTCAGTGATATTTTGTGACAAACTTTCACATGAATCAGTGAAGTGCTGCTTCAAGTCGCTGATGTCGCGGACAGGTGTCTTGTACAACCTTTGTTGGGAAACTCCATCATTAACTGACAAACTTTTAATCAGAACATGTCTTCCTTGCTGACACCATTATTTAGAAACAGGTGATGGCGGCATCGAGTCATTTCCGTCACTGCTATTTATAAGCAGGTAAAGTAAGAAAAAGTGAAGGGACAAGGAAGGTTGAATAGGCACATCATTTTTGAAAGTGTGCTGATGCGGTTTGCAAAAAAAAAATTATCAAAATTATTACATGCTTGTTTAAACTACTGCTTCCCAAATTTGGCACATTTTTATTGAGACATGGTGTAGTAGGAGTAGTAGCAGCAGTAGCAGCAGTATATTTTTCAGAATTTCTGTTTTGGGGTGTCATGGACAAGTTGGGGTACAAGATTTCATGTCGGCATGACTGGAGCTGATCAACATAGGTATCTGCGGCCTGATGAATAAAGCCATAAGTGCATAATACCTGTATTATGCACTTAGGTGAGCACTTACAAGAAACATAC
>Ga0049107_10000863_pt1 | contig 10145 bp, 8 predicted proteins | sample WorMetilPIANOSA1_FD_61187 | JGI IMG/M metagenome (GOLD analysis project Ga0049107, IMG submission 61187) | Marine gutless worms symbiont microbial communities from Max Planck institute for Marine Microbiology, Germany - Olavius ilvae PIANOSA.1 | ecosystem: Host-associated > Annelida > Digestive... | reverse complement strand
AAGAGCGTCCGCAACCCGACGCCGCCGCCCCCGCGGCGGCAACGCCGCCCCCAAAACGCCGCCTGAGCGCGCCTCGCACCCCCAAAACCGCCACCAACCCCCTTGCGCAAAGGTCTCCCTGGAGGGGGAGGGTCGGGGTGGGGGGGACGACCCGTCAAGCCAGGCTCCGCGGGCGCCATGCACGCACCTCAGCAACACCCCCCACCCTAGCCCTCCCCCTCAAGAGGGGAGGGAACAGCAGCGCGCTCAGTAGGAAACTCCCTCCCCCCTGGAGGGGGAGGGTCGGGGTGGAGGGGATGGCGGTTCACGCCAAGCGCCGCGGGCGCCATGCACGCACCTCAGCAACACCCCCCACCCTAGCCCTCCCCGTCAAGGGGGGCGGGAACAGCAGCGCGCTCAGTAGGAAACTCCCTCCCCCCTGGAGGGGGAGGGTCGGGGTGGGGGGGTTGGCGGTTCACGCCAAGCCCGGCCGCCGCTTGCCACGCGCCTCAGCAACACCCCCCACCCCGGCCCTCCCCCTCAGGGGGGGAGGGAGAAACTGGGGCGCCGGCTCGTGACCGAGACGCTGCGTCCCGAGACGCCGGAACAGGTCCGCGACGTCCTCGCCTGGGCGGCCGGCGAGGAGACGCCGCTGGTGGTCGAGGGCGGCGGCTCTAAGCGGCCGTTTGGGCGGCCGGTGCAGGCGGCGCACACGCTCGACCTCTCGGCCTTGAGCGGCATCGCGCTCTACGAGCCAGAGGAACTGGTGCTGTCGGCCGGCGCCGGCACGCCGATGACGGAGATCGAGGCGGCGCTGGACGCCAAGGCCCAGCAGCTCGCCTTCGAGCCGCCGGACCTGTCGGGGCTGTTGGGCACCGAGGGCGCGGGCACGCTGGGCGGCGCCCTGGCCTGCAACCTGGCGGGCCCGCGGCGGATCAAGGCCGGCGCCGCGCGCGACCATTTCCTGGGCGTCGAGGCGGTGAGCGGCCGCGGCGAGACGTTCAAGTCCGGCGGCCGCGTCATGAAGAACGTCAGCGGCTACGACATGTGCAAGCTGCTGACCGGCGCCTTCGGCACGCTGGCGGCGATGACCAAGGTCACGGTCAAGGTGCTGCCGGCGCCGGAAAAAACGCGCACGCTGCTGCTGATGGGCCTCGATGACGCCGCGGCGACGCGGGCGATGACGGCGGCGTTGAATTCGCCGCACGACATCTCGGGCGCGGCGCACCTGCCGGCTGCCCTCGCCGGGCGCTCGGGCGTGAGCTATGTCGCGGACGCGGGCGAGGCGGTCACCGCGCTGCGCCTCGAAGGCGTGGCGCCGTCGGTCGAGGCCCGCATGACCGCGCTGCGCGAGGCGCTGGCCCCGTTCGGCGCCCTGGAGGAGCTGCACGGCGCCAACTCCGGCGGATTCTGGCGCGAGGTGCGCGACGTGGCGCCGTTCCACGGCGATGCGCGGCCGGTCTGGCGGCTCTCCGTCGCGCCCCAGGCCGGGCACCGGGTCGTCGCCGACGTGCGTCGCGAGATCGACGCCGAGGCGCTCTACGACTGGGGCGGCGGGCTGGTCTGGCTGGCCTTGCCGGCGGACGGCCCGGCGGCGGCCGACGCGGGCGCGGACATCGTGCGCAGCGCCCTCGTGAACGGCGGCCATGCGACGCTGGTGCGGGCGGCCGAACCGGTGCGCGCCGCGGTCGACGTATTCCAGCCCCAGCCGCCCCCCCTCGCCGCCCTCACCCGCCGGGTCAAGGACAGCTTTGACCCGCGCGGCGTCTTGAACCCCGGCCGCATGTACCCGGACGTCTGAGATGCAGACCAACTTCACCCTCGCGCAGCTCGCCGATCCGGACATCGCGGAGGCCAACCAGATCCTGCGCACCTGCGTGCACTGCGGCTTCTGCACGGCGACGTGCCCGACCTACGTGCTGTTGGGCGACGAGCTCGACAGCCCGCGCGGCCGCATCTACCTGATTAAGGACATGCTGGAGAACGACCGGCCGGCGACGGCCAAGGTCGTCAAGCACATCGACCGCTGCCTCTCGTGCCTCTCGTGCATGACGACGTGCCCCTCGGGCGTGCACTACATGCACCTGGTCGACCACGCCCGCGCGCACATCGAGGAGACGTACGCGCGGCCCTGGACCGACCGCGCGCTGCGCACGCTGCTGGCCCACCTGCTGCCCTATCCGGGGCGCTTCCGGCTGGGGGTCATCGGCTCGTGGTTCGCGCGGCCGCTGCGCCATGTGTTGTCGGGACGGCTCGGCGCCATGATGACGCTGGCGCCGGCACGCATCCCCGGCCCCAGCCCGGTCGACCGGCCGCAGGTGTTCCCGGCCGTCGGCGAACGGCGCGCCCGCATGGCGCTGATGACCGGCTGCGCCCAGCAGGTGCTGGCGCCGCAGATCAACGAGGCGACGATCCGGCTGCTGACACGCCTCGGCGTCGAGGTCGTGGTCGCCGAAGGCGCGGGCTGCTGCGGCGCGCTGGTCCACCACATGGGCAAGACCGACGCCGCCCATGCCAAGGCCGCCGCCAACATCGACGCCTGGCTGGCCGAGGACGCCCGCGACCCGCTCGACGCCGTCGTCATCAATGCGAGCGGCTGCGGCACCACCGTGAAGGACTACGGCTTCATGTTCCGCGAGGATGCGGCGTACGGGGACAAGGCCGCGCGGGTCTCGGCGCTGACCAAGGACATCACGGAAGTGCTGGGCGGGCTTGGCGTCGATGGCGCCGCCGAGCCGCTGCGCGTCGCCTACCACTCAGCGTGCTCCATGCAGCACGGCCAGCAGATCAAGGGGCCGCCGGTCGACCTGCTGCGCGGCACCGGATTCGAGGTGGTGCAGCCGGCCGAGAGCCACCTGTGCTGCGGCTCGGCCGGCACCTACAACCTGATGCAGCCGGCGATCGCCGCGCACCTCCGCGACCGCAAGGTCGGCCACTTGGAGGCGACCGCGCCCCAGGTCATCGCCACCGGCAACATCGGCTGCATGACCCAGCTCGCCACCGGCACCGACGTGCCGATCGTGCACACCGTGGAACTGCTCGACTGGGCGACGGGTGGGCCGAAGCCGGCGGCGCTGGGCGGCGCCCAATAGATCCGGTCTACGCGCGCAGGCGTGCCGCTGCGGCATTGAACAGAAACGGTCTTGCTGTGTCGCAGGAACTCGTCCTTGACGCAAACGACGCTGCACTATAGTGACACTATGTTCAATGTCACTGAGTGAGGAAGCCGCTATGTTGCCTACGATTCGCATCGATGACGAGGTCTACGCGTGGTTGCGTGATCACGCTGTGCCTTTTGAAGACACGCCTAACACGGTGCTTAGGAGACTCGCCGGTCTGGACAAACCGTCAGCAGAGCGGAGCACAAATAGCAACACTATAGCAGAGGCCGGAACGCGCACTAGCGCTCGACGGCGCAAAGAGAGTGGGCGCAGAGCGCCAATTGCTAGCGGCTCGCAGCTTATCCGCCGCTGGAGCATCCCAGTCCATCAAGCCAGATTTCACCGCGACGGGTGCTGGTATCAGCACCTGACAGACTATCCCGCTGCATTCTGCGATCCCCGTGGCTACGTCATCTTTGAGACCGAGGAGGAGTATCGCTCTTCGCCCCATCTGAGGCTCGCTGAACAGGTGAACGTGATTGGGCCGATCAGCGACATGCCTGGCTACGTATTAGTCGACGATCCAATCGAGTAGTCGGAATTTCGCTGTCTGCTCGATATTCCGGACCGGCCGGTTAATCCGGCCGGTCCTTTACGCGGTAGACGAACTTCAGCCCCGACCAGGTTTCGTCGATGGCGCAGACCTTGACGTCGACGAGGCCAGCGGCCAGGCCAATTTCGCGCACGGTGTTATCACTCAGGTCGCTGTCGAGACCCTGGGCCTTGCGCGCGGCGAGCTTCGGCCAGGCGATCCACAGGGCGCCGTCGGGCTTGAGGCGCGCGGCGAGCGGCGGGAAGCGACGTTCCAGGTCCCGCGCCCGCATGAAGAAGGCGACGATGACGTCCGCGGGCGCGGTGCCGCGCAGGCCGGCCACGACCGTCACGTCGTCGGGCAGCGCGTCGTGGCCGGCCGGCCAGCTGCCGCGCCAGGGCGCGTGCGCCAGCACCAGCCGGTGGCCGGGCTTGACGCCCAGTTTGCGCGGCAGCGGCGTGCCGGAGTATCCCGCGGTCTTGGCCATCGTTTTCCTTACGCAGACGTGACACCCTGAGGCCACGATCTACTTCTACCCTACGATCATGCGTGTCCTTGCCGTTCTTGCAATCGCCGGCCTGCTGGCGCTTCCCGCGGTCGCCGACCAGGACGACCCGCGGCTCGACGAGCTGTTCGCCGTGCTGCAGACGACCGACGACGACGCCACGGCCAGCGCCGCGACGAACATGATCTGGGCGATCTGGACCTACAGCGAGGACGACGACGTGCGCCGCCTGATGGCCTCGGGCATCCAGGCCATGCGCATCCGCGCCTACCCGGACGCGCTGCGTTATTTCGACCGCATCATCGAGGTCGCGCCGGCCTTCGCCGAGGGCTGGAACAAGCGCGCCACGGTCTTCTACCTGATGGGCGACTTCGAGAAGTCGATCGACGACGTCGACGTGACCCTGGCGCTGGAGCCGTGCCATTTCGGCGCGCTGAGCGGCCTGGGCCAGATCTACATGGCCATTGGCGAGGAGGAAGAGGCGCTGACGGCGTTCGAGGAGGCGCTGGAAGTCCACCCGCACCTCGTCGGCGCCCGCGCGACCGTCTCCGTGCTGCGCGAGAAGCTCAGGGGCGAGCCGCTGTAAGGGGCTGGCCGGGGGCGCCAATTCGCCCATATTGTGCCGACGCGCGACCGCCCCCGAGGAGCCACCCTTGACCGCAATCACCGACCGCCCGGCCGCCGCCTGGCTGCCGATCCTGATCGCCGGCTGTCTCGTGCTGGCGGTCAACCTCGGCGCGCGCATGACAATGGGCCTGTTCGTGCAGCCGATGACGCTGGACGTGGGGCTCAGCCGCGAGGCGTTTTCGCTCGCCATCGGCATCCAGAACCTGTTGTGGGGCGCGGCGCAGCCCTTCGCCGGCGCCATCGCCGAACGCTACGGCACCGCGCGCACGATTGCGGTGAGCCTGCTGTTCTACGCCCTGGGTCTGGTGCTGATGGGCTTCAGCGACACGCCGCTGCTGTTCGGGTTGAGCGCCGGCGTGCTGTTGGGCATCGCGGTCAGCGGCAGCGCCTTCCCGGTGGTGTTCGGCGCCGTCGCCCGGGCGCTGCCGCCGGAGAAGCGGTCCTGGGCGCTGGGCATCGCCACGGCGGGCGCCTCGTTCGGCCAGTTCGTGTTCTCGCCGTTCGCGCAGTTCATGATCGACGACTTCGGCTGGTTCATGGCGCTGATGGCGCTGGCGATCGTCTGCGCGCTGATCGTGCCGCTGTCGCTGCAGCTCAGGGGTAAGGCCGACGACGGCCACGGCACCGACCAGTCGCTGCGCGCGGCCCTGCGCGAGGCATTGGCACACCGTGGCTTCCTCTACCTCACCGTCGGTTTTTTCGTTTGCGGCTTCCACGTCGCCTTTGTCGCCACCCACATCCAGCCTTTCGTGGTGTGGTGCGGCCTGCCGGCCATGCTCGGGGCCTCGGCGCTGGCGACCGTGGGGCTGTTCAATATCGTCGGGACGTACACGGCGGGTGTCTTGGGCGGGCGCTATCGCAAGAAGTACCTCTTGAGCCTGATCTACCTCGCCCGCGCCGTGGTCATCGCGATCTTCTTCCTGGGGCCCAAGACCGAGCTGACGGTGCTGGCCTTCGCCGCGGCCTTCGGGCTCCTGTGGCTCTCGACGGTGCCGCTGACCACCGGGCTGATCATCCAGATCTTCGGGCCGCGCTACGTCGCCACGCTGTTCGGCATCGTCTTCTTCAGCCACCAGGTCGGCGCCTTCTTCGGCGCCTGGCTGGGCGGGCTGAACTACGACCTGCAGGGCAACTACGACGGCGTCTGGCTGCTGTCGATCGCGCTCGGCCTGCTCGCCGCGCTGATCCATTGGCCCATCGGCGACCGCCCGCTGCCGCGCCTGGCGGGCGCGGCGGCGTAGAGCATTATCGATTGAGATTGCATCGCCGGCCCGCACCCCCGCCCGGCCACCCAACGCCAGTATCCTCGGGGTGGCCGGGCGGGGGTGCGGGCCGGTGCCGATTTCGTCCGAATCGATAATGCTTTAACCGCTCGCCATCTGTTGATTTGGGCGTTGGGCGCGCAGGGCGTATCTAGCGGACCAATCGATAACGGCCGAGAGAGAATCACCATGCTGATCAAGCGGACGCGGGGCTGGGAGCTGCCCGAAACGGCGGTGACGGCGGAAGGCGTCTACTGGAGTCGCCGCGAGGTTGTCGCGGCGCTGGCCGCCGGGCCGATCCTCGCGGCCGCGGCGCCGTTCGCGGCCCGCGCCGCCGACGACCCCTCCGCCGGCCTCTACCCCGTGATGCGCAACCCGCGCTACGTGGCCGAGCGCGAACTGACGCCCGAGGCGGACGCCACGACCTACAACAACTTCTACGAATTCGGCTCGCACAAGAGCATCAGCCAGGCCGCGCAGGCGCTGAAGCTCAGGCCCTGGACGATCACCTTCGACGGCATGGTCGAGGAAGAGCGCACGGTCGGCATCGACGACCTGTTGAAGGCCATGCGCCTCGAGGAGCGTATCTACCGACACCGCTGCGTCGAGGCCTGGTCGATGACCGTGCCGTGGTCGGGCTTCCCGATGAAGGACCTGGTCGACTTCGCCCGGCCGCTCGGCAGCGCCAAATACGTGCGCATGGAGACCCAGGCCGACGAGGACACGATGCCGGGCTTGAAGCAGTTCTGGTACCCCTGGCCCTACATCGAGGGGCTGACCATCGCGGAAGCGACCAACGAGCTGGCCTTCATGGTGACCGGCCTCTACGGCAAGCCGGTGCCGAAGCAGAACGGCGCCCCGCTCAGGCTCGCGGCGCCGTGGAAGTACGGCTTCAAGTCGACCAAGTCGATCGTGCGATTCACCTTCACCGACGAGCGGCCGGTCAGCTTCTGGGAGGAGATCCAGCCCCGGGAGTACGGCTTCTGGGCCAACGTGAACCCGGAGGTGTCCCACCCGCGCTGGAGCCAGGCCACCGAGCGCGTGTTGGGCGCCAACGAGCGCGTGCCGACCCAGCTCTACAACGGCTACGGCGAGTTCGTGGCGTCGCTCTACACGGGGATCGAGGGCGAGCGGCTGTTCATGTGAGGCGAACGCCGCCAAACCCCTGACGGCCAACAAAAAACCGGGCCCCGAAGGACCCGGCGAGTGTAAACAGGGAGGCTTCACGTCTGGGAGACGTAGGACCTCGCGCGCGGCGAGCCCCTGCTCCGGACCTTCCGATCCGGAAGGCGCATGACGGCTGGGAGGGAGGGAGATAGCCGTCACGCAGATGCTGCATCGCAGCATCCTGGAGTCGTTAATCTACGTAGGCTGCGCAATCGCGCCGAAGTAGAGCCATTCGATGGACGCAGCCATGCAAATCACGCATGGCTTGGTTAATCCCCGCGACCGCCGCGATAAGAGCTCGGTGTTTCAACGCCTTGCGCGCGGGCGTCCGCGTGGGCGATTGCGGCCGCCGGCCCGGCCCCGCGCCCGGGCGGAGGCTCCGCCCGGCGGCTCAGAAGCGCGACTCGGCGACTTTCTGCACGACGAAGTCGCGGAACACGGCGATTCGCCGCGACGTCCTGAACTCCTGCGGGTAGACGAAATTGGCGTAGTTCGTCGGTCCTTCGAGGTCCGGCAGCACGCGCACCAGGTTGTCCGCCTCGTTGGCCAGGAAGTCGGGCATGGCGCCGATGCCCAGGCCCGACTGCACGGCGCGCAAGAATACCGTAGACGTTGTTGATCTTCAGCACCGGGCGGCGCGGCCGGTCGTGGCGGCCGACGTCCAAGAGCCAGTTCATGTTCGGCACGGGCGGCTTGGCGAAGGCGTCCTCGCCGTAGATGATCAGCCGGTGGCTGTCGAACTCGTCGACGGACGCCGGCATGCCGTGCTCCTTGATGTACTCGGGCGAGGCGAACAGGTGGCCGTGCACCTGGGTCAGCCGGCGCTGGATCAGGTCGGGCTGGGTCGGCGGCGTCATGCGGATGGCGCAGTCCGCCTGGCGCATGCCGAGATCGAGGTCCTGGTCGGTGGCGATCATGGTCAGCTCGATGTCGGGGTAGAGTTCCAGGAACTCGCGCACGCGCGGCGTCAGCCACAGCGAGCCGAACGCCACCGTGGTCGTCACCTTCAGCGGCCCCTGCGGCCGGTCGGTGGAGTCGCGCAGCCGCGCCTGCGCCATCTCCAGCTTGGCGAACACCTCGTGCACCGTGCGGTACAGCATCTCGCCCTGCTCGGTGAGCAAGAGGCCGCGGGCATGGCGGTGGAACAGCGCCACGCCAGGCTCTCCTCCAGCGCCAGGATCTGCCGGCTGACCGCCGACTGGCTCAGGTGCAGCGTATCGCCGGCATGCGTGAAGCTGCCGGCCTCCGCGACCGCGTGAAACACACGCAGCTTGTCCCAGTCCATCGGCATCGCGAGGTCCCGTGTCCGGCGCCGTCCTCAGGCCCGCGTTAGCGGGCGGCAGCGCCCCGATGTCGTCCTGACGCGCTAACCTATAGGAACGCGCAAGCGCGGGCGCAAGCCAGTGGGCCGGCCGGGCCGCGCTACTCCGCCGCGGCGGGCGTCGCCGCGTCCTCCAGCGCCGCCAGGTACTTCTCCGCCTCCAGCGCCGCCATGCAGCCCATGCCGGCGGCGGTGACGGCCTGGCGGAACACCTTGTCGCGCACGTCGCCGGCGGCGAACACGCCGGGGATTGCCGTGGCCGTCGAGTCCGGCGCGGTCTTCAGGTACCCCTCGTCGTCCATGGCGAGCTTGCCGCGGAACAGCTTGGTGTTCGGGTCGTGGCCGATGGCGACGAAGACGCCGTCGACGGCGAGTTCCTGTACCTCCCCGGTCTTGACGTTCCTGACCCGGGCCGCGGTGACGCCCGGCGGCGTGTCGGTGCCGACCACCTCATCCAGCACGCTGTCCCACACCACCTCGACCTTCGAATTGCGGAACAGGCGGTCCTGCATGATCTTCTCGGCGCGCAGGGCGTCGCGGCGGTGGACCAGCGTCACCTTGGCGGCGAAGTTGGTGAGGAAGATCGCCTCTTCCACCGCCGTGTTGCCGCCGCCCACGACCAGGACCTCCTTCTCGCGGAAGAAGAACCCGTCGCAGGTGGCGCAGGCCGAGACGCCGAAGCCCATGAACTTCTGCTCGCTCTCGAGCCCCAGCCAGCGCGCCGAGGCGCCGGTGGCGATGACCAGCGTATCGGCCGTGTAGACGTCGCCGGAATCGCAGGTCAGGACGAAAGGCCGGCGGTCCAGTTCCACGTCGACGACCAGGTCGGCCACGATCTCCGTGCCGACGTTGCGCGCCTGGGCCTCCATCTGCTCCATCAGCCAGGGCCCCTGGATGACGTCGGCGAAGCCCGGGTAGTTCTCGACGTCGGTCGTGATGGTCATCTGCCCGCCCGGCTGCATGCCGTGCAGCATCACCGGGTGCAGGTTGGCGCGCGTGGCGTAGATCGCCGCGGTGCAGCCGGCGGCGCCGGAGCCGAGAATGAGGACCTTGGTGTGGCGCGTCGTCATGGCGGACTCGTGTCGGTGCGGGGTCGACTGAACCTAGGCACGCACGGGGGCCGGGGCAAGACCGCGGCGAGCCGGCACGCGAGGCCGCGCCGAACGCATGCGACTCCCGCGCCATCCGAGGAATTTTTTCCGTAATCTGTCCGTCAGAGCGAAAATGTTCTTAATTTGTTCGATGCCCCGTGCTACATCTGCGAACGTCTTGAACCCCGCCCGAGGAAACCTCCGATGGCCTCTGACCGAGAGTCGCCGACCCCCAGTGCCGATACGAAGCCGAAGCGGCAGCCGCCGCGCCCCCGCAACGAACCCCGCCAGGTGGCCCCGCCGCCGCCGCCGCCCGCGCCGCCGGCCGCAACTTCCATCGTCGCCGGCGACCTGCGGCGCAGCGACGATGCCCGCCGCGGCAGGACCGGGCCGACGACGCACCACGGTGCCGGCGGCCGCGCCCCGACGGGCCCGCTCGGCGGCGACTGGGGGCTGATGGCCAAGGCCCCGCCGCCCCCGCCGCCGTCCGCGCGGGAGGA
>Ga0049107_10000862_pt1 | contig 10147 bp, 6 predicted proteins | sample WorMetilPIANOSA1_FD_61187 | JGI IMG/M metagenome (GOLD analysis project Ga0049107, IMG submission 61187) | Marine gutless worms symbiont microbial communities from Max Planck institute for Marine Microbiology, Germany - Olavius ilvae PIANOSA.1 | ecosystem: Host-associated > Annelida > Digestive... | reverse complement strand
TGCCACAATAAGTTAGTCCTTTTTGCTCACAGGTTGCATCAGTGGACTGGACGTATCGCCACCAAAATTGGTCAGTAATGTTTTGTGCCGACGTGCCTTCTGGGGTTAGAATATTCAATTTTCACACTTAACCCATATCTACCCTCAAAATGCAAAAGTTGGCCCTGAACAGGCAATTTCAAACCAAAGAACAGAAACGTGAAAGTATTTCAGACAGTAAACTAAACCAATAGTCGCAAATATTTTAACAGAGTGTCAAGCCCTAAGGACAAAATGCAGTTGCAGGATGCAATACCATGACGTCACAACAAATCCAAGACGGCAGACGGCCGCCACATTGAAAATCGGTTTTCAACTATATCTCCACCGTATTGTCTGATTAATGCAAAATTTGTAAGGATGAAGCAGAATCACGTGCAGAGGTCACATGACCAGATAGCAAATTTACAAAATTGCTTTCAATTATTCGTTTGTTAGCAGTATTGTGCAAAAACTACTCAATCTTATTAAAATTATGTGAAAATGTGGCTGAGATGAGACATGGAAGAAGCCATTATATTCTGTTGGTAATACAGCTCCTAACGTTAGGGTTAATTACGGTCAAGGGATAACCCACGACACTCGATACGTTTTACCCGGCATTTGTTCAAGTTTTTCAGTATCGGCAGCCAAGGTGGATGGAGGTATGTGCTCTAGTGACTGTCATTCTAGTTGGTAAATGTACCCAGTACCACAGCTTATATGTGACTGCTGATCAATCCTTGCAAAAAAAAAATTAAAAAGCGCTCGGAGAGACGCAAGCACTACGCCCTGGCTGTAGTAAGGCGGAGCCCAAAATTTTCGCCCCGCCGCAGACCCCCTTCCCGGGGGCACAGGATGGCCAAAATTTAATCAGCTGGAGATGGTCACTACCTTTACCTACAGACCCAGTTTGGTGAAGATCGATGCACGCAATTTCGAGTTATCGTGGTAACAGACCCACAAAGCCACAAATACACAACGCCCGCCCGCCCGTTGCAAACAGACAGGACCGATAACAATACACTGCACCGCTAAGCTTAGCGCGCAGTGTAATGAAAAACAGCGACTTAAGCACTGAGTAATGTTATCTTCCAGTACCGTAATTAAATAGCCGAGTTACTGAACACCGACATAATTACAGCAACCACAGAACAAGAACATTAAACGGAACAAAGCAGACTAATTACTACGTATGTTACTGTTGCAAAACACAACATAACGTAACTCCACACGCTACATTACTGTACGACAGATTAACAGCAGTTAGACAATGCGATAATCAAGTGCTCTCTATCTCTCTCTCTCTTTCTCTCCATGTTATTCCAAAGAACAACCGGACTTCAGTTCACAAAAACCAACTCAAATGTTACAGAAAGATGCGAAACAGGACATAAAATACAGCTGCACGTTTACTTCTACAGAAGCGCGCCTGTTATAGACAAATACAGCTTACGACTTGTACAGCAGATTCTTACGACCACACAAATCTACATTATAACACTATGTTTGGGCTGTGTTCAGAGAAACACCACCGAAAACATCACCGCTGATACTAACAGATACAACGTCTCTTAACAGCGACGCAAATTATATGACAGTAGTTTAAAACGAAAAATGGCGGTTTCGGCAACCAGTTTCCATTCCAATATTGGTTCCCTGAACTGGAAAACTTCGAGACCTGTCAGCCCCGAAAACTGGGATATTCGTGGCTGAACCACTGAGTGTCTTAAAGTGTGTGAATCGTGCATATTCAATGCCGTTTACTGTCTATCAGAGTCAAAGCAGGACTGATAACCCTTCCACATCACTGCCTCTTGCCGAAGAATGAGACATTCTCCGAGTCTCAGACACCAGTAATACTAATAGTACTGTAGGTCACAATTTAACTAGTTAGTACAGCTTTGCTAAAAGTCAAGATTTTTCTGTTACATTTTTTTTCACCAGGGTGATATAAACCAAAATCCAAACCCCCCCCGAGTTGTGCATTTTCAAAATCAGAAATCCCCGTTTTAGGAAGGCGTCTGTGTTTGGAAACCCCATGTCCAACGAATTCAGTGCTAATTCAATGAAAACACTGAACTGCCAGGTAGTGACAGTGATCCGCTATTGATATAACATTATTACGACGGCCAGGAGGTGAACAAAATGGCGTGTCGCACTTTGCCACGAGTTCCAGGTGCAACCAACAGTCACGCACAACAGCGTAAATGACGACAGCGGAGTACGGACATGTACTGCGGTGCAGACAAACTGTGTGGACGACAGTACAACAGCGTACTACACGGGTGTATACATCGCACGCACGTGTTACCAACAGCTACCAATACGACCATGACGCACGATGACTGACGCCAATCACAGCTTTCACCAACGACATCATGTCTACGACAGACATTACACACACACACAGCACAGCACACTGGACACATTTCTCCTCCAGCTGGTTGCATCATCCAGTGACATAACTTCAAATTCTGCCACCCCCGGACTATTAGAGCTATACTATAAGTCGTGCAAAGCTCCAGTCAAATCATCACCACCAACAAACCAACATCCAGTTTTTTACAGGCCAGATGCCCTTCCTGTCGCCCAACCGTGTCAAAGCACTGAAGGAAAAAATATCACATTCCATGGACTTGTTTACCCCCAGCTCACCTGGGGGTCTTACAACTTTGTCTCTGACCACTAATAGTTCCTGGTTACCTTGGGGAGGGTTGTCATGCCTCTCATCAGCCCTCTGATGCCAGTACCCCATGTGTAACACGGTCTAACCTGGACTAATCTCTGGAAAATACTCTGTTAAAGAAAAAGCCTAAAATAGTATCGGTTACACACACAATACAGCTTTTGCTGCCAGTCAATCCCAGTCAGTCTCTCAGCAGCCAGCATGCACCGGATGAGTCATAACCCAGCACTAGGCACTGTATGACATACGGTCATGTTCCCACTGTAGAAAACCATACCAAATTATACTGCTTTGTGACGCAGTCACGCAAAACTAATTTCTCCAGTATGTAAGTGGTAAGGCACGTAAAGGTAAAGTGTACCATATTCCACTGGAGCTCATCTCCTTTCCTAAGGCCGTGAGCCTGTAATACCACCATTGTCTGTGATAAGTGACGGAGTAAAAATCACAAACTCTTCCATACCTTAAACCAGTAATTCAACCGTGATGCTAAAAAAATCATATACAATATTTGCAGAAAAGGACCCCTTATATTTTTCCTATATCTGGGGTTCCAATCTATGACTTTGGGCAGTAATCTAAACTATGTAAACATAATACCTTGTCATACAGAACAATGCAAAATTCTGGCTGAACATTATGGCAGTTAAGCTTGTTTTAGTCAGACGGTAAGTGTTAAAAAAGGCACAATCGTAGATCACAATTGTTATGAATAAAATGAATAAAGGATCCTGTAACGTTAATCTTACAGATCTCCAAGAGTCCATCTTTGATTAGGAAATATCTTCCAAAATTTCTCTGCATCATAATCACTGCTTTGTCTCACAGAAATTTAACAACTGTTTATCTTCTACATTGAAAGCTGTAATAGTAGTCAATGTAAATTGTGACGTTGTGTTACACAAGGTAAGGGATATACAGTGGCAGGCGTGGTGGGCTAATTTTGTACTGCTTTTTACACGAGTTTATCTGACCAGCAGCCTTCCCAAATTGTTTTGAATGGTGTACAAAACATAGGCAGAATGTAAGAGGTCCTTATACAACATTGCTTGTGAGATGTGTAAGAACAATGCAAAAATGTAACAGTGCTACAATCAAGAAAATTAGCACTGACCATCAGTAGGGTTTGCTTTCATTCTTTGGTCGTTTCAGCTGAACTTTGAGACGTTTCGAACCGATCTGAAAACCGTTCATAGCCTGAATCGCCGACTGTGCCGAGCCTGGACTCTCAAAGCTGACGAATCCTACAGACAATGTACTACAGCTTATATATGTAAAGTTAGTTAGTTAGTTATTTAATTGGTGTTTAGTGGCTCTTTCAGCACAAACAGGCTATATCGCGCCACTGAAGTATGAAATGAAGGGCTCTGTGAAAGAACCGAATATGTTCCACAACTATGAAACTGAGAAAATCACTCGTAAATCCAGTGACGTGGCAGAAAACCTGCAATTATTCGAGTTGCTCGTTCTTCCACCAGAGATAGTAATGCACGACGACGCATTTAATGTTATTCTCTGAACGTCCGCCAATATATGCGTAGTGCACTACGATCTTGGGTGGAAGAACCAAACAACACGTTTTAAATGCATATTTTCTGCCGCATCATTGGCTTTATGAGTGATTTACGTCTGCCGAAAACGTCCGCTGATATATGCGTCATGCACAACGATCTTGGGTGGAAGAACCGAACAACACGTTATAATAGGTCTTGGAGAGCTTGCTGCAGTTGATTAAAATACGTAGACATTTTCTCAGTATGTTAACCGAATAATTAATATTTAACTATTAATATTTTAAAACACTAAAATCTGACACTCCCCTTCCACTAGTAAACAGAACATCGGAAACAGAACACCATTGAGTGATGGGTGGAAAAAAGAAATATATTGAGATGTTCGGTTCTTTCATGGAGCCCTTCAAATATATCACGCATGGCCGCAGGACATGACAAACATATCATACAACTAAACAATGAAACAATACACTAATCCAAGAGAATCATAAACACTCTTCGGCCTAGGCTTTGTGGAGACGACCCTCTCACCACGGCTAGGCTTCCTCGGAGGAGTCTTATATATGTAAAGTAGATGATGGAATGATTTCACTGTGATTAAACTAGGATACCGTATCATCACTATCACCATTTCCGGGTTGCACCAATAAGGGTGTGCAGTGCCACCTACAGACAACATTTCCCGCAGCAACTGGTTCAAGTGACTGTTCACGTTAAGGTCAGTAGAGATGAATGGACACATTCTTAACATTCCCGCAGTAGCTCGCCACACAACTCCAGAGTAGGGAAGGGTAGGGTTTAACATTCCTATCAACACATTACAGGTTATTTCAGAGACGAGTCTTTCCAGTCAATCATTTGCACCGGTACTGACAACCTAACAAGAACAATGAAGAGACAGAACATACAAATAACATAAAATAATGCAAAAGGGGTTAGTTAACAACTTAACAGACACACTCAAAAAATGTAGGCAAAAACAGAGGATAGCGTGAGCCTGGTTTAGTCGCCCTGTAGGACATCCGGCCAGGAAACGGAGCAGTTCTATTCTTACAACCTCAGAGCCTGCACAGGGCAAACCCGGGCTAAATAAGACAGATGGCCTTTCCCCTAGTGCCTACTATTGCACTTGTAACACAGGGCCTTGCCATGCCTTATCCGCCTGTGCCAACGTTACATTATGCTGACTCTCTCAAGTTCTGAAGGCATACAACTTTCCGCCGACACAGCCACTGACGTGGTCTTCGTTTGCAACCCTGAACAACGGGTTTTGGTAGGCGTTGTCACCTGGTCAGATTTGTGTGAAATAGTGAACTCTCTCCGTCCCGGTTTGGAATCAGTTTTCCTTCACCATATATGACCAGAGTACTAATCTCGTGAACCCAATATAATTAACTGTGCTGGGCCCCTAGACCTCTTGGACATGAATAATGGACATTATGCTGACTCTCTCAGTCTGCCTGGTGCCATGGAGTACACTACGCTTACTAAAATCTAGAGCTCATGTATCTCTCTTTCGGGAAACTAAGCTGAGGGGGAAAACTTTGAAAAGATCCATTTAGTTACCAGGACTTCATTTCACTGTCATTTCAACTAAGATGCAGCGTATATGCGTGTACCAGTAAAAATGTTAATACGACCAACTGAAACTCTGGTGAAAACCGGGTCACAGTGGCCCACAATGTAATTCTTTAAAGCCTGCCTCTACAGCTGTTCTTCTGGGACAATCTCCATCTCTTTTTGCCCGCAGCTTCATAGTTTCACCACATCACAGTAATCTTTGACTGTCAACTAAATAGCACAAAGCTAGGCAAACACCCGCTTGAAATCGTCGGCAAATTAGTGGCATCCAAGTGCAGTGAGCTTACCAAAACACTTGCTCTGTCCGGTCAACTTGTCAATGAACACCTTTGCGGAAATAATAGAGCCAAACGGCACGAAGATCTGTAGAACATCGTTATCACGAAACTCTTCCGGCAGATTGTAGATAAACAGGTTCGCACCCTCCGGACCTAAATGCAAACCATTCAGAAACTGACAAACACTCTGCATTATGTTACAGGGTGATGCAAAAATGTACAGCATTACAATTTTCTGCATTCCACATACCACACATAAAACGAAAAGGAACATTGCAACTACATTCAGCGTTGGTTATTTTCTCAGTACTATGGGCTGCACCATACCCAATCTTTCCGAGCACCATGGGACAAAAGAAGAAAAATGAATATATAGAAATGCAGTAGTATAAAGAAGGAATCTCTCTGTCCATATAAACGGACATTTTTCCAGGTATAACTGTGTGAGCCAGTACTATGATGTTTCCATTTGGGATTTTATTAGAGCTATGAATAACAGAGGTGGTGGTGACAACTGGAGTTATAAGACGTGTAAAGCTCCAGCGAAATTGTCACCATCAACAATCCAACACCCAACATTATACAGGCTGGATGTCCTTCCTGTCACCCAACCGTGTCAAAGCACTGAAGGATAAAATACATTTTAAACATAAATAACACTACAGAGCATATATTTTTATATCTCATCAATTCAGTCTTTGATAGACAGATTGCTGAAATTACTTACATATGCAAATTTTTATACTTGCAACCCAGAAAATGGTCCATTTTTTGCATCACCCTGTAACTTGTTAATATGAGCACTCACAAACACTCACATATGCATACAACTGACTGATGACCATCTTCCACATCTGGGTTGGCTGGTGTTCCCTAAAAACTGTCAGTCAAAAAATCTTCCAAGACAGTTATAGCTAGCTGTATGCATGTAGGCCGGATTTCCTTTGCAGTGGACATGCCAAGCCCGCCAGGCAATGTCCACGTGGCAACTGGATGCCCTTTCTGAGGCAGAACTGTGAGTGGCAAAGTTCTGAAGGTATACAACAATCATAGCAGTCATAAAAGTAAAGTCGACCATGCTCCATAAGAGATCGTAGGTGGGTGCTCATCTCCCTCTCCAAGGCCTTGAGCCCGTATGTGGAGAACCACTGATGTCTGTGACGCGTGGCCAGTGCGACGCCAGACCTACGGTTACCTTCCCAGCCACAAGGCATCACCGCCCATTGGCTGGTACCAATTATGCTATCTGATGACAGAGGCACATGTGTGTTAACAACTTGCCAAAAGTTGCACTCAACAGCGGGGTGGCCGGGATTTGAACCCGCGACCTACAGCAGTCGTGTAACACAACAATAAAATATACAAGACAAAACAAACGGCATCTTCACCTTCCATCTGACTGCCAGCCGCCGAGCTGTACCCACTGCCGCCGCCTGCTGACGACCCTTGCAGCGAATATGCATTCGGAAAAGAAGCTGAAACAGATATTAGTAAACGACTAGTCAAAATAATGTCACTATCATTAAATGCATGCCATGGACGCCATCTTCTAAATATCGAACAAAGCTTCACTTAACTGACATACGTTCTAGCCAAATCTTTGTCTGTAAACTATTTAAAATGTCTCACGTGAATGTCTCAGCACCAGAGGTGAGTGAGCGAGCGAGTAGTTTTGTTAACGGCACATATCAGCACATAAGAGGCCATTCAGATGTCGTAAGCAGTTAAAAGTCAAGTAAATAAGGATAATAAACGATAAAAATGTATGGTGTGTACGATAGAAATTATCGGTAATAGAAGAATGAACAATTAATACAAATTAGAAATGGTGTTAAGAGCACCAGGAAAGTAAATTAATGGGAATTTTGAATACAAGACTTGGGATCAGGATTCTTTGGTCTTAAAGGTAAAGTTTTGACTTACGGCGGAACTGCTAGTAACTCTATCTGGGATAAGCTGGCCACTTCTAAATCATCACTCATCAGTGCCAGCCTCCTGTTGCTGAAACTAACCCCTTGCTGTACTATGTTGCAAGATGCCACGCTGCTAAATAACTACTGTGTTTGCAGGCCAACATAACCTTCAACACAGCGAGATATACGCAGCTTAGCTAACATGGGCTCAGAATGAAGGCCTAGTGTGGTATTGGTAGGTCTTATAGCTGCACTGAGGCTTCATAATTTTATTGCTGCTATAACACTGTCTTGGCACTCTGTATTACATTATATTGTCATATTTGTGTTTAGTGTAACTATCATAGCATTGTGACATTCATTATGCCCCCGCCCCTAATAGGCGGGGACATTAAGCGATGCTTTTGTCTGACGTCTGTCTATCGCGTACATCGGGCCTAACTCCAGAACAGAGAGGCCTAGGAAGAACAAAACTGGCACGGAGTTAGCCCACGTCACACGTGACTCGGACACCACTTTCAAGGTCAAAAGGTCAAAGTCACCAGACCGCTTTACTCAGCATGGCCTAAACGCGTGAGGCAGGTGCAGCGGTGACTTTGAGAATGTATTGGGCGTGGAAAACTACTGCTGCTACGTTGCGTCTGCTCAGCGGAGCGCAAGGCGCCCACAGGGGACAGGGGCATATTGTGTCGCCATGCGCACAGCTTGTTATAATTGTAACTGTATGTATGTATGTATGTATGTATGTATGCATGCATGCAAAACGGGATCAGGTGCATATTAATGTGGGCAATCGACGGTTGCAGCGATGTTACCTCGTGACATTCAGTGCCGTTCAGCTGCTACTTAAAGACCATAAACTGCTGTGCTGAGCTTTACGAGTTACTGTGACCCAGATCCTAGTCATCGAGGACGGACCACTATTAGGGGAATGTTTTAGGTAACCTTGCGATGCCACGGGTAAAATAATAAACGAGTCAAAGAGGCCTTTTAAAATCGTGCATTTCCTTGTTAAAATGTAAAGTGGGACCTTTCTCATACATGGCAGCAATATTAACCAGATGCTCTTCGGACACTATTGATAATGACAGCAGGAGTCAAACGCAAGTTCGTAGTCAGAAAACAACCTTAACGACTCAGCCACAAAAATTCAAAATATGATACAATTTTTTTCAGTTACTTTATGTAGCAGGAGAGTGTTCAGCTAACTAGAAGTCATGCACAGATCTTCTACAAACATGGTCTGAATTTTCTTTTGCGCTATTCAGTCACGATCTGTAATTCTCTCTCTATCTCCGATTTAATGGCCATTTTCCAGGTGGACCTGGGTCAATCAATACAATACAGCGCGATATTACTCTACAATAGAGTTGGCGCTTGTATTGAAAGATGAAGAATGTCTCCATTCTGGATTTTATCGGAGCTGAGGATGATGGAAGTGGTGGTGACAACCGAAGCTATAAGATGTGCAAAGCTCCAGTAAAATCGTCACCATCAACAAACCAACACCCAGCTTTTTACAGGCCGGATGCCATTCCTGTTGCCCAACTGACAGTGTCGGAAGACTGAAGGGAGATTATTGGATAAATACCCTCCGGTCACTCGGTGATCACGATTCCATTACAGAATCACAGAACCTAACCGCGATGCTTCGATGTTCGTAAGTTACCTGCAAACTGCTGGATGCCGGAGAACGCCTTGCTGAGAAGATCAGACCCGAACGTGCTGCCAGACTGAGAGAAATCGGCCCCAGACGGCTGGTTACTGGCCAACGGAGCACCGTACGCGGAGTAGCCCTGGATGTTACCTGCTCCCGGTCCACCTGTATCCATCAGCTGGTGTACTGTGCCACATTATCATTACGACATAACGCCTGCATCTACTTAACAGTCAAGCAGCAACATCTATTGGCGTTAATGAACATTCTGCATTATCAGTATAGCTACTCGGTTTGCTAATTCATCACTGTCCAGTATTTCTCTCTATATATTTTATTAGCCATTTTCTAGGTTGACCTGGGTTAGCCGGTACCAGAATGTCTGCATTCTGGATTTTGTTGGAACCAGGAATGATGGAGGTGGTGGTGACAACTGGAGCAGTAGGACATGCAAAGCTCCAGTCAAATTGTCATCATTAACAAACCAACACTCAGTT
>Ga0049107_10000861_pt1 | contig 10150 bp, 8 predicted proteins | sample WorMetilPIANOSA1_FD_61187 | JGI IMG/M metagenome (GOLD analysis project Ga0049107, IMG submission 61187) | Marine gutless worms symbiont microbial communities from Max Planck institute for Marine Microbiology, Germany - Olavius ilvae PIANOSA.1 | ecosystem: Host-associated > Annelida > Digestive... | reverse complement strand
GTGTCTGCACACAAGCAGGGCCGACGAGTTGACTCAGGAGGAGGGTAGCACAGCATATACTCACACACGCCTCATTAATGAGAGCAGCGCAGCATTAATTAACTTCCCCATCCCTGCGGTTTCATGCATTGGGCCAACTTGTAGGCCTCAGCACTGGCGCATGAAAGGGGGCATGCGTCACCGCAGATAGTAGTAGTAGTAGTAGTAGTAGTGGCTCTAGCTCGTGTTGTTTCTGAGATATTCAATGTCGAAAAGTCATGACCTTGAAATTGGGGTCAGAGGTCACTCAATGTCATTGAAAGTGATACCATTCGATAGATTGTGTATGGTTTCCTATTAGTGTTCTTTAGTAACTTTGTCCCTAAAATGCACCATTTTTGAGATATTTGACTTCAAAAATGCTGTGACATTGAAAACTCGGTTAGGGGTCCATCAAGGTCGTTGGAAATATGACCATTTGCTAGATATCGGCGTGTGACAGACAGACGGTCACGTTGCCGTAGCAAAGACTGCACTGTGCTATGCGTCAAGGGGGTAAAAACCTCAGACAAAAGTGAGCTATCCCAATGTGTTATTCCCCCTGGAACCCTAGCCCACTGTGATGGGCTATCATGCTAGTATTGGTACCTGTGTCGAATGATGTAATGATATACATCAAGACTAAACCAGAAATTTGCCTCTACCACCAAAGGTTCCCCCTTGTGAGTGATGGTCGTGGTGGATTTCTACAAATCTGTTTGGTGTGGTTGTTGTGGTCATTGATGTGTGTGTTGTGGTCGTTGTTGTCGTTGTTATTGTGGTCGTTGTCGTCGTTGTTGTTGTTGTTGTTGTGGTCGTTGTCATCGTAACGAGCTCCTCAGGCTATGCCTATGTAAGAGGGCAGATGCCCTGACGAGATGATGATGTTGGAAAACGGATGTGCATCTGACAACTATCACAACTATCAACTATCAGCCGCCTTCACGTGATGACCCTGAATCAACGAAATGGCAATCAACAAAAACGAGCGGGAACTGGCGCCAGAGGGCTAACGAGAGGCTTGGCAACCGTCCCCCCAAGGTGGATCCAGGAGCCTTCAGTGGTCAGAGACAGGGATGGAAGACACCCAAGAGGACCCCCTGGTAGTGTACTGCTTCTGTGTGAGTAGCGGGAGTGCACTGCTGGGAGATCTCCTTGGGGTAAGCAGATACAGGGAACGTGACCTTCCGTCTGTCCTGTCGATTTATCCTAGGATTTTCTTGTGCGTATTCATTGTGTATCATCGCGTAGTAAGGATTCTTTGTCTGTTGTTGTATTCTGCTATATGTTGATGTATGTTGGTTGCTTTGGTTTAATTGTCATTACTTGCCAAGTGATTGGCTGGAAAGACCCCTCTGAGGACACCTTAACGTGGCGAGGAGATTACCTCCACAAAGCCCAGGTGGAAGAGCATGTTTGTGTGTATTTTTATTTTGTTTGGTTTGTCTATGTTCCTATGTGTTCCCCATGGCCCTACACAATATATATTTCATACGCCCATGACACTATTTGTGCTGAAAGTGTCGTTAAACACCAACAAACCAAACCAACAAAAACGAGCACAAGCGAGGAAATTCAATAACCTGTGAATCGTCCACTCCCTATGCCAGTTAGGTGTGAAGTGATGCATCAAATGACGTGAGCATGTGGAGGGGTGTATAAAATTAGACCAGGATAGCATGAGATTTAATAACTTCTTCCTTGCTCCATCTTGTATGGTGATTGGTTACTATAGAAATTTCATTATAATCCGTATACTGCTGTTTCTGTTTTCTTGTGCATGCAAAATAACTAGAAAGGCACTCAACAGAGCGCCCCTATGTTCGTCAGCCCAACAGTCTCCTTCAATTACTTGTAAACAAATGCCAGGTAAAACAGCCAGTGGTACGAGGTATGATTCAGACCTCGCCTAACTGTAAAGGTAAAGGTAAAGGTAAAGGTGCATACACTTGATATAGCGCCTCTTCGTAGTGAAACACCACCGCAGAAGCGCTCCAGTATGGTGCGTGTTCTCAAGGGATTTCACAGTTTTACCTGCACACCCATACGTTCATCTGCAATCGGAATTAGCCATACCTGTACTAGCTGTACTGTACTAGCTGCGGGTAGGAAGGCAAAGGCCTTCCCACCCGCAGCTAGTACTCATTTACCGACCCCGGAGGGATGGAAGGCTGAGTAGACCTTGGTGCGAAGTAGCCCCGGCCGAGATTCGAACCTGCAACCTCCGGATTGCAAATCCGGCACTACCAACCAGCCACTAGCGCACCTAACTGTAATACAGTACAAGGTGACATGGAACCACGACCATAACCCTAACCTCAATGTTATGTGATGCAGAGTACCACCAAAATCTTACAGATTCTTCCATGGCCCGTCTGCCACTTTTCTACTGAATATGGTGAAAGTTGGTCAATAGTTTTTGCATAATCCTCCTGCTAACCAATGAACAGACAAACAAAGTGAAATTATAACCGTGACGGCGGTAACCGTAAGCGTCACATGAATTCCTCCATTGTCGGAGGCAATTAATCAGAATCTGACAATTCACATACAGACTGATGTCATATGTTGATTGCAAACAGCAACGAAATGACTCGTTGGATTGCGGCATTCTCACCAGCAGCAGTGGAGGACGTGGATGAGAAACTTGACAGTGAGAGAAATTGTTGTTACATGTTATTACGACTGTTGTGTTTAATGTTTATTCAGAAAATAGTTGTTATCGTATGTCTCAAGTGCAGTAAGAACTTTCACAGTTTTGAGGAGTGTTAATCTCGTTTGAAATCTCGTGCCCTCTACAAGGTGTAAAGACACCAACGTGGCTGTCACGGCTGGTGTTTATTTTTGTCTTTTTTTAAAGAAATGGTCTGTGCATTGGCTGAAAGATTACACCGTACGACTTTGTTAAGTGTTAAAAGATCTAAGCAGCATTGAACTTTAACTAGGTAACATGAAAAAAAACAGAAGAACTTTGCTCGCTTCATTTTCACTGTACAGGCTGTACCAATGGATGAATCGCCGCCAGAAGCTCAGTTAAATGCGTTTTGGCCATGCATATCCCTTTGATGGTGACTGGTTAGCTGCATGTAGCACGTGGCCTCATTTACTTCCAGATTTTGGAGTTTTGAACTAAAAGTGAGTTTAGTCCAAAAGATAAATTTATCAAATGTTCATGGATCGTATTTTAAGTTACCAAATGGTTTGGTCTGGTTCTGTTATCTGCTGAATGTGTCTTGTGTCGTCAGATTGGCCGCAAGTTCACACCGTCACTCGATACATTGCAAACGAACATGACGAACTCGACCTGGAAGAGGCTGATGTTGTCAGTGTTAATCAGAGTTCTTCAGATGGTTAGTCTTTTGTTTCTGTCAACATTAGCCTTACGTGCTTTCCTTCAGAGCTTGGACAATATTGGTAGGTTGTGCATTCCGACGGGCATCCCGCGTCTAAGAATTCACAAGACTTCTGGGAGCCGACCAACTATGGTGACCATGGAAAAACAGGCTGATTAGATAAGAGTTCAAACAGCGTTCGTGCATTGTTAACTTTTAAGTTATAATGCACAAGCTATCTGGTCAGAGGGCAGTGATATTTTCAGTAATATCTGGGTGAATGTGTGCAGCATAGATTGACTTGATAACCTACTGTAGAACACACCACTTGATGCTACTCTGAACTTTATCTTCTGGACAGAGTTATCAGCTCGGTTGAGTTATTTGCATCACATCGATGTGTTATGATGACTATTAGAGGCCGACCGAATTTTGGCTACGGCTCCGGTTTCAGTGCTGAAACTGCCTCTAAATGACTTACGGCCCAGTTTCGGTTTCGGCTAACGTGGTTTCAGCCAAGTTTCCGCTACGACCGTAAGTGGAATGTGGTTTCGGCATGTCGCCGTAAGTCGACAGTCCTACTGTCGGGCCATCACTGAACTCTACAGCTCATAAAGGGACCACATCGCTGCAACAAAATGACTCGGATCCATGGGAGATGGGGCAACTGCTAGTGAGGAGTTGCCCCATCTCCTATGGATCCGCCATTGGTCTGAAGATGACCACACTTGCCTCTTCCTAATTGCGGTTTTATTGCTGTCATTTCTGTCGTATAACATTCGCCTATTGGATTTCAACTATTGACTGTTGACTTATTTTTCGATTTAGGGATTGCATTGACAGTGCTGAAATATTCTCTGGGCAAGAATAGTGTATACAAAGAGTCAAACACATTGTTGTCTGTTTATCTATTGTAGTTTGTAGGTATAGGATCATTAGGATGCACTGCTAGATCAGTCACTTCATAATAGATTCAGTTTCGGCCTAAACTCGTCATAGACTTTCGGCGCCTGGTTTGGTTACGGCCTTATAGTCATTTCTCAGTTATGGCCTGGTTTTTCGGCTACTGAAAAAACTGTTTCGGTCAGCCTCTAATGACTGTGTCATTTAACCTGCCTCGGTGGCTGAGGTGACTGAGTCGCAATGCACACTGGATTGGAACGGCCTATCGGAGGAGCCGGGTTCAATCCCCAGGCCAGCCAGTAGATTTTGTGTTGGAATTCCAGATCCAGGGACGCATGCTTTGAGATTAATTTCTCAGGCAGGCAAGAGAGTTCGAGGGTGTCCTCTATAATCTGTAACCTTTGGCTAATATTGAATTAAGTGACGCTCATTAATTAGCCACTGCTTAGTCAGTGATAACAGAAGGTGCCGGGCTGCATGTTGGCGGGCTGCCTATAGGCCCTGTCCACGTGCGCTGCTAAGTCCGACCTGGGCCGACGGCGTGAGGTGTGCTTAGTGGCTGGTGGCCTGTCACCATGTATGTCTGGATTAGATGCCTAGCTTGACTATAAAGCTGAGCAGTATAAATAATGCATGTACAACGTCACTCAATACTCTCCTCCCCGTTCCCTTCCCATTAGGCCTACCCACCCTGCCTCTCGGGTCATTCGATCGGGCCTGCCCACAAGTGGAGCTGACAAGTCCATTCGAGAGGAGGGTCGTGCAAACTATATTTATACACGTTCCATCAATGGGTGCAGTGCAACATTAAGTAAATGGCCCCACCCTGGGATTTATGCATTGGGCCAGCTCACGAAGCAGGCCTCAGCGTTGATGCGTGAGACAGAGCACGCGTCATGCATATGGTGAACGTCATTTCTGTCTGTGATAGGTTGGCTGGAAGGTGAGCGAATTAAAGATGGTAGGCGCGGTTGGTTTCCGTCAGATCACACGATGGAGATTGAAAACCAACAGGTGCGCAGGCGCAACTTTTGGGTTCAGTTGCGCAGGAGGCGATCTTTATCGAAGTACGATACCAAGGACCAGAGGGACCAGAGTGCATGACAGTGCTACTTACTTACTAACACTGTATTTGTGTGTTTTTTTGTACCACATTGTGTATAACATGGCAGCTTTCTGACGATGAGAAGTTTAACACAAATCTTAACCAGTCTGAATGATTATTGCATCGTTTGAACCTGGAACGAACTGAGCACAGCTTCAGTACTTCACTCCGAGTTACTTGCTTATTTATGCATATAATTATTCTCCAGCAGATTTTTCTTTCATTGATTCATTCATTCATTCCTGCCTTACTTCATTATCATCATCATTGTATTCATTCATAAAAATGCAGCATAAAATGACATTATGTACAATTGGCGAACAGGACATGCAAGGAAAGTTGATTTTAGTCACTTCATGAAATGCACATGATGATACTTTTTCCTTATCTTTTTCGCCCACTTTCTCGCTTCCTCTTCCCTATCTTTGCAAATTACTTTGTATGTTAATGTGTATAATTCTCTGGCTATTCTTTCTTTCTTTCGTTCATTCATTTGTTCCATTCTTAATTTCCTCTCACTACCTCTTTCCCTTCCTTTCTCCCTCGTACATTATGTTTGAAATAATTTCCGTTTGCAACATCATCAGCAGTTGTGATGATGCTATTGATAAGCTGCATCATATCGTTGGTAATTTGCTGCTTCCGACTATCCAGTATGTTTAACATGTACGTTTTACTAGATAGCATGTGATAACCTAGCTTTATGATAAAGTGGAACAACTACTGCGAGTGTCTTGAAAATTTCTATTTTTGCCTAACACTGTTTACTGACACATTGTCAGTTGGATATTATGTTTATGATCCACTGTTTGCAAATGTTTTATACAGTGATTGCTCTGTTAAATGTATGCTAAAAAGTTAGCTAACGAGCTGGCTTAAAGAACTACTCATCTAACCACTCTCTGATATACCACTCTATGGTGCAGTGCATAGATGTTTTAATGTCTAAATGTGTGTGTGTGTGTGTTGTATGCTTTGGAATATCATGCATTCTGCTAAAGTTTTCTTAACCAGCATAAATAAGTGGATAGTTCGACAAGTTTCTGAGGAGTTCATTTTATATCATATTATGGATCTTAATAAGATTCCGGTAACTTTTGCTCAGTGATTGTAAACTTAGTGGTGTGCCTTTTTATAAGTACTGTTGATTAATTGCACTTGCCGAAAAAGAACATTCAACAGGTGTTTGTTTCTTTGCAAATATATTTTTAAAGTAGTGTTTTATATGTTAATTTTTCATAATTATATATGTACACAGGGTATTGTTAAGTATTGAGTTGAATTTGATACATTCTATGTAGTGGAAAGTGTACCGTAAGAATTGTACACAGTTTAGTGTTAATATTAAATTTTGTCTCTTGCTGGGCGTTTTTCTACAAAGACAGTTTAATTTGTAAACTTGGCATATTTTTGTGTTTACCGGTGATCCATTTTTGTGATCATGATGCTTATGGCTGCCATGTGCAGTATTTTGATACGAGTTGTGACTTTTGTATATATATTTTGAAAATTATTTTTCTACATTGTTTAACTTGCAGTGTTCTGCTCAGTTGGTTGTTGTTGTTGACATTGATAGCGTGCATCTAAGGTGCATTTTTTTCCAACAGTGACAGTAGACACGATTATGATGTAAGTGTAATTACTAATACTGTATGTATTCAGGTGTTGCTCAAGCTTACTCTGATATTTGCTCAATTACTGTTATACATTAATAAGTGTTTTTTGCGACTGTAATGTGTGTCCCGTGTGGGTTTCAGGGCAGTACTTTTGTATTAGAATAGACCTGATCCATTTCCTTGCTGGATGACATAAGAAGCAACTGTTTAAAACTAGGATGAGCTTCATTTTGATAGGTTTAGTTGTTTGGGACTTTCTGATTTCTATATATCTGCTCAAAAAGACTCCTCCAAGGATCCAGTTGGTAGATCGACTGTTGTACATGCAGTTCCATATGTGTTTGGTAGCTGCACAGAAAACAATAAAAGAACGATCAATGTACATAGCAGATAGCAGTCTTAGTATAGTTTTTGGTGTGTTGTTGTTTATTAAGGCCACTTTTTGTGTATTGTTAGTTTATCTTGGTATGTGTTCTGTCTTTTGGTTGTTCTGGTTAAGTTGTCAGTACTTGCCAAGCGATTGGCTAGAAAGACTCCTCTGAGGAAGCATAATCGTGGTGAGGGATCATCTTCGCAAAGCCCATGCTGAAGAGTGATTTTCTTAGATCAGTGTATTGTTTCATTGTTTTATGATGTCTTTGTCTTGTTCCCCACCTCTACGTGTTATATTTCATACTTCTCTGGCACAATATAGCCTGTTTGTGCTGAAAGTGCCGTTAAAAACCATTCAGTTAACTAACTTTTGCATTTATTGATAGCTGAACATGAATGTCTGTTAACAAAACAAAAGCACTTTTATTTCAATGACTAGAAACTCTCCATCATGTCTTTGTTCTTGAGTGTTTTTGTTTAAAAGCAAGCCCAACTTGCCCAAGTCATTAATTTCTTGCAGATGTGGAAAAGGGAAATGATGGCATAAACTTAGCGAACGACGTTGTGTGTGTGCGTTTGTGTCTGATTGTATGCACAGAGTCTGTTAGTTATTTTTAAGTTAGGAAGCATCTGAATACAACCTGAATCATTTGAATACCCTGATGGCAGGGGCCTACTGTTCTTCTTATTAGTAAGGCAATCTTGATCCATTCTTGCTGTGATATACGACATGTCTGCACCAAGTTGCTTGTCTCTGTTTTGTGTTGATGTCAAAAATCCCGTATAATGAGCACAGTCCGCAACATTTAAGTTATAATGACTATAACGAGAACATTACAGCATACCTGGCCTCTGTTATTCGGTAATATATATCTTGATGTGTTTTAAGTGTTTGACACGAGTTGTTTTTTACTGTACATTTATTAGATGTTTACATTTATTTACAAGCATGCATGCTTGTGTTATGGAGACTAATAAACTTACTAACTTGGTTGTAATTAGTGACTTTCATTACACTGCGCACTTGCAAAGCTGCGGCGCAGTGTATTGTAATCGACCCGTCTGTGTGTTTGTTTTTTGTTTGTTTGTTTGTGGGTCCGTCTTACTACAGCCAGCGTGCAGTGTTTGCGTCGCCTCCGAGCGGTTTTTCATTTTATTTGAAATGATATTGAAATGTTTTGCTATGTTTTGGAGCTGATATTTGGCATACCGGCCTCTCTCTGTATCTATCTAAATGTCTTGCAATTATTATGTACAATAAGCCGAATAATATTGAACCTATAGGGTGACCAAGTTGTGTAATATGATGTCCTTGAACTTGGTGCAGAATTTGGGTCTAAAAGATCGAAAGTGCATCAGTGAGAGTGAAGTGCTAATTGTCCATGGTGGAAGTAGTGTGTCTTCAGGTGAGACTTGAAACACGGAAGTGTGTTGCTCTGTCGTAGCTCACGTGGTAATCCATTCCACATTCGTGGTCCAGCCAGAGAAAAGCGACGGAGACCAAATGAAGTGTCAGTGCGAGGAACCGTTAGCAGGTCCACAGTGGAAGAACGCAGAGATCGCAATGGCTTAATTAAAGATCACCTGCTAGTTGCCACTAAATTGTTGGTTTCCTGTCATTTCTATCGCAACGCTTGCAGATCGCGATATTGTTTTTTTTTTTAAATTCTGTCTGTCTGCCCAGTGCCGATACTGTGTCAAGACGAATGGACATATCGTCACATTGGTGACATTCTGTTAGAGACATCATTCTAGTTTTTTTTCTAGCCCCATCCCGTTGCAAAATTCCGGAGCGTTTTTTAATACAAGGGGTGGGAAAATTTTGAAAATATCACCATTTATCTCGGAAACGGTACGCCACTAGCCAGTCGATCCGTGTCGGTTTCAAATGACCTTTTGAGCGACATTTTGAAGGGCGGGCCGTCCTTCAACTGCAGTGGTCGGGACGTGAGGGGGTCAAAATTTTCTGGCAGATCTTTTCGGGACCCCTGCTAACGCCCATTATACGGTTTGACATAGAGCGACCGAATATGGTGTGTTAACACATACGGTATGAGGCAGGAGCGTCTTGGGGTCACCCGGGTCAGACACGTCCCATCGCAAGGAGGCGGCCGGGGCCCTAGCGTTCCCGAATTTTGGGACCTCTTACTTGCGCGTGCACAGTATGTGGAACGACAACCAATTTTACATGGTGAGGTGATCAAACTAGATGTGAGGAAAATATTCACATGGTAGACCTCGAAATACTGCCGCGTGATCTGTTTGCGGTAGCTAACCTTCGTCTTCTGTTCTAGCAAGCCCCGTGCAGCGAGCTCCGGCAGCAGGGCGCCTTGTGGCCTCCGGGTTGAAAGTAATAAGACCCGCTCCGTTTTCTGGCCGGATGTAAAAGGCAACTAAGCTAAAGCGTCATCCGTCATCCTAGCGTGTTTTAATATACTGGCCACTTTTTGTGTTGCGTTATTTTGTGTTTGTATTGTGTCAGACGACTCAGATGGTTTGGACATTCAACGGATAGAGAAAGTTAAATGTTCAATCCATTAGTTTTCAGACGCACTGACTTTGCACTATTGCTGGTTGTGGTTTACCCATTACCGGTAGGCCTACCGGTAAGTAAGTAAGTAAGTCTGAATATTTATAAACGGCGGCGAACTCGCTAAACAGTCACAACGGCACCGGTATATGTCATTTCAGTACAAAAAAAACTGATTTCAGTGACGGCTGTTCAGAGTTGACCTACGACATATTCTGTTAAGTGATTGACTGTCAGAGAGATTTATTCATCAGCGGCGACTTTGATCGAGTTG
>Ga0049107_10000860_pt1 | contig 10161 bp, 1 predicted proteins | sample WorMetilPIANOSA1_FD_61187 | JGI IMG/M metagenome (GOLD analysis project Ga0049107, IMG submission 61187) | Marine gutless worms symbiont microbial communities from Max Planck institute for Marine Microbiology, Germany - Olavius ilvae PIANOSA.1 | ecosystem: Host-associated > Annelida > Digestive... | reverse complement strand
CCCCCCCTGCAATAGTATGAGCCCCCTGATTGAATCTGTAAAGTGTTATTTTATGCCTAAATAACGCCAAATTAGTGGGGTTGGAATGGGTATGGGGTTTGCTCCAACCTGGCTTCGTCGGGTGAGTCCCCCCTGCTTCAAAAAACCACTTTAACCACTGGTTATACCCACGTCACGACTTTGTGGGGGGGGGGGCACTTCATTGCTTGTGCCCCGGGCGCCAAAAACCCTACCTATGCCAGTGGGTATGCGGAAATGTTGCTAGCTCACTGCAAACTACGAAGTGCAAAAATATTTTGACAGACAATCGATCGTGCTGGTCTGGCTTACAATTAACAATACAAAATAGCCTGCACTTCCGCATTCACGCAACCGAGCGTGAACACTTATCACACACAATCAGCGCTACAGCAGAAAAGGCATTAAATGACGTCAAACACACGATTATCTGTATCACGATACAAAATGCACAAGATGTTCTTGAAAAGCCAATTTAATCCACCAAATCGATCCAAACAGATTACCAGCAAAAATTAGGTTAATCTCTCTCCGTTTTAACGGCCCTTTTCCAGGTGAACGTGAGTTAGCTGGTACCAGAACAGAATTCTAGATTCTGTTCGAGCTAAGGGTGATGGAGGTGATGATAATAACTGGAGCTATGAAACGTGGAAACTACAAAGCTCCAGTCAAATCACCACCACCAACAAACCAACATCCAGTTCTTTCTACAGGCCGGATGACCTTCCTGTCGTCCAACCAACAGTGTCAAAGCACTGAAGGGAAAGAAAATTGGGCTAATCAGAAATCATAACAGAAAAATCTGTGACGAGTAGAACGAATTAGAACAGTCGTGGACTACGTGCAGGCAGTCAAGCTACTGCAGCTGATATACAACTTGATAGTTCTACCGTCTCATCACTGCGTCATCATCTCATCAGACTGCTGCTGATATACAACTTGAGAGTTCTACCGTCTCATCACTGCGTCATCATCTCACCAGACTGCAGCTGCAGTTTATTCATGAAAACAGTTTTATCCTCCATTTCTGACACCGTCACTCGGCTGGAATATCCCACTCCGGGCAGGCGGTTACAGATTTCCACATCAGCAGAAGAACCGGAAGTAGCCGGCACGCTGACGTGGTTGAGATTCTCCAGTTCGGCGAAACGACGGCATCTGCTGCAAAGCCGTACCAGATCGGTACAACGTGCGTCATCCATTCTTCCATCCCCGACCGTGTCGAGCTGCGGGTGGAAAACTGGAGTGTGGACTGCATCTGACACAGCCACGTGGAAAATCATGTGTTGCCTCAGCAGACGGACACTGGCAATGGCGAAGAAGCAGTATGGACACTGAAGCGCACACGAGCAGGTGTTACTGGCATCGCTCGTGACGGCGTTCAACTCCTCTTTGTCAGAACTGCGTGACACATCTCCAGTCTGCTCAGCTGAAACGTCGCCCTTTCCAGCTGACACTCCACCCTCAGTGTGCTCCGCTGCTGCTACTCCATCATTCAGAGCAGTGACGTCAGTCCTTGGTGGAATATGGCTACTATAGTTGCCATCTGAGACTTGTTCGCTCTTGCTTACTTCATCTGCGGCAGTGTGTTGAACGCTGTAACACGAAGCCTCTGACACCAGATCATTGCTTCCACTGGCACGCTCACCATTATCCACAGCATCACGCTGCTCTTCTGGTAAACCACAAAGTTCCCATGCCTGAACTGTTTTGTTTCGTGCAGCACAGGTGGAATCAGGGCAGTGACAACGTGAAGTCTTGGCTTCCAGACATGGTTGGACAGCTTCACCACGGCCTGCTGCAGCAGCTCTTGTCTCATCTAAGACATCTGCATCATCGTCTGTCTGCAGCACGTCATCACTGACTGATGTTATCAAGCTTCGAACTGGACTAGACACAGACTCCGTATGTAGTGATGGGCAGACATGTTGAGACTGACAAACTGATATTTTACATTTCACATCTGAACCTTCACTACAGTCAGATACACACGTCCCATCATGCACCGCGTTATTATTCACACTCTGTAGCGTCAGCGTATTCACTGGCGAACCACACAATGGCAATGGCGCAGGGTTGGAAGACTCGACAGAAAGAGACGGACAAATGTTTGACATGTCAGTCTGCAGATCACAGTTACTTTTACTAAGGTCAACTGTGGACATTCCATCATCCAAGGCATTGACGTGCATTACAACGTCTGTGGAGCTCCGTGTGTTTTCCACTGCTCCAGAAGACGATAAACAGACCACAGTCTCCGCATGTAGTGTTGGGCAAGTGCCAATCTGCCTGCTCGACTGTCCAACTGTCGGCGGCTCACATTGTGGTTCCAACAACGGACAACTATCATGCTCTTCCAGCTGGAATGCTGCACACACAAGCTCGTCAACTGCCTCCAGCTCGGGACAGCTTTCCATCTCCATGAGCTCCGGACAGGATTCCATGTCCACATCATCATCACCACTGACGTTTTTAGTTGACTGAGTGTTAGCGACAACCTCGCTCAACACTTCAGACTCTGAACCAATCAACATTGCAACTTCACTATCACCAGGTCCATCACTAGTCTCCTCAGCATCAGCAGGCCCATTACTAGTCTCCTCAGTATCACCAGGTCCATCACCAGTCTCCTCAGCATCAGCAGGCCCATTACTAGTCTCGTCAGCATCACTAGGCCCATTACCAGTCTCCTCAGCATCAGCAGGCCCATCACCAGTCTCCTCAGCATCACTACGTCCATCATTAGTCTCCTCAGCATCAGCAGGCCCATTACTAGTCTCCTCAGCATCACTAGGCCCATCACTAGTCTCCTCAGCATCAGCAGGCCCATTACTAGTCTCGTCAGCATCACCAGGCCCATCACTAGTCTCCTCAGCATCAGCAGGTCCATCACCAGTCTCATCAGCATCAGCTGGCCCATCACTAGTCTCCTCAGCATCACCAGGTCCATCACCAGTCTCCTCAGCATCACTAGGCCCATCACTAGTCTCCTCAGCATCACCAGGTCCATCACCAGTCTCCTCAGCATCAGCTGGCCCATCACTAGTCTCCTCAGCACCACTAGGCCCATCACTAGTCTCCTCAGTATCACCAGGCCCTTTACTAGTCTCCTCAGCATCAGCTGGCCCATCACTGGTCTCCTCAGCATCACTAGGCCCATCACTAGTCTCCTCAACATCAGCAGGTCCATCACTAGTCTCCTCAGTATCACCAGGTCCATTACCAGTCTCCTCAGCATCACTAGGCCCATCACTAGTCTCCTCAGCATCAGCAGGCCCCTTACTAGTCTCCTCAGCATCACTAGTCCCCATCTCCGCAGCATTAGGCAGCGGTCCATAGCGACTGACAACCGCAACTGACAGTCGTGGATAATAGCTCAGTGTGTGAAGGACACTGTGGTCAGACATTGTGCGCCGGTCAGACGCCCAGAACGGACACAGGTCACACGAGTACGGGACGTTGACCTTCGGCGTGAAGTGCAGTCGACGATGTAGCCAGTACTCATTGCGAAACATCGACACAAACGGACACTTCTCACATACGTATCTGTTCTTGGCCGGGCCACTGCGCGGAATGTGTATTCCACTGCCATTCAGCGGAGCAGCTTCGAGGTGATGCTGGACTGTGTCTTCGTGAAGAGCCTTGTGTCGTTCCAGCTGGCGTGAGGAACTCACAAAGTACGGACAGTGAGGACAGCTGTATGTTACACTGGTCGACGCGCTGCCACCGGCCGGTGCTCGATGTCGTAACTTGTGAAGTTCCAGCAGTCCGGTGCGGTCCGTCTTGAACGGACAAATATGACAGAACTTGGTCTCATCGTTCTCATCATCAACGTACCACAAGTCTCTACAATGAAGCCTTCGGCTGCCAGCATCATCAACGAACTCGCAGTTGGCTGACACCTGATCACTGTCCTTCGTAGTCTCAGACACTTTACTGTCCTTCTCAACACGTCTGCTACCACGCAGCGGTCTCTGCAAGGTCTTCCCAGTCTGCGTGACTGAGGAGTCAGACCTCAGCAGCCACGCCTTCTTGCGATTCCACTGCAGACGGTAAGCGTGAAGTGTAGCCGCAGCAACGTCGGCGGTCAGCACCTTCACAGTGCAGCTACCACGTCCATGACGCATGCGGATGTGTCGACCGAGATCACCTCGATGGTTGGACCGGTACGGACAACCGGAGCACTGGAACCGCTTCAGTCGCTGCATGTCGATCATTCCGATGGACTTGACCATCGGAACTGGGGCGTGAGCCAACGTCTTCTCCAGTTCTGACATCGGTTTCTTACTGTCTGCAGCACTGCCATGTTCCTCATTGTCTGGACTTTTCGGCGGCTCACTGTTGCAATGTGACAGACCACGAAGGCGAGGAAACCGAACGCCATTCCTGCCACCGTGCGAGGAATAAATGTCGGAAAACGTTGCCCGTGCAACGTCATCAGTCAGTTTGATGATGACAGCATTCTTGTGGACCGCTTCCACATGCTTCTTCAGGTCCCAACGCCAGTTAGACCTTCTGCCACATTCTGAACACTTGTACGGACGATAGCGCTCCAGTGACCTCATCTTTGATTTATCTTTCTTCTCCTCCGAGTCAGCGGTTGACACAGGTTCCTTGTTACAATCTGGAATGTCTGGAGTACTCACTGCAGTACTAGCTCCTTCCGGAGACTCATTTTCATGGGCAACTTCTTTAACGGGAAGTTTGGCATGCTCCTCAGTTTGAAGTTTAAGCAACCTTCGCCGCTGTCGTTTAGACATTTTCACGACACTCACCGTCGTCGCCGAACTCGGAGCTGGTAAACCGGATGAAGTTTTGTCCTTCAGATGACTGGGTCGGTAGGAGCGCTGCAGTAGTTCACCGTAACTGCCACCATTACGTTCCACTTCCTCGGAATGAAACTTCTTGAAGTGTCGCTTCATGTCACATCGCCAGATTGTCCGGTAAGTGCAGTCGCCGATGGTGCACCAGTAATCACGTTCACCGGTGTGTATTTTCAGGTGTTGTGTCAGCTGCACCGGGATCTTTGCCATGTAGCCGCAGAACCTGCACATCATGCCGTTGTTTACTCCGGAAATTGTCTCCAGGATTTCTTCGCCGGTTTTCGACTGTCGACGAATCACGATCTTGAAATGGTCCGACTCGTCTGTCGACTGGACTAGCTCCACAGTTTCAGTGGAATGTTTGGTTGCCGACCGTTCTTTCTTCTCAGGGACTTTCTCGTCTGTCTCAGTACAACCACTGTCAGATTCATTCACGCCCTGCTCACTACCGGCCAGCCTTTTCACCTCATCGGAATCTTTCTGGTCTTCGAGTTTTCGTTTCAATCGCCTGATTCGACTCTTTTTCTTCTTCTTCAGTTCATCTCCGGGATTCTGAAGTTGCTGTGTTTCGGCAGAAATCTGTTCGGCGTCCATGCGTGTCTCCGTCTGTTCCTCTGTCGGGGATTTCTGCAGTACGTCAGAGAGCCGAGGTAGGTCTGCTTTGTGTTTGCGCTGCTCGTGAAGATATAAGCCGATCTTGTTCCTGAAGCTACGATAACATATGCCGCACTCGTAGACTTTGTCTCCGGTATGCTCCAGTAGGTGGCGCCTCAAGTCGGGTAGGCGGAAGGCAGTAAACTGACAATGTGCGCACTTCAGTGGAGACGTTCGTCTTATTCCAAGCTGCTGCTTCATGTTGCTCATCTGCTCCATGTGAGACTCAGATGTTTTGTCACGAGACTGTTCTGACATTGAGTCTTCCATTCTGTTGGCATGTTCTTCCTTGCTGCAGACATCACGTGACTGTTCTGAGGGCACTGTATCTCCACATGCTGCCACTAAATTTGTCTCTTTCACAGAGCCAACAACATCAGAAGATTCACTTGTAGTACCGCTACAAGGCTCGACCGACACTTTGTTGGTTTTTGCTCGCAATATCAGCCGACGTTTCTTTCTGGGAGTCTGCTGTCCGTCTGTGACCAAGCCGACATCTTGTTGTGGTTTACTTCCTGCGACGTTCTGTGCCTCAGTTGCACTCGACAGCCATGTGCTGCATGTCAGATGCTTCATCAACTCCGACTCCGCTGAGTCACGCGTTCTTCCGTCTGAATCAGCAGACGACGACTCCGGTACGGAGTTTGCTGGTTGTAATGACAAGGACATCTGCTTCCAGTTGCGTTTTGGCAACACCACCTGTCTTCTGGAATTAATGACGGTGGCGGCGGTAGGAGCACCACCACCACCACCACCACCACCACCACCACCACCACCATCACCACCCCCACCACCACTACCATCAAGCTGAAGTGGTTTAGGAGCAATTTTCACAAACGATTTTGGCTGCAACTTAATACCAGATGGAAGAACTTTGCAGCCCGCCTTGGCGTTAATTTTCGTCTGCTCTGAAGGTGTGTTCACACTCGGACACGTCTGCGCTCTCCCCACTGCTCCAACCTGCTCCAGTTTCTGGGTAACATCACCGGCAACTGAGGAGACGGGAGAAGTACTGCTGGTAGGTTTCGTGGTTCGGAGGTCGCGCAGAAGACACTCGGTGAGGGGTATGCGATGTTTACATTTGACGTGGCGTCGCACCTTGGCGCGTTCATTGTACTGAGCACCACAAGCGAGGCATGTCCAACAAGTCTCATCTTCATCGGTCGTCTTCACTTCCACTTCAACCACTGAATCAATCATATCCTTGCTACTGTCTGCTGCAGCAGCTTCCCGTGCTGATTGACAGCCAATATTTGCCTCTGTCTCGTTAGTATTTCCATGACACTGCTCGACAGAAGCAGGATCATTAACATTTGAGTCAACACCAGCATCGGACACCGAGTCGGACGGAGAACAAGGAACATCTGACAAGCACTTTTCACACTCCACACTTCCAACAACTGGATCTGAAACTGTTGATGGAACTTCAGAGGCTTTAGACAGAATTTCCGAGACTTTCCGTGGATTTTCCGAGCTGCCACTGCCATCGACGGAGGTCGACATGGACGACTGGTCACCGTGTTGCTGTGCAACATGGCATTTTATAGAACCTTGTGAGGACGAAGAGAAGCTGCATCGGTCGCAGTGGTAAGGCCCGGCGAGCAGATGCCGCAGCAAGTGTCGCTCGTAATTCTTGTGTTCCACGGAGCTGTAGTTACAGTCAGTACACCGGTAGACCGGGATCTTGTCCGCGTGTTTCGTCCTCATGTGTGTCCGACGTTCCACACGGCTGGACAGTACACAGGAGCAGTGCTCGCACTGACGTTGTTTTGACGAACTCCGAGGAGGACCGTTGCCAGTTTGGGTTTTCCTGTTTGTCGACTGCAGAGAGGTCATCACACCAGATTCATTCACAGCCGGAATCTTTTCGGCAGCTGGCGAATCGGAGGATGTCATCTCAAAGCTGTTGTCGACCTTCGTACTAGTGACTAGGCTGCTATCAGCTTCTGCAGCAGCAGAGCTGGCTGAGCATGACTTGGTCTCAACATCATCATCATCATCATGCAGATGCTTATCACTAGCATGCAGACTAGATGAATCAATGTCTGCCTCAGGACCGACATGCTGTGATGTGTGTGCATCATCGGCTTCAGTGAAATGTTCATCTTTGATGCTACGACTAGTGAAATCATTGACTGTCCCATTATCAGTGTTCACTGGTGCAGACTGGTAGACCGTGTTAGTGTTCAGCACAGCACCACCACCATCATCATCATCATCATCATCATCATCATCATCATCATCATCATCATCATCATCTTTATCATCATCAGCACAGCTCGCCTCATCACACACTGGCATCATATCAACAACATTGTCTGCTGGTACGGAGGATGGTGGTACGGAGGATGGTGGTACGGAAGATGGTGGTACGGAAGATGGCGCTGATGACAAACAATCTGACTGAGTTTCTCTCAGCTGCTGATTCATTTCACACAACTGACTGCTCAATGGTAGCTTGCCTAAGTCCAAACTCTCACTAACTGCCGTTAGTTCATCACTAAATGTTGATGCCTTCTCATCGGCATGGTCAAGCTGGTCACTAATATTAGCCTCAGGCTGGTCATCACTGCCCACTGTCTCTGAGCTTGCGTCAAAGGAGCCGGCTGAATGCTGTGAGTTGACGTCGGGGTAATCGGCACTCGGCCTGGAGCTGACAGTTGCACGCAGCTCAGAAGTCGAGTACGGAAAACCTGCAGATGGTTTGTACTTGACGGGGAAGTCCGGAGCCAGCGCTGTGCCATTTGACTGCTGTGAGCTGTGTGTCGCTGAACTGCCGACGGCACAGTGTCGACTGTGTCGGCGATAGATCGACGGCGAGCGTGTGGAAAATCCACAGGCTCGGCATTCCCGCACGACACAGCTGTCGTTCTCATGCAACAGCCAGGACATCGACTTCATTGTTCACCTGCAAATGAGTCACACACTCAATGATAACAACTCACCTGGTGACCTACATTACGACTCACACAGTCTCAGTTAATTATGCACAGACTCAATACCAGCAGACAACCAACACACTCACAATCAGGCGCCAGTTTTGCTTACCCGATCCATTGTCCATTCTGGACCAGTAAGTAAGTAAGTAAGTAAGTAAGTAAAGATACTATATTAACGTGCGCTCGAAAGCTGGCAGTTAAGCCAGCTTAGTCTACCGCACGACCCAAAATAAAAAAAAGAAAATTAACTAAAAATGAAAAACCGTTGAGAGTCTACAGTCTACTTCCAGTATCTGGGTATGGGTCGACTCAATAACAAGTCTGCTAGTTAGTGACTATTCTGTGGACAAAGCTGACAAGTTCTGGGTTCTGTTCAATCTACCACTGGTAGATGACAATCAAATACCCTCAGACAAACGCTCATGGTCTCCTCTGCCACACATTCTATGCACAGTGACAAGTTCTGGGTTCTGTTCAATCTACCACTACACATTCAATCAAATGCCCTCAGACAAACACTCATGGTCTGATAATTTCGTTTGCAGATGAAGCCGAGTGTGTCACAAGACACTGTACATAGAATGGACAACTCCAGCAAGCGACCAAGACAAGCCAGATACGTCATGTTCTTACTTGCAACTGTCTAAACCAGTATACTGTGACTGAGAAAGTCTTAAAAATAAAAGCAAGTTGACAAATTAATTTGCAACATTGTTAGCGATTACTTAACTGTTCACTCTGTTGGGATCTGTGGTGCTAGCATCAAAGGGCTGAAGAGAGGCGTGGCAACCCTCCCCTAGGTAACCAGGAGCCTTTGGTCGTCAAGAAAAGAATGGAAGACTCCATGCTGCTGACGCTGGGGGAGATCACTGTGGAGTGTGCTACTATCTCCCTTCAGTGATCTGGTACTGCTGGTTGGCTAACACTACCATCTCCTCCATCATCATCATCGGCTCCGGAGAACAGAGACACTTGGTACCAGCTTACTGAGGCTGTCATGGAAAACATGCATTAAACGGGTCTTGATGTTGCTGTTGTTATTTTGCACTGTAACATATCATCATCAACTAAAGTCAATAACCAGCTCGGCTGATGCTGACAAACCCACACAATGCCATGTTAGATACATAATCCGGTCAGTTGGGTTGCATTACATCTTTTGCAATGTAATTATACAGAACTTTCCCTCATCACTCACTCAAACAGGGTCAGCAGTCACTCAAGGTCATTGAAAGTGCTACTGTTCACTAGACTGCATTTACTATTGGTGTCCTATAGTAACTTTTCCCTAAAACTCGCTGTTTCTGAAATTGTCGACTTTCAAAAATGCTGTGACCGTGAATTAAACCCCATCAGGGGTCACTCAAGGTCACTGAAAATGACTCCATTTGATATGGCATCCATAATTACCTATTGCCGTTCCCTAGTAGCTAGCTATCTCTTGTTGTTTTTGACATATTTGATTTAAAAAATACTGCGGCCCTGAAATCTGGATCAGTGGTCACTCAAGGTCATCAAAACCGGTACCATTCAACAGACTGGTTATGGTTTCCTATTAAGTGTTCTATAGAAACTTTGTCCCTAAGACACACCATTTTTGAGATATTCATCTATTCACATATTTGAAAAATACTGTGACCTTGAAACTGGGGTTTGGGGTCACTGAAGGTCATAGAAAATGACACTATTTGATACATCACCTATGACTTCCTATTGATGTTCCATAG
>Ga0049107_10000859_pt1 | contig 10162 bp, 5 predicted proteins | sample WorMetilPIANOSA1_FD_61187 | JGI IMG/M metagenome (GOLD analysis project Ga0049107, IMG submission 61187) | Marine gutless worms symbiont microbial communities from Max Planck institute for Marine Microbiology, Germany - Olavius ilvae PIANOSA.1 | ecosystem: Host-associated > Annelida > Digestive... | reverse complement strand
CTCAAGGTCATCGAAAATTATCCCATCCAATCCGGCACCCATGATTTCCTATTAACGTTCCATAGTAACCATCGGCCTATCTCGTACCGTTTCCGAGATAAACGGCGATGTACATCGAAAATCGAACGAAAATCGTCAATTTTCCCACCCCCATGTATTTAACGCCCCCGATGAAGGGGTTCACCGTGGAATTTGGTATCGGCGTAAGGGGTCCTAAATGCTTAAATGATGGGCCTACCAGATGGTCCAAAAGTTTTCGGATAGGTTTAGTCGTTTTGATACAATACCGGCTGTGACGGACACCCAGCCACCCAGCCAGCCACGTCGCCGTAGCTATTAGGCTCAACGCTAAAGCGTCGAGCCTAAAAAATGGCTGAAAGTTGGTTATTGGTCTGATTTTAGAAACTACTACTAACTCGTAGTACTGCAGAAGTCGGTGCTGGTTGCTGGCATAGACTGTGGAACACTGTGCCTGCTCTGTATACCCGGCGCGCCAAAAAGTATCCCTTGAAGTATTTTATAATTTTTTTTCAAGAACTATATAGAGATATGACCAAAAAATTTACACACTGGTTACTCATTCAATCATTCGTAATTGCGGAAATTTTCATTACATTAACTACATAATTGACAAATTACGCTGCTTTTAGTCATGGCAACTTACAGCTGAGATGTTATCAAAAATTGTCTCAACTATTCAAGACAGCACAAACGCCATAAGTGCAAAGTGCGAACACTTTTTTGAGTTCCATCACCGTTCACGTACTCTTATCAAACTATTTATAAAAAAAAATCTGGACAGCTTTATTAATTGGACCTACGGAAATTTGTCCTATATCTTCTCCAATGCGACTGTTAATTCAGAAACTGTTTTTTTTGGCTTCGGATGAAGGTTTCAAAATAGCTTTGTGCGTCGCTCCCCAGACATGATATCTCTATTTCATTTAAATTTGGAGAGTTATTAAAGGTCATTGTTCCTTTTCAAGCGTTTGCGGGCAGTTATCATGGAAGCATTGTTGAGAGATACGTGCAATGCGCGCAGAGCCCCGTGCATCTTGTTAATATACCGCTCCGTCTGGTAGCTGTTGATTGCACTCTTCAGTGAACTTCGGGAGCAGAAATTAATGAACAACTTCAATTACTGTTTGCAACAACATTAACACTAACATTACGTCACAGTGACATCATTGTCGTGTAAAGCTGGCATTGAATTTTGTTGAAATAAATCAGAGTTAGTTAAGTCAAAACTAAATGCTCAAAAATCTTTAATTTGCAGTATCTTTCTCATTGTTAGCCGTAGCGACTTGGCAAATATATGTTGATATAAACTTTCAATACTCCTGCAAAATATTACAAAATTAACTTAGACCGCTGATGGCAATATATTGTAGGGATACTTTTTATTGGCGCGCCCTGCAGTTTTACACAATCGTGTAGCGTTGCAGGTGCAGCAGTCGATTTCGACGCACCATCTGTACTGGCGAAGACACGCTGTACCATACTCAACGCGCGATAAAGTGCGTCTGTATGCAGCAGGCGCTGAATGAATCTGACGCCGACCATTTATCACCGACCGAGCGGCTGTATGCGCTATAGAACTTGCCGCGCCGGCAGAATAACCAACCGGCGACAGAATGGGTCGGAATCAGACCGCTTTACTGACCTACAATCAGGCCATCGATCAGCTCCTGTAGAGATGATAAAGCGCATGGTCTGTCTGGCATCGTGCTTCAGTGGCGGCGACTGGCCACGTTCGATGTTTCAGGAGAAACCATGATACGCAGATTTAACTCCGATAGGCCTTAAACTAAATAATTAAATGCATTGTTTTTAAGGTCTAGAAAACCATTTATCGCGCAGCCTGTACGGATTCTCTATGAGCATAGGCGGTATTCTTGTCAAATTTAAATGACATTTTTGCTACATATTGGGAATAAAGTCTTGATGTGTAAAGTCATACACCAAGACTCGGTTCTGAGTTTATTACATTATCGGATAGACCTCCTGCGAAGTCGTCCGATCATTGTCGACTGGCGGGTCGGTTGAGAACCAATAAACCTCGCGTCGTTCTTCAGTGATGGCGTGCCGTGGCTACTAAATCACGCGTTTGCGACCTGCAGATAATGACGTCTTAAGGCAGCCGAATTCAATTAGAAACTACAAGCACTCGGACAGTCATATATTGCATTTTAGCGAGTTGTGGTCCATTTCATTGTGACCTGACCCTTTAACCTTTGACCACTATCTGACCTTTCTGACCTTTAGATTAGTTAGATTTTATTTTTTCAAGACTTTTTGTTCGGAGTTATTCGCAAACGATCTTGACCTTCTGACCTCTAGTGACCTTGACCTTAGATTAAGGTTACACAAAATCAATTTGATTGTTCCCTGGTTATGTCCAGCCATTTCATACAATTTCATAAAGTTGATGAGTATTTTAGTAATCCTGTTAACAGACAAACAGACAGAAACAGACATACGCTGGCGAAAACATAACCTCGGAGGTAACTAGAATGGCACTCCGTAGAGCGCATACTTCCGCCGAGACAACAGAATCTCAACACAGTGATCCGGATTATGATGCGGATTATTCCCAATAGGTAATAAGTTATTCCGTGTCTATATATGTCTATTATAGGCTTACGGTATAGCACAAAGCGAAGGTAGGCCTATACATCGCAAGTCCCAACAAGCAGACAAGTGTGAGAATAACAATACTATTGTTGCTTGCGCTAGCTCGGCGACTAAAAGTCCTAAAATTAGTTTCGTCCTGTGAAACAGCCAAACTATATACGTCTCGTGCGCTTGGTGAGTGTGGTAGCTACAACGGCGATGTGACGACTTCAGTTCGACCAATCAGTGACTTCGACTTCGGTTCGACTCGAGTTCAACACGATTTTAGACAGCACAAAGGCGTGGCTTTGGCTAATGACGTCACCTTGTGACCGTGTTGAATGACGTCGCTGCATCTTTTATGTAGCAGCTGTTTTAATAGTAACGGACGAACAAGAACGTTATTTATCACGAACAGGCCTGAGACACACCCCTTCAGAGCGGCATGGCTGACTCCTAAAATGAGGCCCTCGATCTCCACGCCGATCGATCCGGTATCTATAATTTCCTTTTATTCGTCCACATCGGCCTATCTCTTACCGTTTTCGAGATAAACGGCGACTCCCGGTCGAAAAGTGCAAATTTTCCTACCGCTTATATTTTTTTCGCCCCGTTGACGGTGTTACTTTTATAATTTTATAACGGCGTTTGGATGCAAAAAAAGCTAGAGTTATGGCCTACCGTGTGCGGCGTGTGGTCTAAAAAGTTTGACGATATGTTTCGTTTGGTCGTGTAACGACATCGTGTCAGACGGAGGGACTGACAGACGGAAGTGTCATTGTCAATATCGCGTGTCAGACACTTCGACACGCGATGCAACAAAGACGTTAGATATTCTAGAATATATCTAACGTCTTTGCGATGCAAAGCCTTCTGAGTTTACATGCGGTGGAGTTAGCTACTGTCTACTGTCTGCCGAGTGCTGTTGAAAAATGAACATGTATACATGTTCATTTTTCTGCCGTAGGTGCTTTAATGAATCGTAGGGCGGTCGATTCGAAGTCTATTCACAGTTAAACTGTTGAAACCACTGCATAAAACGCGTTTCGCATCGCCGCGCTTCAGTTGCGTTTTATGAGGTTTCCTGCCAATTTCTGGGTTGTTTTTTTCCTGGGGCTGAGATTGGTAGATCATGCTTCCGGCGGTGCGTTTGGTTTTTCTTTTGACTGGGTTCTTAATCTTATTCTCGTTTTGCTGCAATTTCCTGAAGTTGAAGTCCACGTTGACTTCGGTCCCTTGCCAGTACAAGGCTGTGTTCTGGATGGACATGACGTCACACCATTGAGGACGGTTATTGTTAGCCGGCCGGCCGCCATCGGGGCCATACTGGACAATTCCGGCCGGGAGAGCAGACCCGGACGCATGTGACTACAACTTGGAGTCTATCGTCGTCGCTAATGACAACTGCGGCGCTACCATGACAACAACAACAACAACAAAGGAGACCGCAACAACGGCGTCAGCAGCGGCGACGACAACTACTTCTACATCAGTTTCGTCGTGAATTACTGCAAACGCTTTGTTCGCCTTCACATTAGCGCGTTAGACGTTTTTAAACGTAACTGCACTGTACAACTCCACAATTACTTACTTATTTTACTTGAATCAGCTGTCGTGGCGTACGGTATATAAGTAATGTAAGTTATTTCTGTTGACTAGTGCCCCGTTCAGGCTCCGGGGTTGTAAGAATAGACCCGTTGCGTTTCCTGGCTGGATGTCGTACAAGGCGACTAAACCAGGCTCTGTCTGAGATCTTAGCCTAGATTTTTTGAGTGTGTCTTGCTGTGCTGTTAACTTGGGCCACTTTTTGCGTTGTGTTATTTTGTGTTATTTGTGTGTTCTGTATCTTGGTTGTTCTTGTTAGTTTGTCAGTACCAGTGCAAATGATTGACTGGAAAGACTCGTCTATGAAATAACCTATAATGTGTTGATGGGGACGTTAAACCCTAATCACTCACTCACTCACTGACTCTGTTGTCTAGTAGATCGATGTAATGAAATGTGCGTTGGTGTTGACAGGGTACTGGCCGTTCGGGCTGGTCATGTGTGACGTCTGGCAACTGTCTGACGTCGTCATGTGCACGTCGTCCATCATGCACATGTGCACCATCTCTCTAGACCGCTACAACGCCATCAGAGACCCGCTGCGCAGCCGCGCCGCCCGCGCCAGCTCGCGCACCACATTCTGCATGAAGATTGGCGCCGTCTGGCTGGCGTCGACGGTCATAGGAAGTCCTCTGATCGTCCTGGGCGTGCTCAGTCCAGGCGACGTGCTGTCCGAGGACGGACAGTGCGCCATCGTCAACGCTTACTACGTGGTGTACGGCTCGCTGGCGGCGTTCTTCGGTCCGCTGACGATCATGCTCGTTACGTTCATACTGACCGTGCGTCTGCTCGAGAGAGAGGCGACGCAGCTGGCCGCCGACAGAAACGACGGAATGAGGCGCTACACGGCCGACCGGAAGCCATACCCGGCACCCGCTGCGGCGGCCATTGTGACACGGACGAGCAGCGGCGCGACCACGGGCAGCGCTGGGCGCAGAAGACGGACGATGAGATTGTCGTGGATGTCGCGTTTCAGTCGCTCGGAAGTACCGACCTCCACCTCCATTCTTCCTTCCCCCATCAAGTACACGAACGAAACAGCGCTGGCAAATACTACTTCCGGTTTGGAATGTGGCGACTTTCCGCATCCGGTCGATAGCAGAGCGTCGCGTGACACACAACGTGATGAAGCTGTAGACAATAGAACAGCGACCCAAGTGTCGCCATCAACGACAGCCTGCTGCGACAGACCCAGTTCAACCAGAACCGGAAGTTGTGTCGTAGAAGTGTCTACCTCTCCGCGTGCGCCGCATGCAGGAGCAACGAGCGCGACCTGTGATGACGTCACCAACATGGAGTCGAGCTTATCATCCGACTGCCGCGCTGCCGCTAAGTCGATTCACGTTTCGCGCCGACCGGAAGACACGTCAGCGCGTGGCGTCACATGCACGACGTCATCAAGTCGTGAACCAATCACCGACGAGAAGAGAATCAGCAACGAGCAACAGAAGTTCACAGCGCTGGTGAAGTCCGTTTCTGAGTTCGCCGCCGTCCGGCGACCGGAAGTCATTTTACAGCGTCGATCCGTGGAGGTGACGTCCCTGAATTCGTTGGGCAAGATGGCGGATTGGCTGATGGTGTCGCTACAGCCGGGTAACGTCGACGGTGAGCGACGCTGTTTGCTGAAACATTCCAACGACACGAAACGCTACGTCGCCGACAGTGACGTCATAAAACTGCTTCCGGTGCAACTGACTGATGAACCGCGGTGCACATGTGCCCAGTACGGCTTGTGTGGTCCACTGAGCGAGCACACGGCAATGCGAAGAAGTAGATCCGACAGCGCAGTGGGAATTCAACCACTGACCTGTTTCCATGGTGACGTCATTCAGTCACGTGACCAAACAGCGCTGACAGGCAATGTCGATGTCGGCGGTGGTCCTGTGAATGACGTCATCACTGACGCTCAGCGACCCTTGTCGGGCGACGTCGCTACTACCACAACCAACGCGGCTTCCGCCAGTCAGGCCAACTGTGACGTCATAGTTGTGGACGACGGAAATAATGGGGCCGGAAATCCAGGTCGGGGTCCGACGCCGCAGTCAGCGAATGGCTCCGAGAAATTCAAGGACTTAATACGGAAGCACGGCGCCGCGTTCCACGTGGCCGGGATGCTGAGAGCGACGCGCGAGGACCGACAGCAGAAAGCGTTCAACTCGGTGAAGACGTTCCACGTGGCCGGGATGCTGAGAGCGACGCGCGAGGACCGACAGCAGAAAGCGTTCAACTCGGTGAAGACGTTCCACGTGGCCGGGATGCTGAGGGCGACGCGCGAGGACCGACAGCAGAAAGCGTTCAACTCGGTGAAGACGGAGAGCAAAGCCGTCAAAGTGCTCGGCACCATGTTCGCCATCTTCGTCACGTGCTGGGCTCCATTCTTCACCGCAAACCTCATAATGGGACTCTGTTCGTCGTGTTACGTCGATCCGCTGCTCTTCAAGGTCGGCCAACCTTAGATCTTCATATCCGCCATAGAGGTTATGGTTTCGTCGGCGTTAGTTCGTTTGTTTGTTTGTTAGCGGGACTACGCAAAAACTACTCAACTGATTTTCACAAAAAAAATTTGCGGAAAGATGGCTCATAAGCCACGGAAGAAACCGTTAGATTTTGGTGGTAATCTGGACCACGTTACGTTAGGGTTACGGTTAGGGTGTGGTTAGGGTTACGGTTAGCATTAGGGTGTGGTTATGTGGACATGCTTACCACACTCCGCATGGGAGGGTACTGTGTGACCTAGACTGACCAAGTTTAGCATGGTAACACACATGGGGAGGAGCGTGTTTCCAGGGGGTTGACTGAATTAAAAGGGATTATTGGCTCTGATTGGAGGTATGCGCTCCACTGATTGCCCTTCTAGTTACTATTGTTAACGGCGAAATGTTACTGCAAACCTATCGATCGCTACTGCAGTAATGTCTGTTGTATAGTCTGACACAACAGCTTTCGCACTATGCTGACGCGGCTAAACACAACGGTTACAACTTACAGGCGCTGTCGACGCTGGTACTGCTCTAAAACATACAGGCCGTCTTCAGCGAGTCCACCATGCGCTGGCTATAGAGTCGTGGTAAACAAGCGTTCCTGTACTCAATTCTGTTCTAATGAGCTCCTAAAACAGCTCCACTTGCTTCCACTTGAGTGGCGCATTCAGTTCAAACTCGCCACCTTAACCTTCAAGGCATTGCATACTGGTCGCCCGCCATAGCTTACTGACCGCTTGCAACACCATCAGGCCACAAGGTCTTTACGCTCATCCTCTTCTCATCAGCTATTTATTCCGCGACATACCTATCATTGGATCCCGTGCTTTCCGCTTCTCAGCCCCACGGAGCTGGAACAAACTCCCTCTCCGCATTCGCAAAACCACATCACTTCCGGCTTTTAAACGCCACCTTAAAAATCACTTTTCCCAGTCAGCTTACCCCACCCCCTAGCGATCCACCATCCAACGCGCCCTGATTTTTAATAGACTTCGGCGCTATATAAGTTCTGTACTTACTTACTTTCTTACTTACTTACTTACTTACTTGTCCGAAGGGTCATTTGTTCGAAATGGAGTTGTGCAGATTCCGAAATTTGACGCTAAACCTAACCATAACCCTAATCCTAACTCTAACCCTAACCCTATACGTTTCGGACAAATGACCCTTCGGACAAGTGAACTGTCCTCAAACAACACACGTCGTAAAGTAGGCCTAACGGTACTTTCAATATCACTCAAGAGCATCAGAGCCGACACGGTTCAATCGCCTTCTTATGACTTCCTATTAGTGATCCCTGGTAACCACGAGCCTCTCGTACCGTTTCTGAGATAAACGGAGATTTCGGTCGAAATTCGCAAGCTTTTCCCACCCCGTGCATTAGTGCCTACGCTGAATGGGTTCCCCTTGGAATTTTGTAACGGCCGTTGGGCTGAAAAACCGATGATGCCAGAGGGTCCTAAAGTTTGACGAAATGTGCATTCATTTAGATACAATTCTACATACATACAACGTGTCGGACAGACAGACGGAATGACAAAAATGGCGAAAGAATATCGCGCTCTGCACGCTAACGCATGCCGATTCGCGATAAAAATGTTGTCTACTTATGCTATCAGTTCTGATGATATATGACGTTATTGATTTGTGGACTGCGTGCAGTCGCTTCTGTAACGTACGTGGCATTGTTAATTCATGCCGTTCTATTCGGATAGTATTCACATCACTGTAGCCACGTGCGAGCTGAGACGTTTGATTTGTTGCCTGGCCAGATGTAGTGAAAGGCGAAAAAACAGACTCTGTCTGTCCTCTGGCTTATGCTAATATCTTGTGGATGTTTTGTATTTTTTCCTCTAGGGCCGCTTTAATTATGATGAGCTATTTTGTGTTTCAGCATTTTGTATCTTGGTTGCTGTGGTTAGGTTGTCAGTAGCCTACTCAGTACCAAGTGCAAGTGACTGGAACGACTCATCTCCATAACAACCTGCAGCGTGTTGTTGGCGACGTTAAACCCTACTCACTCACGCACTAGCTCACACACATCACCGTATTACCATCAGCCATAGCTCCCTGACGATTATTTCTGTGGCAGTGCGGGGGGGAGGGGGGCTAACTGGCATCAGACGCTAACGAGAAGCTTGGCGAACCCCCAAGGTGCAACCAGTATCCTTCAGTGATGGTCAGGAGACAAGAATGCATTCTCCCCAAGAGAATGCATTCTGGTGGTGCACTGCCTCTTGGGTGAGCAGGTCCGCTGAACTGAAATGCAAAATATCTCGTGTTCATTGTCTGGTTGCGGTTTGTCAACCATTTATTAAACTACTACTTACTTACTTACTTCTGTCTGTCCTCTCTTATCCTACCTTTCTTTTGAGCGTATTTTGTAGTATTGTACTTATTATTTTTTGCATTTGTTACATTCGGCCTTTACCTTTTTTGTCTCTTAGTTTTTCTGGTTTAGTTGTCAGTATTTGCCAAGTGATTGACCAGAAGTATAGTAGTAGAAGTAGTAGTAGTCGTCGTCGTGGTACTGTACTGTAGGATAAGAGAAGACCGCTCTGATGAAACCTCTAGCGAGTTGGGGAGGTTATTTCCATAAAGACCAGTCTGAAATGTGTGTGTGTGTGTGTATTTGTATGTTCCGTCTCTAAATGACATATTTGAACCAGCAGCCATGGCATGATGTTGCCCATTTGTGCTGAGAATGCCGTTAAACACGAAGTCCAACGCTGTGCGGTGCGTCACTGCGTGGCAGGTGTTTCTGTGGCTGGGATATACGTCGAGCACGCTCAACCCGATCGTCTACACGGTGTTCAACCGCGAGTTCAAGAACACGTTTCTGAGGCTGCTGCGCTGCGGCTGCTGTGTCGACGACGACGCCTCCAAGCGAGTGAGCCGGCTACAGCAGCTGGCCCGCCAGAACCCGTACCTCATCAACGGCAGTGCCATGCTCGCCTGGAGACCGCGTGCTGTTCTCATGTCATCCACTCACGCATAGCATCGCCGTCGTCCACGGTCCAACTGTCGCCGTTCCGCCATCCAAACAATCCACAACTGCTTACAGAACAGCAGACTTCTTTGGCTTTGCTACTTAGAACTTCTGCAAGAACAGAACTCGGTTGAATCACGTCCGACGTGTACATAAATCTAAACTTAACGGCGCAGTTTACGCCTACACCAGTTAATTCTGCTGCTGCGAATTCGGGAGGTTGGACCGCTCGGCTGTGTTGTTGAAATTCCAAGCTAATTTTTCGCAATATCCCGGCGGACAAGTTCCACGTATGTATTTTTGCCGAAATGCGACAGTCATGATTCTTGGCAAGTCAACATCACAGTGTCGCACGGCAGTGCGTACACTGTTGTAAGGGCGACGCAGCAAGTCAATGGGAAATGGCAATTTTGGGGGTGTCAGAACTCCGTAACCCCTGAACCGATCGACTAAAATTTGACACACGTGATTACGT
>Ga0049107_10000858_pt1 | contig 10164 bp, 3 predicted proteins | sample WorMetilPIANOSA1_FD_61187 | JGI IMG/M metagenome (GOLD analysis project Ga0049107, IMG submission 61187) | Marine gutless worms symbiont microbial communities from Max Planck institute for Marine Microbiology, Germany - Olavius ilvae PIANOSA.1 | ecosystem: Host-associated > Annelida > Digestive... | reverse complement strand
CTATCACCTGCAATACACACACACACACACACACACTGACATCTTCACTGTCTGCCACGTGACTTACTATCACCTGCAATACACATACACACACACACACACACACACTGACATCTTCACTGTCTGCCATGTGACTTACTATCACCTGCAATACACACACACACACACACACTGACATCTTCACTGTCTGCCATGTGACTTACTATCACCTGCAATACACACTCAAGAACAATCCAGGTAGGTCAGTACTAGAATATCAAACTGTTCTGTGTTTTGCTGCAGCAAGAAATTATGAAGCTGATGGAGTGTCAACTCTGAAACATGTGCAAATCATTTGGAGCTAGTTCCAGTTGGATCTCTACCGTCAGCTCAGCACACACAAACACTCAAGTTTGTATAGGCCACATGCTCTTCATGCCACCCAGTGGTTAGTGTTGAAGCAGTTCACGTGAACTAGCCAACTAGTAATTAATTACGATGACAATCAGCTAAATAAGTTCAGCTAAACATGATCAAAATGTGACATACGCAAGAAATATACGTAATAATCCAACACTATCAGTAACGTGCAACAGTAACAAACATGTACCGGTATACATCAGTCCATACAGCACACTGACACTGGCCACGTGCTGCCTCAGCAGTATCATTATTTCTGATGTTTTTGATGTATCATGTCGCTGATATAACTTGTAGATTAACCAGCTTTTTATACTTATGGCAACAATACAAAGACCTAACCAATTACAAAATTTTAGTTTATCACTGACAGACACACACAGACGCATGCACAACTGCACACACACACCCACGCACACACCCACCCACACCCACGCACACCCACACACTGTGAACACAGAAAGAGACAACAGACTCACTCGGTGTTTGCCTGGAGAGATAACAGTTGGTGAGACGTAGACGGTAGACCGGTCACGTGTAACATCTCTGTGGTCAGATGACGTCACCTCAACTGTGTCAGTGACGTCAGATGTGACAGTAAACATACTGCATACATCGACGTCATCGGCCGACTTGAGTGAGACCAAGTGCAGCCCAGACTCCACGTCACAACTCACAAACTCACATGAGAAAACAGCCGCTACCTCATCCTCTCCCACTGTCAGCTGCTGAAACCTTGCTTTCACCTCGTCCGGCCAGTTGTCCACTGGCTGTCGGCTCAGTCCTGCCAGCGCACAGTGGTAGACAAAGGCAGGCTTGCTGCGGAACTTGTCAGTGAGCTGTTTCACATCCACTGACGCTGACACCACGTCAGTGTTGCCATAGTCAGTGAACAACACGCGGACCTCATCGTCGCCGACAATCTCAGTGACAACAGCACGATACCACAACGAATCAGCGGAGTAGCGTGCACAGCACACACTGCCAACATGGACACTGGACAGCTGACACTCACTGGCAGACATGCCGTCATATTCACCCACCAAGTCATCAGCCATCTGTGACAGCTCATCTTCAACTGATGTCAGCTGCACATAGAAGTCAGACGGCGACTCTGAACTAGTGACACACACTTCACTGACACCAGACGGAGCGTCTGCAACAGGAAGCCCACCCACAGTCTCTGATACACCGCTGCCAATGCTCACCTCTGTGCTCTGACGTGAGCCAAACAACTGCTGCCCAATATCAACTTCACCGTCACGCAGTATCACGGGATATGGTGACTGTGAGCGTGACACAAAATGGCAAACAAACATCTTCTCACCGGCTTCAGCCAAGTCAACAAACTGCTGTCGCTCTGCATCTGTCCAGCAGCTATATGACTCGGAGGAGACGTCAGCAAGCTGGCAGTGCCAGGCACATGCTGCAGTTGATGTGAACCTGTCTGTCAGTCGTCTGACATCAGATCTCGACGTCACGTCACTGTTACCATAGTCAACAAACCTCACACTCACTGTGTCTTCTTTCACATCTTCTAAGGCTGCCCGATACCACGACCCATCGGCCGCATAGCGAGCACAGCACAGACTTCCAACAGTCATATCTGACATTGCAAGTTCCTCACTGTCATTGCTGTCATACTGCTCCATCAACTGGTCCAGCAGCTGCGTCAGCTGCGGCTCAACGGATGCTGTCTGAATGTAGAAGTCTGACGGTGAGACAGCATGAGTGACGTAGACATCAACTTCATCGCGAGGTGGCTCACTGACTGGCAGTGATAATACATCAGTCTGTGTAAACAGTCCAGTGTGTGTGTCTGCAAATGATTCACCACTGTCGGCGGACTTCAGTTCCACTGTCACAATGTTGTCAGCACTGACAGCAATAACTGTCGCAGTAAACCGCTGCTCCAGTAGGTCATCAACAACATCATCAAGTGACTCTGACGTCATTCCATGTAGCCGACAATCAACACGCTGCACGGGCAAACGCAGGAATCGTGAGTCGAGCTCACGCAGTGATGACATACTACAAGACTCAATGTTACCGTAGTCCACGAATTTCACAATTCTTTGACTAGTGTCATCTGCTGGAATGCCGTCGACCGTGGTTCGATACCAGCCGTTGTCCTCACTGTACAAGGCAGCACAAGGCTCACCAATGTTGGGAAAAGATGAGAGAGCTGGACGGCCTTGACAGTCATCAGCCAGTTCAGCCATCAACTCATCAAGATCGTCAGTCTGTCCCACAATGTGACAGTTGAATACGTTGCCACCAACAGCCACATACACCACTTCCAGCTGCAGCACGTCGTTCTGCTTCAAGCTACTCTTTGAGATGAATGATTTCACTCCTGTCTCCGACGACGCCGTTGTTGCTTTTCCAGGAACAGCACTGAACTTTGACATCAAGTCATGTCCAGACTGGTCTGACAGTTCCACGATGTAGACGTCGTCACGTTTTTCAACAAATCTGCACATGAGACCCGGTGCTGATACAGCTCTGTCAAATGTGTCTTTCTCATCTGTAGTCCACTCTCTTGCCTGCTTATCAGCTTCACGGACACAGCATTTGACGGCCTGAACTGGCGGAGAGCTCAAGAACTGTGGAGCAGCTCGTCTGACATGTCCAATGGGAACCACTTCAGTGTTTCCATAGTCAACATAGGAAACTGTCACCAGATCCGATGCAGTCAACACAATCCGTCCGCGGTACCAACTTGCATCTGGCTTGTAGAACGCTACACAAGATCTACCGGCAGCACACTCATTAGCTGTCATTGCATAGTCTCTTGCAGTCTTGTAGATATCACGTAGGTCTGATGACAGTTTCTCGATCACAGAACGGTTGTCAATCAGCTGGCAATAGAACTCAGACGGTGACACAACCCAAGAAACGACCACAGAATAATTCGTGTGAGCACTGATGTTCATTGGAATGAAATTCAACGACATAGACGAAGATGTACGAGTGTTATGTGGGCCAATCGGCAAGTCATTCTCCATTGCAAAGCCAGTCCTGTCTCCTCTAGTCCTTGAACCACTGTCACGTGACTCTGCTGAACGTTCCAAGTCCTGTGAACTGACCTGCCGCACTTCCACCTGGTGTGTCCCACGCTGCCTAGAACCGCGGCTCGTTTCCATCACTCGCCCACCGCCCAGTGTTGCCACGGTAGAGCCATCCTTCTGTTTTGCAAGTCCACGCTCAATCAGCTTCTGAGCAACAGACTTCATTTCAACTGTATGAACGAAGCCATCCACACTCACGACTGTCACTGCGTGCACGCCGTCGCCAAGCAGTTCTTCAAAGAACGTCGATGTATCATCAGACCACTGTGATCCAGTGACTGGGGCAACTCCTGCCAGCTTACAGTGCAAAGCTGACACAGGCACAGTAAAGTAGTGAGATCGTAGACGGTGCACCACGCCGACGTCTACCGTCTCTCTGTTACCGTAGTCCACAAACTCCACCGACAAACGTCGTCGGCGCTCGTCTGAAATGCTCACAAGTTTAGCTCGGTACCACCTGCTGTCTTCATTGTAGAGGGCACAGCATGGCTGACCAACACTCACAGTCAGTGTCTGTGCACAGCCATAGTTCTCATACTCAGCATTCAGCTCGTCCATCATCGCATCCAGTGCATCGGAGTTTGTGTTCTTGTGTAAGTAGAACTGTCCAGGACTCACAATGTATGCAGCCACACAGGTCACCTGCTCACCCACTGAACACACCTCATACTTGTAGTCTCTCACGGTCACACCTTCTTTCTCCTCCACGCCATTGGAATCCACACTCAGCTTTCTCTTTGCAGACAAAGAATTATCACCAGCAGCCCTCGGGTCCGGAGTCAGGTAGCTATGACTCAGCTTGTTGGTTGCACGTAGGAACTTCCTGTTTACGTTCTCCTGGTCACTCATCAGATGCACCAGACAGTGACCATCACAGTTCTGATCAGCCGTGAAGTACACATCAAGCAGCTTGTCACAGACCATGTGTGAAAACATGTCCATATCTTCACGAGACCAAGCTGAAACACGCCCGGTCTGGTCAATGCCATACAGACAGCAGGCGACCGCCTGGACTGGTAGTTCATCCAGGATCATTCCAGGCATGTCACGTAACTCCTCACATGCTACCACTTCTCGATTGCCAAAGTCGACAAAATGAACTTCAACCTTGCGCGATGCTTTCAGCACTCCTGAAACAATATGTAACATTATGTAACATGCTGCTAAACAGCTTAACACTGAGTTCCACACATGCTCTAATTGCATCCAATGAATGTGTCATACATACAAGTTTGTTTCACACAGATTGCTGATATAATGCAACTTAATGTTACGCACACCATGTACATCTGTACTAATAATAAAGCTGAGTCAGATGTTTGTTTCTTACCAATACACTCTGCTCCCTTATGATCCAGCCCACACATGACACACATTCTCAATCAGCATCATCCCATTGCTACATACTTCACTCACATTGACTCTATGTTGAGAAGTTTCTCTATGATGCAAGTTACAAAGGGCGTGTTCCAATGCTAAGCGCTTTCGGTAAGCGCTTCAAGCACTGTAAGCACTTACACGTAAAATGTACCACAGGGAACACGTTTACGTGTAAAGCGCTTCAAGCGCTTACCGAAAGCGCTTAGCATTGGAACACGCCCAAAGCTAAATAAACACTCAGCAGATTTACAAATAATTGAATGGGTAACTAGTGTGTAAGATTTTATGTCATACTGCTGCTCTGTAATTCTTGAAAAATGAACAAATTTCTTCAAGGGGCTACTTTTTTGGCGTGCCCGGTACTTGGCTAACCAACACTGCTAATAGCATACACGCTTATGTGTAATTTATCAACAGCTAACTGTGCCTGGCTAGGCCTAAAATTCTCTAGGAAAACGGACCTGGCCAGGACTAACAGGAGTCTGGGATGGTCACTACACCTCCTTCAGCTCGACTCAGTCCCATTATCTTGACAGATTACTACCGCATATCTTGCAACTTAATCAAAAAGCATCCCCAGATTGTGAACTTATCAAATGTGACTTAATTGTGCAAACACAACCTGCCAGTACTGCAATTACTTGGAGGGCTGGGGGGGCAATTTTTCAGTTTTTCACCTATCACAAAAAGATTTGGCAAATTTTAATGAGACAGATGCAGGCATGAGATTACAGCATCCAAACTGTGAAAATTTCATATCTTGACAATACTTCTGTCTGGTAAAGCAGCAATTTTTTTATACAAAATTTGTACAGTTTATAGATGCCCATATGCTACAATAACATTCACAATTTGATCACTTTGGTACAAAGGAAACCAAATTATAAGCTAAAATTTTGGGCAGTGACATTCTCCTTAAATTTTTAATGTCCCCTTACAGCTAAATTATTGATTGGATCCAAAAAACTTGTGATGTTGCAAAAATGGTACAGACCTCCTCTATCAGCAAACTACGTTTAACACCGACAGCGAACACATCACATGCAAGCACTAGAGAGTACGTTGGAATTTTGTTTGTTTGCATGTCATGTTTGCCACACCCTCAACAACAGGTCAGCTGATTCAATGACACATAGCGTCAGCATTTGAACGTTGATTCTGATGCAGTTTCAACATGTTTTAGATGAAACATCCTTTCAATGAAGTGTGCATCATCACAATACGGCGCTAGGTGGCGCCACAATTATGGGATGAACTCTTGGAAAAGGCAGCAAAATTGACAAAAATGGGTTTGTATACGAATTAGAATTTACCTTAAAGTAAAATGGCACTGAAATATTTTAGGCTGGACACTGCAGACATGCATCTGTATAAGTATTTTGTTAACATACTACACAGGGTGAGCAAGAACTATCATGTTCATAGGAGTAAACCAAAAAGTTATTTACAGTGATATGTTTTACTGTACATCAAAACAATATTATGTCATCATTTTAAAAAAGTTTTGGTAATCAACGGGAACGGTTGTAGCTGTGCACCATAGTTCAAGTTTCTTCATTTGCTATAGTAAATACTGCCCTATCTGCCAAACTGCTGTGTAAACTGGAATATTTACACTACTCCACTTTTACAAACATGTGGCAGTGAAATTCCATACTTTGTTGTGAAAAAGAGTTAAACTACTCATGAACTGCAGGCACAACTAACAGACAGGGAGAGCAGCACAGTCTCGCGGTGATGACAGCAGTAAACAATGGAGATGTCTACCTGTGACACGAGCTCGGTACCACGTGTCATCATCAGAGTACTTGGCAATCACCGGCTGTCCCAGCGTCGCACTACGCAGTTTGCCGATACCAGGAGGCAAGTGCGCCACGTAGTCCTGGATGTTAGACATCATTGCCTCCAGCCTCTCGGCGTTGTTATCACCAATCAACTGGCAGTAGAAGTTCTCAGGGTCATTGACATGACTCACAACGCATCTCCGCCAGTTGTCTGCCGGTCGGTGTTCACTGGTGAAGTCCGTACGCTGTTGAGCAGAGGGATGGTAAGCTGATGACGGTTCAGGGCAGGACATTTGTCTGACGGTTGTTGCGTGTGGGCCGCGCGGTGGTGAACTGGCAGCTCCAGTCGTCTCCAGTAGTCGCTGCTGCTGCTGAGACTGGTAGTGAGTGGTGTGAGCAGACAGTGAGCGCAGCAGTGACGCTGGCACAGGCTGGCTGTTAACTGACATGTTAGTATCAACCACAAGCTGACGAGACAGGCTTGATGCACTCGCAGACTGCACTGGCGCCTGCACCAGCGATGAGAAATACCTAGCAACCACACATCATCTCCCGATAACAACAACACTTCAGTGATGAGAAATACCTAGCAACCACACATCATCTCCCAATAACAACACTTCAGCAATGAGAAATACCTAGCAACCACACATCATCTCCCAATAACAACACTTCAGCAATGAGAAATACCTAGCAACCACACATCATCTTCCGATAACAACAACACTTCAGCGATGAGAAATACCTAGCAACCACACATCATCTTCCGATAACAACAACACTTCAGTGATGAGAAATACCTAGCAACCACACATCATCTTCCGATAACAACACTTCAACACTCATTTAAAGGAAAGCTGACATCTGTGGGAAAGTGGCTGTAGGTGAGAGACAATATCAAGCAGATAACAACACAACATATCATCGCTAGATGTCATCACATTATAGTTGGTTACAGAGCAAAATTTTAGTCTCAGAATGTTACTTATTTATTTTGTTGGAATGGTCTGATAACGTCACTGGTTATTGTGCTCATGTTCTGCCGGGTTTTGTTTATAAACTTTGATTACAATTACTGTTTTTAGTTTGCGTGAGAAAATTAGTCTTATTTCATTACTTATCCGCTTGCTTGCCTGTGATTTGTTACATTTTATAAAGGTTTTCAGGTAATCGTTTGTTTACAGCACCAGCACAACAAACTCCACGGAACCAGTGACGTCACATACATTTTTCACCACTAGATGTCACCACGCAGCATGGAGAGCGGAATATCGAAAAAAAAAAATTAATGTGTTGATATACAATAAGCAAAACTATTAATCGTACTGGAAAAAAATAGGTCTACTGATTGTATAATTTTTTCCACCGGTGTCCTGATTCCTTTAACAGCCACTTTTCACAACAACTGGACACTGCCACTGGACATTATGGGAGCAAAATTATGTTGGAGGTAGTGGTCACATCTGGAGCTATAAGACGTGCAAAGCTCCAGTTGAATTGTCACCATCGACCAACTTTTTACAGGCTGGATACCCATCCTGTTGCCCAACCCACAGTGTGAGAGCACCAAAGGGAGGTTGTTTCCACACACGACATAACAAACAATGCTCTGATAACTATATATGAACATCAAAGTCAGCTGTCGCTGACAAACCATACGACGTGTTTGTGCAAATGCAACGGCGAGGCTGACCTAATAACTCGCCTCTCCCCTTATGTTAGCATGCCAAATTTGGTTGTTCTGTGTTAAAGGATTAGGCATAAATACAGGATAACCCAAAAATTGGGAAGAGCTGGAACTCGGCTCTCTTGGGATGGGAGGCATGGCTGACCCCAAGATACACTCTCTACCCCACATGTTACCACTTCAGATTTGGTATTCTACGACAAAAGGCATACGCACAAATAGAAAGGAACCCCAAACTAGGGAGCTCTGGGACCCGCCCCTTGGGGTGGGGCTTGTTTTTAGGGAGTCAGCGGGCGTGGCTGACCCCTAAAAATACCCCCCTTCCCCATATGGGTGAACATGTCAAATTTGGTAGTGCTTCGTCAAAGGGTGTGTGCAGAAATAGAAGGGAACCCCACAATTGGGGAGCATTGCACTGGGGCACTGCCCACTTGTGGTAGGGGCGTAGCTGACCCACTAGAAATATGCCCCTCCCTCACTTGTGTTATCGTGCCGAATGTGGTCATTCTAGCTCAAACCGTACAAGCATTATTAAGGAGATCTGCCTGAAAAATTGGACTCCTCATGTCCTGCCTTTCATGGTCACTCAAGGTTATCAGAACCAACACGGATCGATCTGCCACATATGACTTCCTATTAACATTCTATAGCAACTATGGGCCTATCTGCTACTGTTTCCGAAATAAACAGTCAAAAATCACAAATTTTGCCCACTGTGTAATTAATGCCCCAGTGAAGGAAATGGGTGTCAGCACTCGGGTCAGAAAACTAGAATGATGGGGCTACCGGCTCGGTACCGGGCCGAGATAAAAGTTTGATATCTTCAGCTGCCTGGTACAATACAGATGGCTGGATAGACACTGGCCGACAGCAAAGACTGCGCTAATGCACAGCGTTCAATGGTAAACTGTTAAACACATCTCCTTCATTTGGTCTTTGTGAAGACAAGAGTGTCTCCATTCTGGATTTTATTGGAACTAAGAGCGATGGAGGTGGTGGTGGTAACAACTGGAGGTTTAAGACGTGCAAAGCTCCAGTCAAATTGTCACCACCAACTAACTAACACCCAGTTTTTACAGGCCGGATGTCCTTCCTGACACCAAACCTGCAGTGTCATAGCATTGGAGATAGATGTCACTGATTCTCTTAAATGTCAGAAAAATATTGTATGGCACCAGTGAGCCACGTGGCACTATATAAACGACTTTGATTGACCGACTGAGAAGATGACAGACATGATGACTGTGACACTGACAGACTGTGACACTGACAGACATGATGACAAACAGAAGAATACACTGACCAACAGATTCAATTCAATGGTATAGTAGAGTTTAACGTCACACTTGACACAGTATAGGTAATTTCGAAGACGGGGGCCCTGAGCAGTCATGTACATCTCCCATTCAGTAATCCCCTTAACCCGCGTTGCTTTTGTTTACAACGGCCCAAAAGGATGGAACTAGCTCCTAACCCACATTATAGTGGAGGTAGCTAAAGCTCTAGAAGGCTCATTTAAATTAGTTACGCTAGCGCCAAGAACTGTAAGGAAGATGATTCAACTGCCCAAGGAAACAAAGAAAAATGGAGACAAAAAAAAAAATCAAAAAAGACAAATAAACACGCAAAGCACAAACCTAGGCTAAATATGAAATAAAAACATACTCGGCCCAACCAGGTTGTATGAACTGGTCCTGGTAGCTGTGCACATGGAAAACTTCCAACCAGGGTTGGCATTTTACCCGGGTTAAACTGGTTTTGCCCAGCCCAGTGGGTTAAACCCGGTTTAAACCGGATAAAACCGGGCTTAAGTGGGCAAAACTGGGTAAAACATAACAACGTA
>Ga0049107_10000857_pt1 | contig 10165 bp, 5 predicted proteins | sample WorMetilPIANOSA1_FD_61187 | JGI IMG/M metagenome (GOLD analysis project Ga0049107, IMG submission 61187) | Marine gutless worms symbiont microbial communities from Max Planck institute for Marine Microbiology, Germany - Olavius ilvae PIANOSA.1 | ecosystem: Host-associated > Annelida > Digestive... | reverse complement strand
TGAGAATGATTTCGTGCATGTCTTCTCCTTCGACTTCTCGAAGGCATTTGACACGGTCAGGCATGCGTCACTGATGATCAAGCTCGCTCAGCTGGAAATACCGGACTGCGTGTATAACTGCATGGGTCCTAGACTTTTTCGACAGTCACGCCCACTGCACGAAATATGCCGGACTGGTGTCAGCAATCGCCACTATCCACGCCAGCGTCATTCAGGGTTGGACCAGCCTCGTACATTGTTACCGCGGCCGACCTGCATCCGGTACACGCGTGTAATAGAATCTTCATATTCGCCGACGACACATATCTGGTGGTATCGGGCGTTAGCACAGACACGTGCCAGGCGGAGATCGAGCACCTGCACATATGGGCGACGGCGAATAACCTCCAACTCAACCGCGCCAAGACGAAGGAAATTTTGTCTTCTCGGCGGGTCGCAACTGTGCGCCGCCGCCGCCACTGTGCCCCGACATCAAGCGAGAGACTAGTCTGCGGGTTTCGGTGTTATTGTGAATAAGCTGTCGACAGCCGCTTACCATGTCGCCATGCTGCTGTCGTCGAGCAGCCGCATGCTGTACGCAATGCGTGTGCTCCGCGCGCATGGCACACCAGCCCCGTCTCTGCACGACATCTTCCATGCCACTGTCGTCTCTCGGATTGAGTACGCGGCGCCGGCATGGTCTGGTATGTGTTCAGCCACTGACCGCGCGCGTCTCGACTCTTTGCTGCGTCGCAGCAAGCGCGGCTTGGCTACTGCAACGATGATCTGCCGGCCATCGCCGACATCAGCACCGCGGATGATGAGTTCTTCCGCCGTGTCACATCCAACTCCACTCACGTTCTGCATCCGTACCTGCCTGTCAAGACTGACATTCCCTATGAACTCCGTACCCAACCACTGCATGACATTAATCAATAAGACTAAATTCCTCAATGACACTGACTTTATTATTCGGCCGCTCTACAAATACTCGTATTACTGTTTTTCGTTCGCCATATCAATGGACATTTTTCACTTTTGCTTGCTAACATGTTTCTGTCATTGGTTGCGTATGACAACCTCTAATAAACGAATATGATGATGATGACGTTGATTTTCCTACTCACGACAAAAAATATTCTAGACCTGGTTAACACGTCCTCCGACTCTTCTCTTGCACCATCTCTGTCTACTTCCCACTGGTCTCCTTCAGACCACGTACTTTCCCATCTTCACCAAATTCTCTGTCAACATCATTCCACAATTTCCACTGCCTTCTCCAAGTTATGATCGTTCCGCCATTTTCACTCAAATAGACATTGGCTCTTTTCTCTGTGATCTGCAATCGTCTCGTCTCATAACCAGTCCCCTACATCTCGGATCTCTCTTGATAGTTTACAATACTACTCTCTCCACTTTAGTGACTACTCGATAAGCATTGCTCCATCCAGTAGGCAGATCTAAATCCAGCCCATGGTTACGGTAATATCTACTATACGTGCCTTCAGAGCTACTGTTCGTCGTGCTGAAAATCTTTACAAACGCACTCACTCTGCTCTTGATTGGTCATCTTTCAAATCTCTCCGCAACCACTACCACAAACTTAGTCTCTCGGCTAAAAAGCAATAAATTTGACTTTTTTGCTTAAATTATGCTGGATTTGGCTTTAAGCCACCAAAGTCAGTTGGCAACCATGTGCGAGTGCGAGTGGCCGAATGTGGGCGTGGCTGACCTCTTAACATTACGCATGCGCAATGAAATGTCCCAAATGCAATGCAAGTTGGTAAGATGGCGGCCGTAGGGAAGCTGCGGGAGGTTGCCGCGACAAATGTTGACTTGGACACCGCAAATCCGCAGTTAACGGACGCGAAAAGTGGCGAGAAAATGCATTTGGACGTCCGCGAAATGGCGACGGGTAGCTCACAGGCGGATGTTGTCGGCAACAACTCCGTTTGTACGTCGATTCTCGCGGAAGGAGGGCTGCCGCTGAAGACCGAAGACGGCGCCGTGGTGGCGGCCTCTGATGATCGCACATGCGTCACCAGTGTCGCTCAGTGCAATCACGTCGGCGAATCCGACTCTGTCGCGAAACTGTCATCGAGTCCGCCGATTACTTCTTCAGGCACCGTTTGCGTCGCTACGAACAGCGCCGACGATGTATGTAAGAAGGACCAGAGATTATCGGCAGCAGTGACCTGCACAGATGTAAACAATACCGACCCTGTTGCCGTTTCAGACCAACATGCCGTCGCTGTCAAGCCAGAAACTTCGAACGTTGTTGCCCAGACTGTGCCAACAGTCGACGGGACGTTGTCGTCATCTGTCCTCAGTGCTGTAAAGGATGCAGTACTGCTGCAGTCATCTGCTCCTGGTTCACCGCACGGCGTAACTGTGCCATCTATTCGGACTAACGCCGTGAATATGGTGATGCCGGCTGCCGCAGTACCTCCTGCAACTTTTCGAACACTCGCACCGCGTATTATAGTTAGCACATCACCGGCCACCACAGTACTGCGTGTTCAGACTGTTGCGGGAAATGTTACCACTCAGCCGTTAGCGGCGGTACCTTCACAACAGCTAATCCTGCCAGTTAGGAATCAAGGAGCAGCAGTTCCTCGGGTCCTGTGCAGTTTATCTGGTTTCATTTATTATACACTAGGGGTCACTGCAAAGCCTACAGGGACACAGGGTCAACAGAGCCAACAGGGTCACACCAGACCATGCCCGAACCTTTATCCTGACCGTGAACTTAACCATATCCCTAACCTTAAACCATATCACCAACCCTATCTGATGTGACCCTGTGTCCCTGTACGTTTTGCAGTGACCAATAGTGTTTTTGGTCATGCTTCATTGTGTAAACTACTAAACCCCATCCTCTAGAATAGACTGACATTGGGCCCTATGCCCATCTTTGGGTGACCCTGATTTAGTTTTATATGTGGGTCTTAGGGTCTCCACTTTTGTTTGGACTGGATTAACAGATAAACAGACCTAGCTGTTAGTCATAGTGTACCCATGTATTGGTTTTACTTTCTAAAAATTTTGGTAGAGTTTCACATTAATACCTGAACTGGTTACTGATATGTATCATTTTTAACACACTTTAACCGGTCATAATGGCTACTGTTATGTCCCTGGAAAACGTCAGGGATGGACTCTGCAAGTTGACTGTGTTGCCACAGAAATGTGTTGCTGATTATGTTAAATGGTAGAATATTGCCATTATTCTGAGGCCAAGGCCACAAAACTGGCCAAGGATGCAAAATGAAACCAGGAAATTGCACAGATTAGGTTGCAGTGTCTGGGAAGTTTGCAATGAGGGCTGGTGGCTCAATTTAAAAGGTAACAATTTGGCGTTGGTCAGAGTTGCACTGCATAGTTCGGTTAGTATCTCGCTGGGTACTGCGTAACAGCTAACAGTTCTCACGAATGTAAACTGGTAGCCTATTAAACTATCTTGCTATGTAGCCATTCACGTGGGCAGTGTTGTCTTCAAGGAAAGTCTAGCCGTGCATTCAGTAACGCTAAATTTAGCTAACTTTAGCGAACTCGCTAAATAGGTCACGCTAAAGGGCGGTAAATAGGTCACAACTTGGCTAAAGTGTTTTTGCGGTCTTTAGCGAGTGGGCATGGCAGTTTTGTAAAGATGGTTCGGTTGTTCCGGGCGGATTTGAAGTGGCTGTCGACTCTGAATTGTTGACTGGTTGCGTATGACATGATAGGAAGCATATAAATTAATTTCAGGTCAGTGTGGTAGCATTGAGCTTTTCTGCAACTAGTTTCCCAGTCGGTTCGGTGCAGTTGGTGCAGTATGTTGTCATACGATCAATGCCATCACGCTTGATGTAGAATAATTAGGCCGCTAAATAGGTCATATTGTTCAGCAATGCTAAAATTGCACTGGCTAAATTTATTTGCTAAATTTAGCGTGACTGAATGCACGGCTGATTCTCAAGGATCCTTTTTACCATTTTACAAGTTCTCATCCTTGTCTTTAGAACCCAAATCTTTGTACTTGCCCTTGTCCTCAAATGGTAAGTCCTTGATAACAACACTGCATCTAGGCCAACAAATCCATTTTATGTGTTGGGTGCAGTGATGGTAATAATTGTGGCACCACTGAGCAGTGGGCAAGAAGCACGAATGTCCACATAACTAGGCCATTTTACCAGGACTCTGGTGTGCTCTAGGGGTGTTGCATCTTTTACCGAAACCTCAGTTTTATGCCAAAGCCACAGCAACTGTTTCGTAGTAGGCCTACATGGGAAGTATAGCTTGTGATGTATTGGTCCACAAATGTGATGCCCGTGTATGTGTATGTATGCGACAGCTCAGTGGTGTCATAAATCGGCACATGCACTCAAACCTTGCTGCATATGCATAGCTTCTTTTATTTGGAGAATGGAATGAAATTAAACAGTGTCTGCTCTATCATTATGCTTCACAGTTTGTAGTCGGAAGCAGCAACAACAGGCAAATCAACAACGGGCTTTTATGTGCAATTGTGTGTTGGATGTAGAATACCATATTGCCGGCTGGGCTACAGGTCGCTCCAAACATGTTTTTCCTGCGGAATGACCAAGGTCAGGTTATGCTAATGACTGGACAGCCGCAGACGGTACCTGGTGCTGGTGGCAGCGAAGTGAGACTGCAGCAACCTGCAGGCACGACATTGTTCAAGGTATTACTGGTTCTTAACCAGTTTCACGCTATAACCAGATTTGCCAGTTTATGTTTTGTTTTTTTGCATGAAATTTGTTGAGAAAATTGTTTTTTTTTCAAGTTAATGCGAAAAGTTCGGACTGCAATGATACTACAGTGATTCGACCAGTAAATCGGCGGCAATTTTATGTGCACTCTTTGTCATATTCACAGTGTACCAAACAACTGCCACTTTATTTTTTGCAATGTCTTTGTTGGCTGTTAACCATTTTTTACAATTTGTTCAATTTCTGTTACGAGAAATGATAAGTACACATTTAGGAAGAAAATCTTCTGCCGCACCTTAATATGTTGCTACACTACCTGACAAAAATTGTTTAGTAAATACCAACTTTTCTTATATATTATTACAAAAACAAGAGTATTTGAGCAAGCCAGTCACATAGAACAAGTCGTGTGGTCACTGTGAATGAGTTCATATGGTTTGCTCGAAATGACTGCCATTCACACAAACATATGCTTGATGTCTTTTACACCATTGGTCAGTAACCATGGTTTATAAGATGTCATGGTCACGTTGCATGAGAACTGAATCGGCTGCTGTTTTAGTTAATTAACGCTGTGGATGTCTGAATGGTAAATGCATTCCTGCATGGTCCCTTATATCCGGTAGTCAACTGGGTCGGGGTCTGGGTTGTCGGGAGACCACAAATGAGGTCTGGGTTGTCGGGAGACCACAAATCCAGCAGAACATAGCGTGGCATCTCTCTGTGCACCAGTTCAGCAGCTTCGCAAGTGATCTGTTAAAATTTAGCATTGCAGTGCACCTGAATTGTGATGCATTGCCGTTGCACTGCATTGCTAAATTTTAGCAGATCACTTCAAATGTTTGTAAATGGCATTCAGTTTGTCACTTTGCAAAAATTGAAATCATGGGTATCAGAAATAGCCCAAACCCAATAACATATCACAGTGACATCTTTCTTGTTGTAAGAAATTATGTGACGTGTGCTTATAGTGTTGACATAATGGTGTGATTGCAGCCAGTATCGGCCGTGCCGGTTACCAGTGGCATGTCAGCTGGCAATGTCGTGAATGTAGTTGGTAATCCGTCACAGCTCGTTGCAACAGCCATCCAACCACGACCTAATCAACCACGACATCTAATTGCTCAGCATCAATCATCTGTTACATCGGCTTTGCCATCTGCATTGTCGCAGTCTGCTGTGGTGTCACGGCTTGTCCAGCCTTCAGCCAGTGCTGTGTCGGCTTCTCCTGCAGGTTGGTGCAATAGCTGAAATTTAGGTTTTTTTGTGATTGATTATCTGGCTTTATATAATGCATTAATTGCAGTGGTTTATTCACTTTTGTGGCATAGCAAGTTACTCCTATCGGTTTAATATTTGAAATCTGTTGTGTGCCTTGTTTGATATGCTTATTCTACAATAAATACAAACCATACGTTATAAACGTCTCATTTAAGTTGGGACTTTAGCACACCATTAAGCTGTCTCAGAGACTCTCGCTCTCTCTCTCTCTGTTTTAACGGACATTTTCCAGGTGAACCTGGGTTATCCGGTGTTTATTGAGGCAAAGGATGATGGAGGTGGTGGTGACAACTGGACTACTCGAGCTGTAAGTCGTGCAAAGCTCCAGTCAAATCATCACCACCAACAAACCAACATCCTGTTTTTTACAGGCCGGATGCCCTTCCTGTTGCCCAGCCAACAATGTTAAAGCACTGAAGGGAAAATATCATTCCATGGACTTGCTTACCCCAAGCTCACCTGGGGTGTTCCAACTTTGTCTCTGACCACTAATAGCTCCTGGTTACCTTGGGGGAGGGTTGCCATGCCTCTCATCAGTCCCCTGATGCCAGTACCCCAAGCACACCATTAAGCTCACTGAAAAAAATCAGTTCTCAGTATATTGTGGATTTCTTTATATTTTACTATCCATAGTTTGTAAGTGGACCATCCATTGCTGAGCTCTGATTCAGTGGACTTTCACCTGACAAATCCAAATTTAAGTGTGGCTGTCACCTTTGTGAGTCATTGGCGGTGTTGTGGGAGGGCATCTGCCACCGAGCCAACATTGTCTTTATGGATTGAAAATCAATCATATGCCAGATCCCTGTGCATCAAGAAGTCTGTCAGTAAGTTCTGGTAACATTCCAGTGCACGTTGCTTGCTGTCATACATAGCACTGTTTATCAATGTTTTGACTGATGCCTTTGCCGTGTACAGTAATGGTTATTACTCCTTAAGTGCTTAGACACCGTAAAGTGGGCAAGAGGAAGGGCTGTAAAATAATTCAGCCTTGACAATCCCTAAAGGCTCTCCTTTGGAAGCCTTTGGAGAACCATGCTTAGTATGGAGTTCATGGTTCACTGTTCACTATCTGTGGTGATACATGCCCCCTATCATGCGTCAATGCTGAGGCCTGCCTCACAGGCTGACCCAATGTATAAGTCTGCAGGGTTGAGGCAAGTTAGTTAATGCTGCTCTGCTCTCATTAGTGAGACGTGTATATTGTGTATATTTAGAGGAGGGTAGTATGCTGTACTACCCTCCTCTCGAGTGAACTCGTCGGCCCCTTGTGTGCAGGCATGATCCAGTAACCCAAGAGGCATGGCATGTAGGCCTAATGGGAAGGGATCGGGGGAGGAGGGGATATTGAGTGACGTTGTAACTATTTATTTATACTGCCCGGCTTTTAGTGTCAGTGTTTCTCTAGACGTCCAATCCAGGCATGCATGCTGACAGGCCACTCAGCACATCTCATGCCGTCAGCCCAGGCTGTACTTAGCGGTGCATGTGGACAGGGCCTATAGGCACTGGCAGCCCACCAACATGCTGCCACCACCTTCTGTTATCGCTGCCTAATTACTGAGCATTTAACTCAATATTAGCCAACAGTCACAGATTATAGAGGACATCGTCAAACCCTCATTGTCTGCCCGAGAAATTAATCTCAAAGCATTCAAACATGAAATCTGCTGGCCGACCCGATAGACTGTCCCGGTCGATGCGCACTGTTCTCAGTCACCTGAGCCACCGAGGCAGTTGCCTAGGCTGGAGTATTCAGAAAAATATTTTGTTTTCTTTTTGTTTAACCAGCTGGTTAAGCAGAAACTGAAAGTCATGCTATGATGATGCAGCTTACCTCTGGTGTGAACTCTTGACGAATAGTGCTGTGACAGTGACAGTTTACACTGTAAAAACTTCATTTAGATTTTACAAAAAGATCGGTATCACATTTCTAGTTACAAGGGTGGCATTGATGTATTATGCAAGTGTGCTGCACTGTGCTTTGTATAGCATCAGCGGCAGCAAGCAGTTCAGGCAATGTCCCACCAAGTTCAACAGCCAACAAGGATATGCTGGACAATGTGCGCAAGTGCAAAAACTTCTTGTCGACGCTACTCAAGCTGGCCTCAAACCAGCCTGCAACAACTGTCCAGAATGTTAAAACGCTCATACAGGGCCTTGTGGTTGGTGTGAACTTTCTTTTTGTGTTTTTTTTTCTCGAATGACGTTGTCGTTATATCAGTAGTATAGCCTATATCAAACTGCATAGGATATTGTGCGAGATGTGCTGATGCAAACCATTAAAGATAAGTGTATTTATTTATGGTGGCTGCATGTGGCTTATATTACCTGGTGTATAGGATGGCAAAGTTGAACCTGAAGACTTCACATCACGATTGCAGAAAGAGCTAAAGTCATCTCCACAGCCTTATCTTGTTCCATTTTTGAAGGTATGAAACAGTCTCAGGACTGTTTGACTGCAGATTCAGATTACAGTATGCACTGTTTAACATGCTCAAAAACTGGTAGATATAGGTAGCGTGGTCTACCATATGGAACCAAACAGAACAAGAAGCTCAGCTGATGCTGACAACGGGCTCGACGCGTTTAGCGGTCAGTCGAGGTCAACAAACATGGTACCACATTGGGTCCATTGCGACTTTTCGCTAAGCAAGTGATCGGCACCACACACTACCGATAGCCTACGTCACTTTCATTCTAGCAGTGTGCTGTAGAAGCGATGCAACAAGCCTATACATTTTACGCCATTATCTAACTAACTAACACGCAAAGTAATATATCTATTACGAGAAATATGAAGCAATATCTTTAAAATCACGCAAACACGCCTTGCGCCAGCGATATAAATAGACATTATGCTATAGACAGGTTATAAATAGACACGCGCAACACATCGTAATGCCTGACCCAATAAGCCATGCCCTTCGACGTCGCTGGCTCGCTGCAAACGCCGGACTCTATTTCCGAATTTTTCCACATCTTAGCAAGGTATTTTCACGAGATGCGTGGCTCGCTGAACTTTTTAAACGTCTAGTTGTAGCCAAAACCTTCCTCTGATAACTTGTGTGTACGCGTAAAAGTTTCAACGAAGACTGATGCTGTTATGTTTAATTTCTGTCAGTGGTGTAAAACACGTTTCAGCGCTTTTAGCCAAACATTTTCAGCGACGACCCCCAATTTTTTTGCACGTTTTCGGTAAAGCCCCTACTGATGTACAACCATGCTTTGTACAATTGAAAACTGTCACACCGTCTGCGAGATATTCGACTTTTAAGTATCCCGTGACCTTAAAACCCGGGTTAGGGGTCACTCAAGGTCATCGGAAATTATAAAACTAAATCCGGCACCCACGACTTCCTATTAATGTTCCATAGTCACCATCGTCCTATCTCGCACCATTTCCGAGATATCTGCCATTTCCGTCGAAAATCACCAATTTTTTCTACCCCCGTGTATTAAACACTCCCGATGAAGGGGTTACCCTTGGAATTTGGTATCGGCATAAGGGGTCCTAAATGCTTAAATGATGGGGCTACCAGATGGTCCAAAAAGTTTTAAGATAGGTTTAGTCGTTTTGATACAATACCGGCTGTGACGGACAGCCAGCCACCCAGCCATGTTGCCGTAGCTATTAGGCTCTATGCTTCGCGTCGAGCCCAAAAATTGACGAACTAAAGGCAAAACAATCTTTAAAATTGGCGGTTATTTGTACAGAATGCCAGTGGCAACCTTTATATGCCATTTCTGGATAATGTGGGACAAGGCATAATGAGATGTCATGTGCAGTAGTTAACTGGATGTGTGGTGGAAACTGCTTAATGTGCCACAGTGTCTATAGGAAAGTGAAGACCATCCTGCCTTATGCCTGAATTTAGTTCATTTTGCCTCATAGCTGACCTGTGTTTATGTAACAATAGCATAATTGAAGGGCTCCGTGAAAGAACCGAATATATTAATATATTTCTTTTTTCCGCCCATCACTCTATTGTGTTCTGTTTCCAATGTTCTGTTTACTGGTGGAAGGGGAGTGTCAGATTTTAGTGTTTTAAAATATTATTAGTTAAATTCGGTTAATATACTAAACTAATGTCTACGTACGTATTCTAATCGACTGCAGCCAGCTCTCCAAAACCTATTACAATGTGTTGTTCGGTTCTTTCACCCGAGATCATCATGCCCGACGCATATAT
>Ga0049107_10000856_pt1 | contig 10165 bp, 7 predicted proteins | sample WorMetilPIANOSA1_FD_61187 | JGI IMG/M metagenome (GOLD analysis project Ga0049107, IMG submission 61187) | Marine gutless worms symbiont microbial communities from Max Planck institute for Marine Microbiology, Germany - Olavius ilvae PIANOSA.1 | ecosystem: Host-associated > Annelida > Digestive... | reverse complement strand
TTGGTTAAGTGTAGACGCGTTGCACGAGACCCTAACCCTCGGTTAAAGTTAACTTAACCCTAACCGAGCTCTGACGGCCAGTTAACCATTCGGTTAGAAGTTAAATGCAAACATGGCGGGTGATTTGTTGTAATTATTCAATCTTTTTGACGATGAATATCCAGCGTATAACCGTATACACTTACCGCGAGTAAATATGTTCGATTCTGAGCGATAACCAAGCATTGTTTTTTTATATTTTATCGCAAATTTCATTCACAATAGATTCGCATTCAAAATGACGCAATCACGCAGACGGCTGTTACCCATCACGCGCGCTGGCAGCCTGCGCCCTGCGCTGCACCAGGGCAAGGTCAGGGTCACCGACGGCCAGTGTTTACAAACAGACAAGACAACCAATCACACGCTGTTTTACAAGCTTAATAGGGCAGTTCAAAGAGGTCAACTGGAGATGGACAGTTAACCTTGCGGTTAGTTAACTGTGCTTCTTGCAACGCGGCATCGAGTTAACTGAGCAGTTAGAGTTAACCCTCGGTTAGCTAACCAACTGGTTAACTGAGCATTCGTGCAACGCGCCCTTAGACCAGCATGCCATTGCCCATGCTCTAGGCAATCAATAGCATAAGCCAGTCAATACCTGCATGTGTCTCGCTTTATAAAATTACATTCGACGTGCCTATGGTAAACTAGTAGTGCAAGTAGCATGATGCCACCGATAAATTCACGAATGATCTATAGGCCTACAGCAGAGTTCAAACTACGTGCCGTGAACTACGCCAAGGAGCACTTGAACTGGGCCGCTGGGTGACATTTTCAGATCGACTGAAGCATTATACATCCAAGGGTAAAGGCTGCAGATGCATATTACGCCCAGTAGGTGTGGCTTGCTGTCCGGTATGGCTAATGTATAGATTCTTCCAGAAATTTTGCTAAAAATTGGGCGATGCAGCTTATATTAAGGTGCGTCTAATAGTCCAAAAAATACTGTATACATTTATGTCTGAATAGTTTTCATGACTATTTTATGTACAGTGCTTCTGAAGTTTTAGTGACATAATCACTATAATCTCTGCATTTCATTAAAAATAATAAAAATGACAACAACGGGCAACAATAAACTTGCCGTTAAAATGTCAAGTAAGTAGGCATCAAAGATAATTACTTATTTGCTTCACTTGGCACAAAAATAATCAGCGATTTATGCAGTTATGCTACAAAAAAAAATTACAGTGATAACAGCTGCTATGAATTAGGTCCAATGGCTAAAATCACACAATCACAGCACCCACGTATTCATGACTGTCTGACATAACTAACTTACATCTCTACATAATGAAAATTACATCGGTAGTCTACAGAATACCTTTTTGTAGATAGCAAAGATGGTTCCAATTGAAATGAGACAATCAATGTTTGAAGAGCCATCCAAAGGATCAAAACAGACCACATATTTGCCCTGCAAAACCACAGAATCAGCAGTCAAAATCACAACACAACAAATGTGAAGGGCAATTTATATGGCGCATACATCCAGAAATGAGCAGCAGACACACCCTGACACACTGACAAAATGTTCCTCATTCATTCATGCATACATTTATGATCGAGATAAACTCTCAAAAGTTACATATCTTCACAGTCACATCTACAACTTTTTGATATATCTCATCAACAGTCCAAAATTTGGGGAAATCTATGGCTTTGCAGATGCACTGATGAGGATTATAATCAGGATCATTAACAAAAGGTTACTTTGTCCTAGGCTACTGACGTATAAGATTTCACGTAAAAATATGTCCACAAATATTTCAGCTGCACACAGACACAGGCAGACAAAACCAGCCCAATCACAAAAACTCCTTCCACGGTATCAGATGAACCAATCAATGCCATCTCAGCTATGATCAACAAGAAGCTCAGCTGATGCTGATAAACCCACGCGATGCATTTAGCAGACAGTCCAGGTCAACAAACATGGTACCATTTTGGGTCCATTGCGGTTTTTCGCTACAGCAATTTGAAACGGCACCACGCATCACAGAATACCCGGTATCTCGCATTCTAGCAGCGTGCTCTAGCAGCAATGCAACAGGCCTGGCCTATACATTTTACACCATTATCGAACAAACATGCAAAGTATGCATTGTAAAATCCATTACAAGAAATATAAAGCATTATGATGCTGTGCAAAAATTATGTAAACTGTTTTCCGTATAACCTCAGCAAGGTGCCCACACCCACCAATGCACATAAGCGAGGCCCAGTGACCTAGATACATTTATCTAGGTCACTTGCAGCCAGTCGTGTCAGCCATGCACGTGACATACCGATTGATAGTCTTTCGCTGCAAAATAGTAAACATTCGGCAATTTTCTATTTCTTAGCAATGTAAATTCACAACACGCGCGGCTCGCTGAACTTTTTAAGCATCCAGAATTGATAAGCTGTGTGTCTGTGTAGCAGCTTCAATCACGAGTGTTAGGGGTTTATTTCAATTACCAATCTAAAAAAACTTCCTGCCCTGGTAGCAACAAATTTTCAGCGACAACCCCCATTTTTCCATGTTTTTGGTAGAGCAGACCCCAAGCCATCTGGCTGACAAGTTCACAGCCGGCTTAGCACAAATTGCGGCTTAATTTCAGCTAGCACAATATTCACAGCCGGCGGCCAGCTTAGTGTTTTTGCGGCTTAAATTGTGGCTTATTTTCGGCTTAATTGTATTTTTTATCTTGGACTTTAAAGTTTGGTAAATTTATATACTGTTTATATTTAGGCCTACTGCCTAGCATATGACAAAAATGAGTCTATGCTTTATGTTGCTTTTGTGCAATTAAGCTAAATGAAGTTCTCAACTTGCCATGCATGCGTAATGGTAAGTTTGTAGGACTCACCCACTGCGATGTGATGAGTGGCGACAGTATGCAATGCTGGTATGCCAGTAAGACTAACTGAAATTGAGTCTGATAATATACCGCTACTAAGCAACAGTCTGTAAAGCAGTCCATCGTCATAGATATTGTGTTTTAGAGCTACTGCTGTCCTGCAGACTGCAAACGACTCAGTACGCAGTGCAGACTTGTATTAAGATAGAAGACTGTGAATACGTATCTTCCCAGGAGTTGAAACAATCGTGCTTTGCTGACTGATTTAATTTTCTGTTTGTCAGAATGCGACAGCATAGAAATGCTGGCGTTTATATGTATGTATGTATGGATGGATGGATGCAATGCATGCATGCATGCATGCATGCATTTAAACCATCATATAATATCTGAAATTTACACAGGTCACGTGACACACTGTGGTGACCTTTTTCAACTACTACTAACACTACCACCACTATTAGTTTTTGTTAAATCAGCCTATAATTCCCGAGGTTACTCCAGATTAGGCCAAGTCCCCTGAAGGTCTCCCACAGCAAAACCTTTTGGGAATGCTAGTGCACGATATTTTACAGGCTGGATGCCCTTCTTCTGTCAACCAATGTGGCTCACCCCCTTAAAATGCGCCCCTCTCCATGTGTTACCATACCAAATTTGGTCATTCTGCATCAAAGGGTGTCGGCATAAGTCGGGGGTAATCCAAATATTGAGACATACTGGGGCCCCAGATAGGGGGTGCGCCTGACCCGTTACAAACACGCCCATCCCCACGTGGGTTACTGCGTAAAATTTGACCACAAATGTTATCAGTGTACTTATGGAGATCCATCAGAATAACTTGGCTTTTTGCTTCAAGGTCACTCAAGGTTATTGGAACTGACAAAGATTGATCAGATACATATGACAATTAGTGATCCATAGTAACAATGGGCCTATCTTGTACCATTTCCAAAATATAGCAAAGAATTGGCCAAAAACTGTGAATTTTTCCAACCCCATGTATTTAATGCCAACATGATTGCATGCTGGTGCTTGGGCTATAAAAAAAACTAGAATGATGGGGTACAAGGCCTCAGGTAAAAGCCTGATATCTTTAGCCCTTTTGACACAATACATGTGTGACAGATAGACACCGGCTGACAGAGCTAGTATTGCACTTATGCATAGGGTGGGACAGTAAAAACTGTTTAGACAGATGCACAATTAGTGAAGATTTACAAAAATTATGTCCCTTTTTCTGAACATGGTTTAGACACAATCTACCTACAATCTATCTACAGTAATGTTTATTAAGAAAGTAAACACAGCCAAAGTATATTGAGAATGGCACTCAGTACAGTGCATACCTCTGCATGGCTGCCGATCCCACAAAATTGTTGCTATTAAAAATGCCGTGTAAAACATACCTAGTGTCATGGGTATGACTTGGCCTCCACCTATAAACCCAATATTGTGCAGTAGTGTGCATCTTTCACCTAACCAAAACCACAACCATACTCTAACCCTAATATAATGTGATCCAGATAAATTTAATGGTTTCTTTTGTGGCCTATATGCCACCTTTCTACCAAATTTTGGGAAAATCAGGCGAATAGTTTTTCCAAAATCCTGCTAAAAACAAACTAACTAATGTCAATAACAACATAACATCTTTGGTTTAGGTAATAAGAATCAGGAAGCATGACAAGCAGCATATGGTTGCACCATCTAATGAATGTACATAAAGTGCGGTGACTCTATAGGTACTAAAGACCCTTTCAAACCATGTGGCTTTGACCTTCTGAACCCAAAATCAATTACAGCTTCGAGTGCCTAAAGGACATCGTGTGTACCAAATTTGGTGACACTAGCTCCACTTGGGAAAATGGCTGTTAAAACGGAGAGAGGGAGAAGAGAGAGAGAGAGAGAGAGAGGTGCAATCACTTTCGATAGTCAGCATGCAGGGCACATCTCAGCTATGGCAAATCCGTCTGGCTGGACGTCACATGCTAGTATTATATCAAAACAGCTGCACATATCAAACTTTTTCCATCACCTTGTTGGCCATCAGTATATTGTGTCCCACTCAGTATCATCGAAAGTCACATGGATCGACCAGGTACCCATGACTTCACATTACTAATCCACAGTAACTACTGGCATACCGCTCACCATTTCTGCGACTTCAGAACTCAAATTTTCCTACCCCTCCCCATATTTAACATCCCATGTGCAACTGTTCTGATTCAATACCAGCACAGGATGGATAGACAGACAGGCAGACAGAATACCATTTCAATATCACACGTCATTGTGCAGGTGTTCAACAAAAATTATTTAAATTGTATAACAATTTAAATAATTTTTAAATTATTTAACTGCAGAACCGTTTAAATTGTTCTACAATTTAAACTGTTCTGCAACCGTCACCTTAATCACTGAGCAGCCATGGCTCAGTGGTTAAAGTGACGGACTTGCACCCAGTGACCCTGGGTTCAAATCCCACTGGCACCCATATGAGTTGGCGACAGAAACGGCATCCGACCAAAACTGCTGCCATGCACCTGTAAAGTCCTACCTTGGTAGGCACGTCCAAGCCGTTCAATGAGGCACTCAACGACGTTAAATTTGGACATTTCTACAATTACCAAAATGGGTCACTCACAACATACATAACAAGCAAGTTACCTGTCTCTCTAAATCCACTTCAATTGCAGACTCATTCTCCTCAGACACCATTACACACGTTGTGTATGATGATCGAAGCATGTTAATCATCAACTGATTGGCAATTACATCCAACTTCTTTACCTTTTCACCTTGCACATTTCTTTCACCAGCCATCCCAAACCTGCATTTATCAAATGACAGAAGTACTTTAAAATGTTTAAACACGACTGGTTTGTTATGTGAGTGATCAAGCATTCCTAGCATGCACATGTTCTGTCCATTCTTGACTGACAACCTAAAACACTATTTTTTACAAATACCTACTGCTGTCACTGCTGATTTGCCACATCACGTTTATAGGTGGCTAACACTGCATACATTTTAAATTGTGTGGTTCATATTTACAACTACATTCACTTTGTAGCTTTCATAAGGTTCTGAATAAATCATTATTACCCTTGCCATACATTACATAGCACGGTGCCATTTGTGTGTGTTTATGCATTGCATGACAACAGGAAATTAAGCCAGGGCCAGCAAACTTGGCAGAGATGTTGAAGTTTGCTCTACAACCTATATGTGTGTGTGTGTGCTCGGGATCAAAAGGTCAAAGGACAAGATCACAGTTTTGGCTTATAAGGTCTGCAGGCATGTGTCTGCACTCTGCATCTTGGACAAGTGCATGTCAAACTTAAATTTTATAATATGTGCGTTAACAGCCTAAAGCAGTCTTAAAGCTCATTCTCCATCTTGGTGGCCATGATATGTGATCTATAAGTAGGAAGTCCGAAAAAATGATATATTTGAAATTCTGAATGCTCATTTCTGTATTTATTATACAAATTCTACTGGGTTCTGACGAAAATTAAAGGTAGTTTACTTAGCAAGAACCCCATCACTAGTTTTTTACTACTTTTTTTCAGTTCTGCACACTGCACATTTCCAATATCCTGAAGCACATACTGGACTTCTCCTTCACAAGTTATCTACAAAACATGTGTAGCAAAACTTATACTTTTTATTATAGAATTATAGTTGCACTATTACACTATATCAAACATGGCCCATATTTATGCAAATGCGATACACAGCATGCAGGCAAAACCTGGAATGTAGCTATTTCCAAATTTTACCACGCAGTGCAATGCGTAAGCACGGTCTTTGCTGTCGGCCTGTGTCAGTCTGTCCTGTACTGTGTCCAGCCACTGAAGATACCATCAAACTTCTTTCTCTGCCCGGTAGTCGCATCATTCTGGTTTTTTTGGCCCGAGTGCTGGTACCGAACAGTGTTTTAGCTTCAAGTATCATTTTTTTAGTTTTGTTTTACGCTGACATTTTCATTTGCATTTTAGTTCCATTTTCGTTTTAGTTTTCGTTTTGGGGGCATTTTCGTTTTAGTTTTGACATTTTTGTATGTTAATGTGGTATGACTAAGTAAGTAAGTCAGTAAAAATCAAAAATGCAGTCTCTGCAATGTATCTTCTGCTGTTCTACAATACCATAAACAGGTTACACTTCAGTTCACAGTACATTGCATTCAATGCAGAATGTGGCGGCTCAGTTTCAGAAATACCCACCTACACAGGAACACCTTATTACTGTTCTGTTTTTTTTGCTATCAGATCACCACACAGTGAGAATAATCGTTCAACATAGGCTTTGGAGGCAGGAGACACCACGAGATCCAGTGCCAGCTGAGATAGTCTCTTGTAGCTGGACTTGTGATCCAACCAAAACTGTATGGCACTCTGTGCCTGAAGCGGAGCTCTGTCCTGGAGCTCTGCTGTGTAACACTGCAAATATGGACGCAGGCATTACCTCTGCAGGCACGTATATCATTAACCAGTTGGTATGTACTTATTAAAATTGCCAATGCAATGCAATTTCCAGTGCACTGAGTTGCATAGACTTGTAAAACAGATAGACAGGAGCATTTCATATCAGCGACTATTAAAACCAAAAAAGTATAATAAAACTATATTATTTTGTTTTGAAACTATCGTTTTAGTTTTGTTATCGTTTTATCTTCATTTTTGTTTTTGTTAACGAAAAAGAAATATTTTCGTTAACACTAATTTTCGTTTCGTTTTCGTTAATAGAAAAAACACTGGTACCCAATTTCAGGGTAACCCCTTCAATGGGGGCATTAAATACACGAGAGGTGTGGAAAATTTGCAATTTTTGACTGAAATCCCCATTTATCTTGAAAATGTAAAGATATAGTCCCATGCTTGTTATAGAATGTTAATAGGAAGTCATATTCATAGGTGGCGGATCGATCTGTGTAGGTTCCGATGACCTTGAGTGACCTTGAAAGGTCACTCAAGGTGAGGGTCAAATTTTTCAGGCAATCTCCTTAACGCTCGTACCATTTAACCTAGAACGACCAAATTCGGCGGGATAACACGTGTGGGAGGGGCGTATGTCTAGGGGGTCATCCATATTCCAAGGGGGCGGGGCCCAGTGCTCCCCAATTTTGGGGGTTCCGTTTTATTTACGCATACATCCTTTGACGCATAACCACCAAATTTGATGTGGTAACACGTGTGGGGGAGGGCATGTATCATAGGGTCACCCACACCTCTCAGACAAAGATAGCAGAGTGCCAGTGCTTCTGTATTTATCCTTTAATGCAGTATGAACAAATTCGGCATGGTAACACATATGGGGAGGGGTCTGTTTTCAGGTCAGCCACACCATTGCATTTGCACAGATGCGTCGCACGGTTTGTCAGTGACAGCCGAGTGTCTTGTATAGTCTATACCAAGTCTGTCTTTTAGCTTTTCTATACAATGCATTGTGTATCATTATTGAGGAAACAAGAAGGTTAGCTACCAGAAACAGATCAAGGCTATAACTAGACTTCAAAATTCTCCGGGGCAAGAACTTAAAAATTTTATGACAGCAGTTAATCCCTCAACTACAAGTCTTTAACAAAACCAAACAAGAAAGTTAACTACCGCAAACAGATCGTGCATCACCAATCGTGTTTGACCATATAAACACTCTCCTCACATCTAGTTTGATCACCACACAATATTTGGTTTTGTTTCTGATGGTTTTGTTTCTGAGCGCGCCTGCAAGAGGTCCAAAAAATTTGGACGACGCTGGGTCCCCGCCCCTTGGGATAGGGGTGTGGCTGACTCCCGAGAAACATGCTACTCCCCCATATGTTAAGTTGCATATACACCGGCTGCTTTGTCGTTTGATCGGTCGTATGATCAGTGGTTTGATTGACCAGGCACAGTGTATACGCTGTGTGCTTGTTATAACAATCGGTTGTACGACCAATCATCATCTTGTATACACTTGTTGCATGTCTGCAGACCGATCGGACTGACAATCGATCGTCCAAACACTACTGATCCGTCAATCATTAACTCACCACGCCTATACGTTACCTCAGCATTGCCAAGCATTGGAAAACGGATGTGGAGTATATCCGGATAAACTGGATGGATCCATATGGATATGGATTTCCGCCATGGATCCTGGATCCATGGCCAACATTCTATGAAATCTCATTGAAATTCGCTGTGAACATTTGGAGATATTTTGTGGACAAAACCTGTGTAATGTCCAGTAAAATCAGAGCGTAATAACAATACTGAAATGCTGACCATCAACTGCTATGGAACCTAACAGCACTCCCCCGGTCAAACTTGGATGAATGTGATGAAGTAACACGTGTTATAAAAAGAAATTTTCATCAACTTACCTGTCTACAGTGCTGCTAGCATGCGTTCCTCGTGTGGTGACATGCCCCCCTTTTCCTATAGTCTCCGTTATCACATTTCCAAATGATTTCTTCTTTTTAAAATTGATTAATTAAATTCCTGAAGTCATCATCTGTCTTGTATGTAGCTATACTTTAAATCCTGTGACGTAACACCACAGCTAACACGCAGCCGGCAGCCTGTCAAGTTCAGCCAGTCAGCTGCCAGCTGATTTGCATAATTTGATTGACTGGTCGTGTGATCGATCAACGTTGCATATATACACCTACTGCATGTCGTGCATGCACTCAATGAAATCAAACATGTTTGATTTCGTTGACTGGTCATATGATGCATCATAACAACATGCAGCAGACTGTATCGTTGGATCGGTCATACAACCAGTCGTAATGAACGATCAAACAGTGTATACAGTCTATACACCATGATAGCATACCAAATTTTATCACTCTTGGTCAAACCGTTCAGACATAGGTAGGGTCCCAAAAAGTTTGGGGACGCTGGGGATGGCTGAACCCCTAGAAATATGCTTCTCTCCACCAGTGTTACCATGCCAAAATTGGTCACTCTAGGTCAAAATGTACAACAGTAATTATGGTCTAACAGGTCACAGTGGTCTAGCGGTAGCATGTCTGACTGCAGTGCGCGAGGTCCCGGGATCGAATCGCGCTGTGGGGAGTTGTGTTTATCGCAAAAGCCACTGTGATTTACAGCCTTGGGCATGGGCTGTGTGCACCCTTCCTGCAGTGCCTAGGTCAACTCAGCCTTCTACCCTCTGTGGGACGGTAAATGAGTATCAGCTTTTGGGCTGAGTAATAATAATAAATGGCGATGGTGGTTGTAGACGCTAGCTGCCTAAAACAGGCGGACTCGCAGCCCAAGTCATGTGGCTTGGTC
>Ga0049107_10000855_pt1 | contig 10167 bp, 3 predicted proteins | sample WorMetilPIANOSA1_FD_61187 | JGI IMG/M metagenome (GOLD analysis project Ga0049107, IMG submission 61187) | Marine gutless worms symbiont microbial communities from Max Planck institute for Marine Microbiology, Germany - Olavius ilvae PIANOSA.1 | ecosystem: Host-associated > Annelida > Digestive... | reverse complement strand
CTGAAGCACTGAGTCAACCCTCGACAGCGACTGCTCCATCAGCACTGCCTACAGATACCAGCGCTCCTCCTACTGAAGCACGGAGTCAGCCCTCGACAGCGACTGCTCCATTGGCACTGCCTACAGACACCAGCGCTCCTACTGAAGCACGGAGTCAGCCGTCGACAGTGACTGCTCCATCGGCACTGCTTACAGACACCAGCGCTCCTGCTGAAGCACTGAGTCAACCCTCGACAGCGACTGCTCCATCAGCACTGCCTACAGATACCAGCGCTCCTCCTACTGAAGCACGGAGTCAGCCCTCGACAGCGACTGCTCCATCGGCACTGCCTACAGACACCAGCGCTCCTCCTACTGAAGCACAGAGTCAGCCCTCGACAGTGACTGCTCCATCGGCACTGCCTACAGACACCAGCGCTCCTTCTGCTGAAGCATTGAGTCAACCGTTGACACAGATTTCACAGCAGTCCACTGTGCCAACTGTACCATCAAAAGAGATGGTGCAGTCTGTTCCACCAGAAATAGATGCTACACAATCCATTGAGCAAGCTGTAGCATCAACCCAAATAGCTACGAAGGCATCTTTCGGTGTTGAATTTACGTCACCAGTACTGCATTCAGTGCAGGCCACTTCCGATGCAGTGATCTCTCCAGCAGCTGTGCCCAGCACTTCTCCTGTGACGTCTCAGCAAGGGTTGGAGTCGTTGCTTCCATACTCCACACAGCAGCTTGTAGTCACGTCACAGTGTGTGATTCCTGCTGCTGAATCCTCAGACCAGTATGAAGTCACTCCGCCATTTGTTGAACCGTCATTATCCTTACAACCTTCGCTGATGCCAGCAGTTGAAGAGACTGGTGATAGGTTTGCTGTTAAACAGACGGCATTGTTGCTTGATGAGGACGCAGACAAATCATCAGTTACGGCCACTTCTGCACCTCGGGAGCCACTGAGTGAGCAGAAAAAAGCCAAAGTTGATGATCAGCCACCGGGTTCGAAACTGGAACAGCAGAGACAGTCAACAGACTCCGACGGTTCGTCGCCGGTGCTGTTGGAAGCACGTTCTGAGTTGCCAGATGACCAAAACATCAGTGGAAGAATTGAGCCTGAGAACCAGTCGCATGATTCAAGACTGTCATCTGTAGCCGGGTCCGTGAAGACTGCAGTTCGAACCGGTCTGTTTGGACTTGTTGGAGCCCCAGTGCTTGCTGGAATTGCCATTGCCAATGCTTTTGGAGCAAAATCTGAAGAGACGCAAGGCTCATCGATAAAGTCAGAGCAGGGTTTCTCCACAGATGATGTGACCATTAGTCCACAAGAGTCAGAGCCGGATAATGTTGACCGTCAGAAACCAGAAATAAGTTTACGAAAAATGGATGCCGAACCCAGTGTCACAGAACTACGGAAGTCAGTAGAATCTTCAGTTCATCCAGCAGATGCATCACCAGCAGCGATAGTTTCTAGTGATACACGAACAGAGAATAAATATTCTGATACACAAGTGGCTTCCCAGAGAGAACAATTCCGACCACATGTTCCTGCTGAAAATGGAGATACTAGTGACGATCAGTGGAAACAGCCGAACATAGACAAGGACATGAAAGATGAGCCAGATGTTGCTGTCCGTCGATCCTTTGTCACAGATGAAATACAGAATGATTTTGGCAGAGGTATTCTGAGTACAGGTCTGCCAGGGCTGTCACTGTCTGAAGCTTTGTTATCACCACTGTACGATCAGCAGCACAATTGTTTCATTGATCCGACAAGTGGGCGTCGCATTGGCTTGGTGTCCGCAATCCAGCTCGGCCTGATTGACGGCAGCCACAAGTTGATAGCAGATCTGAGTTCCGGGGAGGTAATCAGTGTGTTGGAGGCACTGAATCGTGGAATCATTGACCCCGAGACTGGAATGGTGTCGGTCGACGGGGAGGCCTTTGTTCCACTGAATGAAGCTCTTGCCAGTGGACTCATTATGGACGACGCTGCAGATGGTGACTTGCTGGAAATGGCTGCAAGTATCGGAACTGGAGGCGGAAGAATGTGGACTGATGTTGTGGACTCTGTTGGGGAATTGCGTAAACCGACAAAGCCTGATGAGCGCCGGTCATCACGGCAATCGTCACGACCACTGAAGCTTGTGCAAATGCTTGATCTCGGTCTTTACAATCCCAACTCCGGGGAATTTCGAGATCCACGGTCATCCAGCTCGCTTTCACTGGCCGATGCAATCGTATCTCATCTGCTCGACAAGAACTCTGTCGTGATTAACGACCCACAGAGTGAAGAAGTTCTGAGTCTAGAAGAGTCGATTCGCGGTGGACTCGTTTCTGGCAAAACCAGTCTTGTGCATGACACAAGTACCTCAGAGAACATTCCACTCACGGAAGCTCTCCGTCGAGGCATTCTGATCCCACGACCAATGTCCATCGCAACCGCAATCAACATTGGTTTGTATGATGAATCTAATGGCATGTTCTTTGACCCGACTAATGGTCTTTACTTTGCCCTGGAGGAAGCAGTTGAAGGTGGTCTAATTGACCCGCACTCTTTGGTTATCGACCCTGCCACAGGCAAGGCTATGGCAGTCGCGGCAGCTTTGGCGTGTGGCGTTCTTGATGCAAGACACGGTAATGTGGTCAACATCCACACCGGTGAGGTGATTCCACTGAAACAGATGGCTGTCAGTAGCCAAGCCGTCCTTGGCAGCCAGCCTGTTGGTGTTTCAAACCAAGTTCCTTCAGCTTCTGCTGATGCGGAAGAAGGCAGTAAACCAGTGGTTAGTCCAGATGTGCGTGAGGTTTCCGACAGTAGAATTGTTAGTACTTCTGGGCCATCAGGTGATGTATTAGTGACTCCTGGTGATGATGTCGGCACCAAAGACATAAGAGCAAACAAGGAGCAGTTGGTTAAGAAGACAACTGGTGTTCCTGATGCTACTGCTGAAGCTGCCAGTACTTCTCTGGATGCTTTGCAATGGAATGATATGCCTTCCGATCGATTAGCAGACATTCCGGTAGATGCCCAGTCATCGGTAGATGAACTTACAAACAGTATTATGGCTCCAGCTGGTGATGTTGCTGGAACGAGTTGGCAAGCAGAGTCAAGAACAGTTCAAGTAGTACTTGAGGATGACCATTCAGTGAGCAATACTGCTGACACTTCAATAGTTCACCCAGCAGATGAGGTCGTAGTATCACCAATGTCATTAAAGCCAGTTGTTGATGATGAGTCATATCGGGCACCTGCTAGTGATGAGTCATCAGGAGCACCTGTCTGTGATGAGTCGTCGAAGGCATCTGTTGGAGGTGATGAGCTGGCACGAGAAATCAAGAGACATGTTGACATTCAGCCGCCAGATTTTGGTCGTAGTTTGCCAACGAGTGCTTCCACTGCTTTGACCGATCAAACCGCTCATGGACCACTTGGCATCGACAACTTAGGGCCACCAGCTTCGACATCATTATCAGCACAGCATGTTTTCCATGAAATTGGTCCAGTAGTGACGGTCAGACTGGAAGATGCTGGCAGACCTGAATCTGCAGCGGATGGAGTCAGCGGCCAAGTCAGATTACAACATATCTTGTCTCCGTCAGTTGCAGCTGACACTCCTGTGAAGGCTGATAATGTTAGTCCAGTTGGTACTGCGAGAGATACCAAATTACAGCAGGATGCTGGAGCAGAAACTCCGCACAGTGAGGCTGATGTAGCCTCTCCTGAGAACGCTGAATCTTTAGCCCAGCAGATACAGGTACGAGACAGTGTGCACAGCAGAGTTGGCCTGGATCAAATGAAACAGGTAGAGTATAGACAGGCACCCGTACCTGATAGCATGAATCAGCCACAAGCTCCTTTGGGTCCTCACGATGTCCAGCAGTTACAGGAGGTGAAGCATGTTGTTGCTAGTGATGGAATGAGGTCAGATGATAGGAAAACTTTAGAATCAGATAGAGATAAAGTGCCAGAAGATGACGGAAGAAGGGATGACAGACAGAAGATCAAAGAGGAGGAACACAGAGATGTTAAGTTTGAGCAGCAACAGCTGAGCAACATCTTGCAAGTTGAAGCACAACCTTTTCCTGATGCTGAAGCCAAGAAAGATGTTGCAAAGAAAGATGAAGCATATAAAGATGATGCGTTGAAAGACTATAGCACAGAATATGATTCAAAGAAAGACACTGAGAATGCTGCTCAGTCCCAAGGTGATGTGCGTCAGCCGAGCGGTACTGTACCAGTGGAAGTCAGAACTGTTCCTAGCGATGATATCAAGAGAGATGACTCAAAGAGCGATGTTGTGTATAAAGAAGATTCAAAGAAATATGTATCTGATGAAGATGAGACTCAGAAAGATGCAGTGAATGCTGCAAAGTCCCGAGGTGACGTGCAACCAGTAAGTAATATTATTCACGCTGAAGTTGCACCTCTTCCTGGCAGGGATGTGGAGAAAGACGTAGCAAAGAAAGATGAAGCAAAGAGAGATGGTGTGCATAAAGATGATCAGGAGAAAGACGACAGTTCAAAGAAAGACATCCCCAAGAAAGATGATGAATGGAAAGAAATGGAAAATGTGGTGGAGGCCAGAGATGGTCAGCATGTAAGTGACATTGCAGTGACACCTCTTGCTAGAGACGACTCGAGGAAAGACAAAGCAAGGAAAGGTGATTCAGACAGAGACGACACAATGAAAGAAGCCGCAGACGATGATGTCGCTGCAAAAGATGAAGTACAGAAAATATCATCAGATGTTGTTGACACACAACAGTTGAGTAGTGTCTTGCCAGTTGAGGTGAAATCTCTTCCTGGAGATGATAAGAAATATATTTCAAAGAAAGATAAATCAAAGAGTGACACTGTTCCTGACGATCATTCAAAGAAACCTGTCCCGAAAAAAGATGCTGTGAATATTATCGAATCACACGATGACATACAGCAGTTGAGCAGTATTGTGCATGTCTCGGCAAAACCCGTTGTTTGTGATGATGGCAAGAAAGATGACAAGACTGAAGATAGAGATGGCGGCATGCAAGATGGATTGCAGAAAGACAGGACAGGTGCCATAAAAAGAGATGATATGGAAGATGGTACAAAGAAAGACGTTACTAGGAAAGATGATACATGGACTGATAACGGGACCCGAAATGATACGCAGCCACTAAGTAATATTATGCAGATTGAAACAAAACTCCTTCCTGGCTTTGATGACTCACAGCGAGATGAAGTGTTTGCAACTGATTCAAAGAAAGATATCAAAGAAGATGAGTCACAAATACCTCCCCTCAGTGCTGGTGGGTTTCATGGTGATACACAGCAGTTGAGTGAAATCATGCACGTTGAAATGAACGACCTTCCTGGTGATGATAGCAGGAAATACGAAGCAACAGAAGATACTGCAAAGAGCGATGGCACAAGAAAAGAGGGGAAGGAGAAAGACGAGACGAGGAAAGATGCCACGAACGTTTCTGAATCCCAGGAATACGTACAGCAGTTGAGTAGCATCATCCAAGCTGAAGTGAAGCCTCTTCCTAAAGAAATCTGCCAGAAAGATGACGCCGAGCAAGATATCTCAAGGAGAGATGACGTTGTCAGGATGCAGGAGCAGGTTACTGAGACTGATGGATACACTAGAGTTGATGATGTAAAACCTGCACAAGAAGATGGCGTCGGTGTTGAGCAGAAAATATCAGATCCAGATGCAGTGAGCTGGCGTGAAAGACGCGTAGACACTGATGTTGCTGATGACGGACAAAAGGTGGTTGCCTTGGATACGCAGCTGCAGCGGCAGGAGTTTATCCTGGGCAGTGAAGTGTTGACTGAGGAGAAAGTCAGACGTCATGAAGATGAACTTGTTACTGCGGAGGATGGTGATGAAGAACGGCAAAGGCAGGATCTTGGCACTGACCATGATGCAGTAGCCACTGGCACAGCTCTGGTAAGCGATAATGATGCTCTTCGTTAAAACGTTTCTGTTATGATTATTATGCCTCCACCCATGGGGGCAGAGGCGTTAAGCGATGCTTTTGTCTGACGTCTCTCTGTCTGTCTGTCTGTTGCATACATCGCACCTAACTCGAGAACAGAGAGGCCCAGGAAGACTAAAATTGGCACAGTGGTAGCCCATGTCACACGTGACTTGGACACCAGTTTCACGGTCAAATGGTCAAAGGTCAACTTGTTGCTTATGTCTTAAATAGCCAACGTGCCGGAATAGGTGCCACCTGGCGAATAAATACGAAGATATTGTCAACTTGCAGGGGGCGGAGGCATATTGTGGCGGTCACGTCCGCCTACAGCTTGTTTCAACTTGCTTTTTATCAGTGGTGGATTTGCTTTGATACAAAATCTACGGTAAATACTTTAAGTATAAGTTTTTTGCTGATGCGTAATTATACTGTCATTAGAAACATAATTTTCAATAACATATTACATTTGTATCATGTGTAATGTTTGTTGGTAGTATTTAATATTTATGTTATTTATGCAAATATTTGGTTTGGTTTAAGCAAGCATTTTTCGTATCTTTGGTGACTTTGATGACTTTCTTATCATAGTCATTAGAAAAACTTACAGAATGGAAAAGAATACGAAAGAAAAAGAAAGAGTGCTCGTACATTGCCATATTACATGGTTAAGCCACAAAACTATTAAAACATTTTTAGTAATACTGCCGCAAATTTACTACTTGTGTAGAGCAGCAATGTTGAGGATCATATGAAAGTGAAGTTATTAAAATTAAAGGTAAAAGAGCACGAAGAAGACAAAATATGTCAGTTGGGTGAAAAGAGAAAATGTTGATTACCTTACATTCATTAATGATGAAACACAGAGGAGGGACGAGGGACATCTTTGGTTAGATGTCCAGACCTGCCAGTTAAGGCAGAACACACAAGATTACTATATTGTGGTTACTATTAATGTTGTTTGTGGTGCGTGTATAGGCGCCAGGTGGCAGCAGCAGGTATGACATGTTGGTGGGTGAGCTGGTGGAACAACATAACTGGCTGTTGTGTGCTGTGATGACTCTGTGTGGCCAGTCAGACGTCTGTACGTCAGCTGCTGACAGTGCCGACACCATTCACAATCACGTCGCTCTGTTACAGGCACGTCCAAACCTACAATGATTTTAATTTTTAAATCTTTTTATTAAATTATTTGGGGTACTGGCATCAGAGGGCTGATGAGAGGCATGGCAAACCTCCCCCAAGGTAACCAGGAGCTATTAGTGGTCGAAAACAAAGTTGGAAGACCCCAGGTGAGTTTGGGGTAAGCAAGTCCATGGAGTGTGATATTTTCCCTTCAGTGCTTTGACACTGTTGTTGGGCGACAGGAAGGGCATCCGGCCTGTAAAAAAACTGGATGTTGGTTTGTTGGTGGTGATGATTAGACTGGAGCTTTGCATGACTAATAGCTCCAGTAGTCCAGTTGTTACCACTACCTCCATTATCCTTTGCTTCAATAAACACCCGCTAACCCAGGTTCACATGGAAAATGGCCGTTAAAATGGAGAGAGAGATACAGAAGGTGATATCAAATTGCAGTTTGCTTTTCCACACATGATGATTTAGTTGCACTTTAAGCCTTTGCATAAATCTTCTAGATGACAATTAACAGCGGATGCTAATCCCAGTTGTTTTGTGGGATGTATTCTACTGCTAGGATATGCGAATATTAACAGGCCAGATGCCCTTCCTGATCCCCAGCAGACTGTATTAAACCAAACAAAAATGCTGTTATGTCACACTGACATACTTCTAAGCCATCAAACACATCTTTAAACAAAGCAGTGATGTCTTCAATTCTGCATTCAACTTTCGGACTGAATTCAATGAACAAGTTTGCCTAAGCAAGCTGCTTTGCTTTGTTTTCGATAGGAAGAATTAGACAGTTGTCTTTTGCCAGGTGGCGCCAATTTCTGCTATGAATTTAATGAAAATGTAGTTGGCATTTGTATTCAGGATCAAATGTAGTTGAAGTGTGACAAAATTTGTACAGTCAATTGTGGTGGTCTCAGTTTTTTTTTGTTCCACTATGTATGGTATGTGTTTTTCCTTTAGTTCTCTGACACAGTAATCCGACAGGTACTGGGTAGACATTATCTAAATTTATGTTTTCTTGTTTGCTGTCTTATTACTTAGTGCTTAGTTTGTCATTATTTTGTAGAAAATCACGGAAGACGTTGCTTCAGTTTCGGAGCCGGTGGAGCGGGCATTGACAGAGGCTCGGCAGGTGCTGAGTAGCAGTGACAGAGAGTGGGGCAGTGACCAGTGGCGTGAGATTGACACTCTGGTTAATGACATTGAACAACTGCACGATGTGGTATGCAATACGAGCACCTGTCATTTGGTGATTTGGCGGTGGATTTGCCTACATTATTTATGCATAGAATTTCTTTTAACTGGAAAATGCAGTTAAAATGGTGTGTGAGTGTACTTTTAACTTTTTGGACATATACACCCTTGGGTTTAAATAATAGTAATCAAGTTTATACAGCACCATATGGTAGTAACTTCACATATGCTATTTTGCTTTAGAAATTATTAGCAAATGACTGTTGTTGGGTGTTGTGACGTGTCAGGTGGAGACAGAATGTCGCGGTCGTGTGCGGCTGCTGAAAGCTGCTCTGAATGAGTTGGAGTCATTTGATAGTGGTGTCAGTGAGTTTGACTCTTGGCTTTCTGGAGCAGAGTCTCAGCTACGCATCATGCAGCGGTCTGTCGGTGACTTGCACAAGTTCCGTCAGAAGACCGCTGAACTCCAGGTAACCATGCACACACAATCATTTTATGGCCACTTTCTATGTTTACCTCACTGCCTACAGTGCTTAATGTATCTATAACATAAAGATGTAATGATGATATGGCTAAAATATTAGTGTATGGCTAATATTAGTAGAATAATTCGTGGAATAGTTGTTCAGATTAATTAGACTTTGTGGGCTTTTTTAAATATTTGATTTGTATATTTGTTAAGAATGGCACTCTGTAGAGCGCATACCTCCGCCAAGGGCACTGATCCTGCAAAATTGTTACTGTTAACAAACACTGGTAAAACATCCAGTATTGTGGAGTATGACTTTGACTAACCGTAACTACAATGCTGCCCTAACCCTAACCTTAACCCTAACCCTAATGTAACATGATCCGAATTACCACCAAAATTGAGTCATTTCTTCCTTGGCCTAGTGCCACCTTTTCTCCAAACTTGTAGAAAAGCAGTTGAGTATTTTTTGCACAATCCTGCTAACAGAATAACAAACAAACAAATGAACTGACATACAGACAAACTAATACCATTGAAAACGTAACGTCCTTGTTGGGAATAAATATTTTTATATTACAGAGACCTCTAGGGAGCTAATGTAAGCTGTGGTAACCATAAAAAGTTCGTTTCACAATAGCCTAGAATGTGTATGTGCATGGACTTAGAGGTTTCAGAGTGAACATCTGGCACTTGCTGGAGTGGTAATTTTACAAGCCAGGTTCCCCTCCATAATATATATTGGTACTGTATTTAGTGTCGTTCGTTACACTTTCTTGAACATTTGATGCTTTGTGGTTGTTGGGAACACTATGTAATCAAAGTCATGTGCTGGTGTGTTGAAGTGCTGCAGTTGTCGTGGTGTGTTTAGGCTTTTTCAGCTGACATAAAGACTCATGATGACAACCTCACCGCAATTTCAGCAGCAGCTCACGACTTCATCTCACATGTCCAGGTAAATCAACAGAATAAATGTAGGTTGCTGGATGAAGATGCCACACTGAACTGATTGGTGCACTTGGCCATATATTAGTTTAGCTCACTTTCTTGCAATTTTATTATCTTCATTATTATATTACTGACTTTAAACCATTTTGGAAGAGAGCTATGAATTCCACACCACGTTGAAATATAGGTGAGTAAGGAACTTGGTGCATACGTGAGTAAGGAACAAAAGTACATTTTATAATTCTCTTTAGTGATTTGTTTTATGCTTCTGTTTGTATTGTAGTTTGTGTCAATATTATATAGATCTAATTAGAGCTGGTAACGATTAAATTTTGTTTAATAGTTAACTTTTTGAAAATTAACGATTAATTAATAGTTAATTTTAGTTAATTTTCCATGACTTTTATAATTACAAGAAGCTCAGCTGATGCTGACAACGCGCTCGACGCGTTTGTAGGTCAGTCGAGGTC
>Ga0049107_10000854_pt1 | contig 10169 bp, 7 predicted proteins | sample WorMetilPIANOSA1_FD_61187 | JGI IMG/M metagenome (GOLD analysis project Ga0049107, IMG submission 61187) | Marine gutless worms symbiont microbial communities from Max Planck institute for Marine Microbiology, Germany - Olavius ilvae PIANOSA.1 | ecosystem: Host-associated > Annelida > Digestive... | reverse complement strand
CCTTCAAGCGCCAATTGAAAACTGAACTTTTTACTCGTTGTTTTATGTAGAAGACATTTTATCTTTTGTCAATTGTACAGTGGTCTGGTAGTCTTGAGACGTTATGCCACTTTAATAATATTCGTATGTATGTATGTATGTATGTAACTGCCAGCTTTTGAGCGCACGTTAATATAGGATCATCACATCACATTGACTTCATTGGAAAACACTTCCTATTAGTGCGTGCTTAATCATAGTAACTACAGCAGTAAGTGCAAGTTCTAAAGATATTTGATACTTAAAAGAAGTGTAACCTTGAAATCCGGGTTTGGGTTTTTGAAATCTTGTTGGGATTTTTAAATGTCACTGAAAGTGCTGTACCTGGATGTGGTTTCTATTAGTAACTTTGGTCCTAGGATGCACATTTACTATGTCTTTGCCACAGTTCACTATCATGACCTTCAGCCAGACCAACAACAAATCAAGCGCCACCGAGCCGACCGCACCTGACCGCAACGTAGCAGTAGGTTCTGACGGTGAATACGGTGACATTCATATGTCAACAACAGCAAGTCAGTGATGTGCCTAGTATTAAAACTATTAACTCAAAAGATCTTAACAAGTCACATACATTTCAAAGCTGTATAAAATTTTGGCTATACAAACATACGTGGTGTAGTGTTCTGACAGGCAGCAGCAGCATTCCACAACCTGAAATCTTTGTATCTGATTGTTACTACAAAACAACATGAAAGTCTGCTGAATCAGATCTCATCTCTTAGAACATTGTTATTACAGCAAAGTCGCAATGAATCTGAATTACAGCTTGTACTCATTTGTTAATTCAGCACTTATTATAATAACATTAAAAGATGACAAAAACATAAGACTTAGAAGTAAATTCACTGATGAATATAGCACTCTCTATGCTTCAATAAACTCTTTGTAACACAGACTGAACAGATTTCAAATCCAATCCAACTACAAATATTAACAACTGCATAAAAATAAATTATTTGGACCACAAATCACAGCCAAACAAGCTGTGTGGGAGGCACTACAATATGCCCCCGCCCCTCTCCTCCCTCTGTGGGCGCAGAAGCGCGTCGCCGAGCCGACCGCGCCTGACCACAACGTAGCAGTAGGTTCACATGGTGAATACGTTCCCATGGTAACCGCTGCAGCTGCCTGATGTGTAAACACTGCGGTGAGTAAAGCGGCCTGGTGACCTTGACCTTTTGACCTTGAACGTGGTGTCCGAGTCACGTGTGACGTGGGCTACCTCTGTGCCAATTTTAGTCTTCCTAGGCCTCTCTGTTCTCGACTTAGGCCCGATGTACGTGACACTGTGACAGACAGACGTCAGACAGACAGACAGATGTCAGACAGCATCATCGTTTAATGCTCCCCCTATTAGGGTCGGGGCATAATAAAGTGCCTAATGATGTGCACCAAAGTTGGTGACTCCTCGCATCAATCTTTCTGAGATATTATGCACAAACACATCAACAATACCACAAACAACAACAACCATTTTGCACTCTCAATACTCCTAATGAGTCTATCCACTTATCGTGAACCAAAACGCTTTGCTTGTCTTCAACATTCTCACATCTGCCTCAATAACCTCCTTCTTTTATTAGGTCTACCCCTAGGTTTAACACCCTCAACCTCACAATTCTTCACCCACTCATTGCACTCACTGTCATCCTTCCATGACGCATGCTCATACCACTGTAACCTACAATGGTGCAATACTGCCACATCTTCAAGTACCAGCTACTACGTGTTCTCCTACTACGTTTTTTGTAACCGGCCGATTTTTCAGAAATCATTGCAAGTTTGGCCAGATTCTCAAAAGATCTCACAAAGAAGAAAATTTTAGGACTGCTGGTGCACAACTTTTACACACCAGATGCCCTTCCTCTTCATGTCACTCAATCTGTGTTAAAGCACTGAAGAATATATTCCACCCTACATAATTCCAACTCCTTTTCCGTTTTTATTGATCAAGTTTCACTACTGAGTAGCATCCAACTTCCTGCACAACAACTGCATACCGTCCAATTGTACACTGTCCCTTTTGACCTCCAAAAACAAGATAGTGGTCTAAATTTACTCCAACCACTCCAAATCCTGATGTCACGCTGAGTCAGTCCTTACATCTACACTAAACAACAACTTTTGGCTTTGTTAAAGTGGCCTAATTTTCCAGAGATCATTCCAGGTTCCCCCAAAGATTCAGTGATCACCTTTGGAGATCACTGAATCAGGATTTTTACGGGATGGATGCCCTTCCTGTTACCCTACTGCATTGGGACATAAACTTGTATCCATCCCCATTTGTCCCCACAAAGTTCATCCCTACCCATCCTTGCAAAAGATTTTCCCATCGTTGCTGGTACGGATGTCATTCAATATTTAATGAATGTGTATCACTGATAATACCTAAATATTGAAAGAAGCTTTGTATTATTTTACACTGTCACATGCATAACTTTTTGCAATTGAAGCTTCAGCATTACAAAATTGCTGATGCTTCGAGTGCAAAAATTTGTGCACATGACAAAAAGTTGGAAAATAGCTGAGACTAGTTTAACTACGTTTTTAGTTTAGCTGAACTAATTTTCTGAAAGTAGTTTAAAAGTTTAAACGAAAATTTTTAGTTCAAAAATTTGTTTAGTTTAACTAATTTTTTGACAATTAGTGCCCATCAATGGTGTGGAAGCCTGATGCATGCCAACCTGAACTGCAAAACGCTCCAATTACCACAGGCAATCCTGACTATTGTGAAAGCTCCTTAGTACACGGTCATCAGTGGTGGGAAGTCACTGGCCTTAATGCCCCATACAGGCCACGAGTTCAATAAGAAGTCATGGCCATCACTGCCGACATTACCCTTTTTTCATACATTGACGTACATAAATGTATCCAATACAAGACTGACACCACAGTGCACTACTGTCTGCAGAGTAAGGCATCCAGGTTGCACTCCAGTTTCAGACATTGCTAGTCGATGGCACCTACATTCAGCCAGTCAGCATCATCTGCCAGTACCACGTTATCGGCTCAGTACCTTTGCTCATCGGGACTTCTGTAGCAGGCCTGACGGTCTGGAACTCTCTGCTGGACAGTCTCCAAGACCCAGCACTTAGAAGCAGCAGCTTCAGGCAACTACTCAAGATGGACTTTTTCAACTGCTACTGAGCACATTCAGTGCAGTAGAGAGGCATTAATGACTCTGCACCATATAAATGTACAGTTGACATTCACACTGGCATTGTCATAAATACATAGTCTGTATGTATGAAGAGACTGTCACATACTACATTTCACAAGGTAGTGTAAGAACAGCAATCAGGAGAGGTGGGTAATTTTGTTGCTTTTGTTGCAAATTCATTCAGGTACATGCAAGCCAAAATTTTTCAAAACAGAATGTGGTTTGACAAAATTACTGAGAAAATAAAAATAGCACAAGTTTTTTGCACCAAGTGGAATTTTTACATTCGGATTTGGTAGTCTGCTTCCTGCAAACCATGTCATCACATTTGTTGACTTCTGCACAGGTGGCATAACAGTTTATAAACCTCAAAATAACAAAGCAATATGAGATTAACAACATAGCATACCTGAACCTGATGGTAACCTGAGTTTTGGAACCTGATTTAATGACAAACTCTGCTGACTGGTGTTGTTGTTGACTTCTGCAGTCCACTTACAGTTTTTCACAGTGCCATCAGTAGAACAGTCATTGTACACTGTGTACTTATCGCAGTTAGCAGGTCTAGTTGGCACAACGTTAACCATGTTACTAGTCAATGGCTGGCAGTGAATTCTAGAATTTGTCAAAACTGAAACTCTGCTGACTTCGTATGCCATTCTTTTGGCTGATTCAATGCGTGTTTCACCATCTTCCATATAACGCCGCTTCAAACCTCTTGCAGAAACAGTCGAAGTATTCTGGGACTCAATGGGATTCAATGGGTGACTATATGTTTTCTGTGCAATTTGAACACATCTATCTTTAATGCATGTAAATGCTGGACCACTCATTTGTTCACCATTTGATAGTTTATTGCCAGTCATGCTTTCGGAGAATCTCTTAACTGCAGCAATCACAGATGCCTCAGTAATACTTTGACCAAAACAAGCATGAAATCCTGTACTGAGATCTCCACTGGCAGAGTTTGAAGTAACATTCTGTGAAGTGACAGCAACTGTACCTAGATAATGTACTCCACGTGGCAATGATGATTGTAGAGTGGATTCACACTGTGACCAAGGCTTCATTGATGAGTTCAGAGATCCACTCGTGCCGTGCTTTAATGACATTCCAGTATCCACAACAGTTGTCAAACTGCCACTCGGCTGACAGTGACTTGGCAATGACTGACATCTGCTAATCTCACATGACTGCAAAGTCGCTAAATGCTCATGCTGGCTACCACCAGCATCAGTGTATATTGTCGATGTGCCTGGTACAGAATCAGATGTTACTGCAGTTGATGCTGTGCAACATCCATCATAAAGTCGCTGTTTCTCAGAAGCAGTGGCAGCAGCTGAATAGATGCCATTTGTGACAGATGCATACTGATTTATTGCTGGAAGAGATAGAGAACCAGTCACCTTTTCACCTGATGACAATAAAAATGACTCTGATATGCTGTCGTGTGACTTTGCAGCAGGAAATTCACTGAATTGCTCCTGTGCAACTCCAACAATCCGCACTTTCCGACCTCCTACCCAACTGGTAAGCCCTAGCTTTGCAGCTCTTGATAATGTCTCTAAATCCTTTGAGTTGGATATTTTCAGACGATAAACAGTTCTTTTCGGAATATGATTTACATGCGACTCAGTAGCTACTAAATCTTCAGTGCCGGCTGTACGGGTCGGCAGAAGCTCTGTTTGTGGACTACAATAAACAGTTATCTTGGTTGAATTTACCGACATCTTTCAGTTCTTATCAACTGATAATCTCTACAGGTTTTTTGTTACCAATCAGTTCACAATCTGCAACAGCTGTCATTCTCTGAATCCAAGCAACACATGAATAAATTCCTTTATGTAACAGCACCTATACAGCCCAAACAAATTTCACAAACCATTATGATTTCTATAGGTTTACTTTTATTTTCAGTGAAACTTTGTATTATAAATGAACGTTACTTTTGACTTAAGGGACACAACTCTATTCTTCAATATAGGATTAAGTATCATTTGGGGTTGAATTAGGAGCAGCCATGGCTCACTGGTTAATGTGGCAGACTTGTCCCAGCGAGCATGGGTTCAGTTCCCACTGGTAGCCATATGACTCGCTGGTGGCAGCAGGAAGGCATCCAGCCAAAATTGTTCCTGTACACCAGTAAATGTTCTACCACAGTACCTTGGTAGGCATGTCTAAGCCTCTGAACAAGGCAGTCAACGATGGTTTGGGTTTGAATAATGTTAACGCAAGCTGTCGTAAATGCAAAAGCCATTAAAGACATTAAATACTTCTGCCAAGGATGTATTGTAGCAGGTTGCATTCATTTGTTAGCTACCACTATGCCAAACCACCAAACACTATCGGATATGAAACTGCAATAGTGCCACCTTCTTCTTGTTCCTCTGCGGATCAGACATGTTCATTATCTCTTCTGGTTCCATGCAATAGACTAATAATGGCACATCTGAGCACCCAGCGGCTGAGCTAAGCTGGGCAGCGCTGACACAGTTGTGTCCAAATATCATAATATGACTACTGAGTTCACAGTGCTGCCAGCAACTGACAGCTTTCCTCAGCAGTCCACAGAGCTGCTTTTATAAAGATGATGGCCAACAACAGCCAAGTAGTCTCAGTCCATAGGCCAATTCAACAGCCTCGGCTTTGTATGATCGATACGTAAACAACAATACGACCTACAGTTTTTTTTTGCATTTAAAATATTTTGTATTTACCCAAACCCAAGTGTATATACTTTAAAACTGGTTTGACATTTTGGTATTTATAAAGTTTGATATATAATTATAAAGTATATTTAACCGTAATCAAAACTGGAAAAGTCAATATGATCAGAGGCTTTTAAACAAAAATTCGGTATCAGGAACATTCGTTCTCAAGACTATTCGTTCCCAAGACTATTCATCCCCATGGTGGAACTTTCGTTGTCTAGAACATTCGTTCCCGGGAACGAATGTTACATGGAACAAATCGGCCTTGTAACATTCATTCCCCGGACGTTTTGACACTTGGAAATTTCTTATTTTTATACCAAAAAAGAGAAGCTGCTGTCCAAATGGCCAATTATGTTTTTACATAAACACACACAAACCACTAGTGAGATTCATAGGCCTAGATTTAAGACATCAACTCAATAATTAGGCTATGTTACGTACATTGCTTCCGGTTTGTCCCTTGGCATTACCTCACAGAATCAGCAATGGTTTCCTGTCTAGTGGTTCCAAACCCTCTTCTGACAGATGTCTGAGCGGCTATTTCTACTTCCGCCGTTTTTTTTACATCCGGTATGGATGTTGTTTCCGGTCGGGACTCGATGGCAGAACTTTGGTTTTCCCGTATGAGTGACCTAAGGATGTGCAACTGACGTCACCAGAACGCGTCATTACAGGCGTTGGAATGAGCTCAGAGGCCACCGGAATGAAATCTGACTCACTAGTCAGTTTTCTTCTACTTTCACTCCGCTAAGATGACATTATGAAAAGAACACAAATCAGTAAACAAACTCGCAAAATAGCTGTGGACAAAATTCTCTCTTCTATCTAACCTAGACCTGGGAGCGAAAGCGAGAGCGAGCGAAAGCGAGCGAGAAATGCATCGAGCGAGAGAGATTTTTTTTCTCGCTTCGGCTCAAGTGAAAAATTTCATCTGTTCTTGAGTAAACACTGTAATGCCGGCTAATATATCGCCTTTTTTCTGTTAATGAAGTAAATAACGAGTCACGGCTGACAGGAAGATGATCCCTTCGGTAAGTTTGGTCACGTCACAGCACTCCTTTGGCCCCGACGTTTAATTTAGGCTAATTACTTCGTACAACAATGACGTCACTTTAATAAACTGTGTCATCTGCAATGACCTACATAACCTAATTATAATTCATGTCAATGGTCATTTGCAAGGTTATTTTGTCATGTATCGGTATTCGGTAAAATGGCGACGCATAAAATTGTTAATAAAAATGTCAGTACTGGTAGTCAGTTAACGCTTTCAAAACATTACGTTTAACAAGTTACTAAGCTGCATATTGTTAGCCTCTTCTTCAATGCCGACCAGCACGGAAATCAACGAGTGCAATGTTGGAACTTCTTCGGCTTCCTGTTTTATGACACAAGCAGCAGTAAATCTGTTAGTAAGTACTGGCCTATTCTTATACCCGGTCCGGCGGCCTTTACCTGTGGTCTGAATCCCTCCAAAATGCAATGCCTCCAGTGACCCTCACACCCTGCCCCTTTAGCCTCTTTTCCCCACCAGTACAAAATCCTTAAAAATGCCCTGAACAATAGGCCTATTATACCTAAGTTTCAACAGAGCTTAATTGCCTATTTCCAGTGGCACACAAGTCAGACCTAGCGAGCGAGAAAGCGAGCGAGAGCAAGCTAGATTTTTTGCCAAGTGAGCGAAAAAAATAAATTGGAGTGACTCCCAGGTCTAATCTAACCAAATGGCATTCTTAGACCACTACTTACGAGAAAGTTGTACCGCTGTTTGACGACTACCAAACCAATCCTGGTACCAATCTACCAACTGAGATACTACCAGTAAATGCAAAATACAATCATGAACGCAATTACTGGCCAAAACTCGCCGAGATGCAGGTGATATTGAAAGTGAACATCAAAACATGTCCATTGAACTCCAAATGTCAATGTATTTTTTCTTCAACCATAAAATTCTTTAATCATTCAGATAATAACTTTGGCACAATGCCAATGATGATAATTAGATGACATAGAACACTTTTTGTCAACCAAAGTGTCGAAATCGGAAATCCGCATCGAAATCGACTCAAAACTGATGAAATGACAACGCAAAATATCTAGCTGACTGTAACGCATTAGAAGCGAAAGCGGTCATCGAAATCTGTCCCATAAGTAGTGCTAGGCTGCAGCAGAGCTGCTTATATAGCCTACAGCACGATTTCCTGCCTTTCAGGGGAAGGAGAAAAGGGGGGTTGGGGAGGGGATGCCAAATTTTGAGCCTTAATATCTCTGGAACCGAAAGTCGCAGCCTTATTGTGTTGGTACTCAAATCGCACCATATTGCAAAGATTATCGATTATAAGGTCGTACGATGACGTATAAGAAAGTTAGTGGTTATGGTCAGGTTTTGGGTGAAGGGTTATGAGACTTGGTTTGGGAAGGTAGCTAGGCCTACCAGGCTACCATCCCAGTAAGTCTTTAGAGAAGGTTGAAACGCGCAAGTACTGGAAAGGAGCAAAGGTCATCAAATGGTATGGTAGGACAACTTGCACCCAATGACCTCTTACGGTAACAACGTTCACTGTAGCCAATTTAAGTGTCCTGACTAACCCTGGATGTTGCTATGGCAATGTGAAATTAGGTCATTGTTATCCAATCATCCTGCTGACTGTATATAGAAAGTCATGGAAGCGTTAAGACATACAAGAAAGTGTGTCGATGTGGAATGTAAACAATTAATTATAAACAGACAGAGAAAGACAAGAAGTGTGATGTTCAGTTATGCCAGGATTAACATGGTGCTGAGTGCAAGTACTTCAGGACCACGTTGCAGTAATTAACGTTGTTGACGCAGTTGTCGCTGGAACAGTGCTTGCATTTGGACTGGAATTGGAATTCATTCGCATGGAATTGTTTCTTCTTTCTTCTGGTGGTGATGATGAAAGGTGACAATGTGACAAAAGAAGTAATTTGGATTGTCGTCGAATTGTGGTTGGAAATGCAGCAAAGGGACAGAATCTGCGATTCAGCTCCCTTACATTAGTGCAAATGCTAGGCTACACAGTGACAGTGTAATGGGTTTGGATGCACGATCAGAAACTGCCTCACTCCTGATTGACATGCAGTTTTCTTAATCTTTTTGTAATATGCAAAACGATACTTACCAACATTACACTAGTTTCACTACTTTTTTTTATAATTAGGAATACGAATAAATGTTCCAGTGAATGAGTGGTTTGCAGAATGAAAGGTCCAGGGTTCATTCATTCCCCGGAATGAAAGTTCCATCATGGGAATGAACGGTCTAGGGAACGAACAGTCTTGAGAACGAATGTTCCATAATTCAAAAATTCCCCCTCCCCTTAGAGACATGCCTCCAAAGTCAATCCTACATCTACGTGCCAACAAGCATCTGCTCCGATGGTGGTTTCCATTAGAGGTGTGCGGGTATACCCTGTATACCCGACCCGACCCGTACCCGCGGGTACGGGTCGGGTCGGGTAGATTTCTCACGGGTCGGGTCGGGTACGGGTACGACATCCACGGGTACGGGTATACCCGGTTTTACCCGTAAAGAACACGATTTTTCACGATTTTGGGGCGAGAACCTTTTGATTTCTGTATGTTTTCTAAATTACTTATGATGAAGCAATTACAGTATGGCACGTGAAAACAATATTCTATTGGGAGCCTATAACCGTTTACTGACTTATTTTTTAGCATTGTTTTGTTGATTATCAGGGACGCTATATATAAGTGAGTGTCACTGGTTGATTATAAAGAAAGCATTTGATTCAGTATGGCATGTGCACTGTTATGAAGTCATATGGGATGGACCAAGAACTGATCATATTGATAAAAGCAATTTACAGTGAGACAGTTGGCAGTGTTAGTTACTGGACATCTGAGTGAATGGTTTCAGATGACAGTTGATAATAGACAAGGAGTCGATCCATTGTCACACGATCATTTGCTTTGTTCCTGGAGAGAATAATGGATAGAATCAAGAATGGAGAAAACAGTGGAGTAAGTGTTCATGTTCATGGTAATCGAGTGAACAACCTCAGATTTGCTGCCGACATTGATATTATTGAACAGAGCAATGAGAAATTGCAGGATACAGTTGACAAATTGCATACAGAAAGTGCAGAGATATGGAATGCATATAAATGTAGTAAAGACAAAGACAGAAGAGAATGATGCTAAAGTGAATATAGACGGACAAGCGATTGAAAATGTCAAAAGTTTTATATATCTTGGAAGCGAGTTCA
>Ga0049107_10000852_pt1 | contig 10173 bp, 8 predicted proteins | sample WorMetilPIANOSA1_FD_61187 | JGI IMG/M metagenome (GOLD analysis project Ga0049107, IMG submission 61187) | Marine gutless worms symbiont microbial communities from Max Planck institute for Marine Microbiology, Germany - Olavius ilvae PIANOSA.1 | ecosystem: Host-associated > Annelida > Digestive... | reverse complement strand
TGGTGAAGGCACCCTGGGTTATAAAGTAATGCTGTCAATATACGTGTGCTTGGAGAAGGCACCCTGGTTTCCTAGCTGGTTTGGAGTCTTGCTGGTCATGGTGACCAGGATGGATGTGCTTATGTGCTTTCGGGTTGATATTCTCTTGGAGATACCATGAGTGCATGTTAGTAAGTAAGTTCAAGTGAGTAGGCCCTCTCCTAGGAGGGGGATGGTTCCATCCAGGTGTTGGTATGGACCCAGGTCAATACTGCACTTCGGGATTTTGTAACCTTACGGTTAATTCCGGGATGCGCATTGGGCCCGTTAGAGGCTTCAGTGCTAGGCGGTAAAACGTCTTCCCCGTATGGTAAGGTAAGGTAAGGCAAGGATGATGATAGACCAGCAGAAGTACAGACACACTGACACTACACAGAATGATTGCACTGCGGCCGATGCGGCGTTTCGTCATACCGATTGGCGCACAGCTATTAAATATTCTGTTTGTTTGTTTTTGGTTGGAGTTTTGTGATTAATTTCCGAATTAAGTTAGAATATATGCGTTGTTATATGACCACTTGATTGTGTATTATGTGTTCATCCACATTTATCTTACTGTGATGGCGGAAGAAGTCGAAGCAGGTTCTCACACGGTGTCTGTTTCAACTGAACATATTCAGGATCATTCGCCGACTATCAGTGACGCTCTATCATGCTCAAAGGTTGCAGCTGGTAGTTCTCTGAGTATTGATCAGATGGTTAGAGATTTCATAATTGCCAAGACAAAAGGGATGAATGGCAACGATCGGGGTGCTGACAGCATCAAATCAAATCAAGACCGTAAAGGACACCACAAGTCAAACAAAGATAAGAAGAAAAAGAAAAAGACGAAGCATAAATCTCAGCGCAGGGAGAGTAGTTCAAAACACCGTCGTCATCATCGTCGAGACCATAAAAAATCGTCGGATTCTTCAAAGGAAAGCAACTCGAGTGACAATGATCGTCAACAGTGCACTAATAATGATGAAACTAGTAATTGTTTGAAGAGTGATGATGATGCTAAGAGGAAAGATGGTCCGTTAACGTCTACAGAGAATAACAAAAAGTGTCAGGAAACGTCTTCAACAAATCAGGAGTCTGCTAACTCCACTGATATTAAGGAAACTTTTTTAAATGGTGTATGTAGTAAATGTTCTACCTGTGGGAGGCAGATCGGTACAGCAGCAGATGAACAGAAGACAAAAACAGATGAGTTACAGTGTCATTGTCAGAACCCAACAAAGGCCGATGGAAAAGCTGTGAAGAACCATGAAGCAGTTTTGTCAGAGCACAAAAGCAGTACACGATTAAGTACAAATACGGATAAATCACACCGACAGTGTGATGATAAATGTGATTGTGTTTCCTGTGCCAGTTCACTGGCTGACAGTTCTGGCAAGCATTGCATCAGTCAAGCAAAAGTAACTGCAGGTTTGCAGTATTCCAGAGATGCAGTTTGTCATTCACCTAAACAAAGTACTGTTACTTTGCCACGTAAACATTTGGATGATACCAGAAAGTCAACCAAACAAGACGACAAACATGTATCTGGAGCGAATTCAAAGAGTAGACATTATACAGACAATAACAAAATGTCAGATAGTCCCAAGAAGCAGCATTCCAATATAGAACATAAATGTATTCGAGATGATCCGGGTTGTGACAAGCCAGTAAATACCAGAAAGAGAAGTCCTTCACTTGAGAAAGCCTCAGAAAAACATACTGTATTTACAAAAGATGATAAATCTGATGATGTAGTATTCATGAAGAAAACTTCCAGCAGAGAAAAAATGAACAGGGATCAGAAATTGAGTCGGGAAAATAGTAGAAGTACTGTATTTGATGACAGTAGTAGACATGGTGGAAGTAAGCGAAGGTATGACATTGGAAGCAGCATTGAAGACGATTCTGGGCCACAATGTAAGAATAAGAAAGAGGGAAGACATGCAAAGGATTCTTCTGTCATTTTGGTGTCTGATGATGAGGTTGATGTTTTGAGTGAGGAGATGATGGAGAAGTTGCACAAGCGCCTTACAACATCGATAAAAAAGAGTAAAGAATTGCAGGCTGAGAGGGAGTCGGCTAATCTTAAGAGTGGTGACTTCACTGCCAGCCACAGTACTGAATCAACAGAGAAGCTCATGTGTTTTGATGCTGCTGAGACACAAAACATTGTTGCATCGCCATCAGAAATTGCTTTGCCACCTGATATGGCTCGTATTGTTAGTGCATCACATGTTGAATCACTGACAGATGAACAGTCTGCTGTAAAGTCAACAACTGTGGGATTGTTTGGAAAGAAGACATTAAAGTTTGGTTTAAAAATATCTGAATCAAGTGCAGCTTTCATATCCAAGGGTATCACAAGTAGTGATGCTTCTGGTAAGAAAGTCTTGGTTTGCTGTCTGTCATATTTTTAATATGTGTACTTAAGCATTGTAATGGGTTGTGGGGAGTACTGGCATCAGAGGGCTGACAAATAGATTGGCAACTCTTCCCCAAGGTGCAAGAAGGAGCCTTTTGTTGTCAAAGGCAAGGATGGAGGAAACTGAAGAGGTACTTCTTGTAGTGCACTGCTTCTATATTTGCAGAGGTGGTGCATGGCAACACTTCTGCAGAGGTACACCAGCGATTTCCAAAATTTTGACTCGACTTACTTTTCATTACTTTTCAAGTCTGGTTTTGCCCATTTCAGATTTAGATTTTGTAAAAACGATTTAAGTGACAATAATGATCTTGATTTTTTTCTACTGCATTTACAAGACTTTCAGTCTTAAAATTTTGGAATTGAAACGTCAGTTCATTGATAACAGGATTTGACAGTTTTTCTAATTTGCAGGATTCTGCATTAAAAGACTGTTTTAATGATGATAGATAATGAATGAGTTAATGAATTCTTTAGTATATTGATATATGCACGAAATTGTTGAAATGTGTGTGCACCAGGAAATGATAACATACCACAGGATTCCACAGTCTTTTCCTTAGATTCACAGCATGTTTGCCAAAGCACTGAGAATAAAAAGATTAATCAAACAACTGGAACGGTAGACATAGAGTCATCAGTGACGAAGGAAACAGACGTGCACGAGGAAGAATCTTTGCTGAAAGATTCCAAAAGATCACACATTTCTCCAGTCAAATGCAGTGGAGAATTGAAGAATGATGGAACCAAGCAACCAGAATTGTAAGACAATTTGGCTTCATCAATTCATATGCATGCACTTAATGTTATCATAATGGAATATGGTACAGGTATTTGCTGGTATTTATTGAAGGTGATTGGTCAAATATAAAGATGGCTGAAGTTTTTTTTTATATATTTCATTAATTGTAGCACACTTGCTGCATAATAAAGTGCTACTGGATAAAGGTAAAGGTAGTGTCGATTTGTATAGTGCCTATACGTGAAACATCTCTAAGATGCATTCAGGTATAGCGTGCATTGTCAAGTGGTATCACAGTTTTACCTGCACACCCTGCATTTCATCTGCAAGTGGAATGAGCCTTTGCCTTCCCAACCACAGCTGGTACTCATTTACTGACCCTGGAGGGATGGAAGGCAGAGTAGACCTTGGTGTGACCTAGTCAGCATTTGTACTAATATAACAATAGTAGTAATGAGTACATATTGCTGTGGCATATACAGTGGCTGCTGTAGGTCAAAAAGTTGCTCAAAATCAAGGGAATCGCCGTCTCTGTCTCGCAGTCGAGATTCATGTCATAGGCATACATCAAGGTCACGTCGGTCACCGTCAGCGTCTCGCAGGTAATGTGATACATCCAGACATTCGTGTTCAAGAAGTGATACAGATCCCAAGGGGTGACAGGGTGCTTTATTTAGTATAGAAATAATAAACATTGGCATTTTTGTCTGCTCTTTTGCTGTGACACACTGATTGTGTCCAGAAATGACTTGCATGTGTTTTAAGCACTGGTAATTTGTGTGATATTTAATGGAACACCGGCTGTCATTAGTAATTGATTAAATCAGTCTGCGACATAAAAGGAAAGTCTTTTTTTTGTGTGGCAACAATGATGATGCCTCATATCGACCCATCTCCAGCCTTACTTGCACTGACCAGTCCGTCGTGTCCGTTGCACAGTCAGCAGATGGTGCAGTGCTCTGGCAATGATGCTGGTGAACAGTTGATTACAACAGCTTCGCCAGTGAGCTCCATCAGAGTTGGTGCTACACCCACTCTCAGATGCCACAGAGTTGGTTTGCTGCTATGATGAGACACTGACGATGTTACTGGATAAATTCGTGCCACTGCAGAAAGTGCGATCTAATGCTTGACCATCGGCACCATTGTGTGATGCAGACTGCTGACGCTCGAAGGCAAAAACAAGGAAGCTGGAGAAAGCATATAGCAAGAAGCCATCCAATGAGTCCAGATTAGCCTGGTGGGCGCAGTTTGCTGACCAACACGTGCTGTTCCAGATTAAACTTTGACACTATTGGCGTCTGCTATTGACGCCTGTCATGGCAACTCCACGGCACTGTGGTCAAAGCTGTGGAACTTGATGCATCCACACGCTCACACTTCCAATCGTCTGACTGCTGACGATTTCACAATACTTTGTGACGAAAATTGAGTGAATTTGAACATCAACGTCCGCATCATCTCCTTTGAGAATTGGTGATCAAGTAGTCAGTGAGCTGCTGTCTGAGTTTCAGCCAGTCACAACAGACGAGATCGCAACGATTCTCCTGAAATCACCACTGAAGCAGTGCCTGCTTGACACTGCACCAACATGGCTAATCAAACAGTCCAGTGATATCATCAGTCCAGTCATCACTGCCATCTGTAATGCATCATTCAATCAAGTGACATTTCTGCACTGCTGCAAAAAAGGCGATTATCTGACCATGCCTGAAGAAGCCAAACTTAGACCCCAACGATGTTGCCTCATATCAACCCATCTCCAACCTTAATTTTCTGTCGAAGGTTGTCGAGAAAGTTGTCGATGTCAAACAGTAACGAGTCGGCTAGTACGCTACTGAAGTTTGGGTTCCTCAAGGATCAGTCCTTGGCCCGAAAATTTTTATCGACTACACCAAAGACGTCTGCGAGATCTTGCATGAGTATATAACTATATGTGAGACAGAAGTCAAACAGTTCGTGTGAACAGTAACAAGTCGGCCAGTACGGTACGGAAGTTTGGGTTCCTCAAGGATCAGTCCTCGGCCCGAAAATTTTTATCGACTACACCGAAGACGTCAGCGAGATCTTCAGCCAACATGACCTCAGTCACCATCTGTTTGCTGATGACATGCAATGTTTATGCTGTGGCAAACCAGCTGATGTCCCATATGTGGTCAGTGGTCACGCGTATTGAAAACTGTGTCGCTCATGTCTGTACCTGGTGTGCAGCAAAACGACTCCAGCTAAATGCAGATAAGACTGATATCCTGTGGTTTGGATCAGCGGCGAAATTGCGAAAATTGTCTGCAGACGAACTGTACATCAGAGTGGGCCAGAGCATTGTCAAACCAGTCACTGCAGTCCGGAATCTTGGTGTTCTGATCAACGCAAAGTTATCGTTACACGACCGCGTCTTGCGACTGGTGCAGAGTTGCTTTTTTCACCTACGCCATCTACACTCAGTGCATCGTCAGCTCGGCCAAGACATCACGGAACGATTGGTTTGCACTCAAGTACTGTCACGACTCGACTACTGTAACGTAGTACTCGCTGGTCTCCCAGCATTGACTCTGGCACCGTTACAGCGTGTCCTGCATGTGGCAGCATGGAGTTGTGCTCGACCTCAAGCCACATGACCACATCAGTTCTGCTCTGCGAGAACTACATTGGCTGCCAATCAGTGAAGAAGTCATGTATGAGCTGCGTTTTCTCATCCACAAGGCATCACTTGGACAGTCACCAGACTACATCACAGACTTACTCCAGCCAGTTGCTGCCACTTCATCCCAGTCCTCACTGTGGGACGCCAGTCACGGAGACTATGTCGTACCATGGATGAACCGGAAAACGGCGGATCGAGCATTTTCAACTGCTGCACCATGAGCGTGGAACCAACTGAACTGAAAAGAACGCAATCGACATCTGTTTTTCACCGAGGACTGAAAACAATTCTTTTCAATTGCACATACACTGCTCTGAGTAACATATGATATAATGACTATGTAATGCACCCTCTGTCTTACAGTAGGGGTCTGCGCAATACAAAAAACGTATGTTAATGTTAATGTCTCAAACATTGCCTGCAAAACAAATTTTGCAAAGGAGTTAAGCTCCTTTTTTGTGTTTGTGCTGTTTTCTTGGCTGAAGGAGTTATCAATGAACTGACCTCAGTGTGTTGAGTGATCATTGATCTCCAGCCTAACCAAACTTGTTGTTTACCAAATATGTGTTTTTCTATAGTAAATTTCGTTTATCCTTGGATTACTATTATGTTTATTTTTCAAAGAGTCAAGGACGTTAAATTCGGATGATGACGATGTTTACACCATTGGTTAGGTGACAGGAAGGGCATCCGACCTGTAAAATTTGCACCAGCAATCCCCAAAGGTTGCTTTTTGCATTTGGGATAGCTGTGGGAACCGGACCTAATCTGGAGTGACAGCTGGAGAAATGGGTCTGTTAAACAAAAACCTAAAGCAGTACCAGTAGTAGTTGTGCAATAGTGAAATGTATTGTCAGAATGGATTAGTGTGGAACTTTATGAAGAGTATGCATGTATAGTCTTGACGTGTATTTGTTATTTGCTTAAATTTGTATGCGCAGAGGGACAGAAAGAAAAAGAAGCTCCAAGTCCCGATCTAGAGACCGTCATCGTGGGGCGGAAAAAAGTGAAAAAGATAAGAGCAGTAAAAGATCACCTGAAAAGTCAGTTATGATTTAGTCTGAGTATTTACGAACTGCGAGTGAACCTGACACTGTTGATGTGTTGTCTGGAAGGCCATGTGCCTTGAAATAGTACTACTCCAGCAGTTTCGTTTTTCCTTTTCATTATTTTTTTGTTTGGTTCCATGTGGTGGACTAAGCTGGCTGGCTAGCCATCTGTTGCTAGTACATGTTAAACATTGATATGACACTGAAGCTTGTGCACGGACCCCCGACACACTGGCATACCAGGATCCTTCACTGTCTCTACTGCACACAGAATGTTGGAAAAACCAATGTACAGTTGGAGAACATTGTCTGTCGACTGTGGGCAACTTAGCTACCTGATTAGGTACTTCCCCCAGATCCAAAGAAATGCCTGTCAACCCATGATGAAGAGCAAGGTATCGAGTCTCTTCATAGCATTTGCTGTCTCGTACAGGTAGTGGCTGATCAGTTTATTGAGGAACAAACAGAGAAACATATGTAAAAGGAGCTATTGACTTTAGAATCTGGGAAAATGGAAAAATGGCCAATGCCATTATAAATGATTGTATGAGCATTATTAGTCTGTATATTGTGCCCAGCCACTGTCATTAGTTACTTTGGTGTTACAGGATATGATAGGTGGGAACTGTAGTAAATTTGCCATAACCAGAATTGTATTCAATGCATCTTAGCTATTAATGCCAATTATGTGAATGTGTTAATCTGTTTAAATATGTTCAGGAAAACTGGAAGAAAAAGCCGTTCTCACTCTAAGTCTCGGGACTATCACCATAATGAGACAAATAAGAAGCATACAAGTAGAGAAGAAGCTGATGAAAAGTATGCTTCAGTTCTGTGCTATATTTTAACTGTAGGTCAAAGTTTGGACATCCTATAATGTTTTAAAACTACGCCAACAAAGTTCATTGCTTTGTGTTGTTGACCCTGTTTGGTGACAGGAAGGGAATCTGGCTGTAAAACATCATAATTATACTTCACCAGTCCCCAGAAGGTTGAGTTTTGGCAAACTTGGGAACCAGTTGGAGTTGAAGTGTTTCTGGAAGTGAACCAATATATTAAAATCTAAAGTAGTAGTCGTAGTAGCAGTATTGCAGGAATTTAATGATTTTATGGTTTACAAGACTTACTGCAGTGTCCTTATTTTGTACAAGGTTGTGAAAAATCAGTGCATGACACCAGCTGCATGAGGAAAAAGTAAAAAAATGGGTGTATATACAGACCATGTGACGTGATGATGAAGACTGTTTACAGTTGATACATGTGGCCGGCTATACACATTTACAGTGAGATACAGTTCCTGTTGTGATCTGCAGCACTTTAGGGAATATCTGTGCATCTGTTACCTATAATGTCTATCATACAGACCATACATTATTTTTATCGTTTGTTATCCATATATACTTAACTTTTAATTGTTTATAATATCTGAATGGCCTCTTGTGTGCTGATGTACCGGTAAGAAAGTACTCACTCACTCACTGACTGGGAATATCTCAATTTCGATGGAACAATAGCCATGTCACTTATATCACCACACCAGGCTCCATGACTAAGTAAAATTATGGGAACACTAAAATGTCTTATGATGCGATGGCGATCTGCCATATAAATGCATACAGCTAATAGAAATTGACAGATGTGCATGGCTATCATTATTCTTTCAATTGATTATACAGTGATGTGAGCAAATTTTATTGTTCATTTGTCCTAATTATTGTTTTGATGTTTTTGTCAATTATAGAAGTTAATAAAATCTGATAAGTTCACGACTTGAAAAATTCTCAAACCCCAGGAAAAAATCATGAAATTTGAGAATTTTCGAGAGTGCGTTATCAGCACAAATTTGCACATACCTGGATGCCATTCGTATATGTAGGAATGTATCGTGAATGGTTTTTCAATAGCTATTGATGATGGCTAATGATTTTACTGGCAGGATTGCCGCAAAGCGGCAAACTGCCGGTATTGTTTTTACTCAGAGGCCAAAAATCAGCATTTTCTCCCCACAGGGGTGACTCGTAGCACCGATTCATGTGAAATTTTGCACAACGGAGAGGCACATGGGTCCACTTGGCCATGCAAAATTTCATGCTAATCGGTGCACGGGGGAGGGGGTGGGATTGTGGCCTCCAAAATGGCAAAAAAATCCACTTTTTGGTAATGAGTCGCCCCATAGGGGCACATCTTTTGACCATTTTCTACAGTTGTTGGGTTTTATTATACAACTGCCCTGCATTAGTATTTTATTTATCCGTGCTCCCTGTAGTTAAAACTATGCGTTGGATCGAAAAATGATTCCACCTTTTTAATGGTCTGAACGTCCTCTGTTACTATGCAAAGTTTGGGGAAGATCAAACAATGCGTGCCGCTGTAGGTGTGAAAATGTGGTGTTTGTGTATTTCTTTTTTGTCTGTCACTCTCCGGTTCTTCGGCACGCTGTTCATTTGAGGAACATATTTTGATCAAGTATTGTGTCATGGTTTATGGGTCTATTTTGATCCTGTTTTCACCATTTTTTCGTAAATGATCGGCCTTTTAGAAGCACTAGAGAGTTCTTATTTTCATTGCTAAGTGGCGCCACAATTTTCATGAAATTGAGGTCATAAATTGCGAAAATTCCAAAAATCTGCAGAAAAGTTTGTGAGCCCCACTTCGTACAGATAGCTGAATGATTTGAAAAAATTCCCTGCACTAGTTATAAGGCCGAGAACGTAGATGTGCACCTATATAATATTTTTTCCGCACGTCACTATATAGCGCTGACAGCAAGTGTCAAATTTTGTACAGTTTGTCCAAAAATGGCTCAGAACGAAAAAGTTTGTGCGCACCAAAAGACGTACAGGAAGTAAATTTTCCAAAGTATCTGTGGGGCCGTTGTGCACCTGAGGGACAGTAGTTGTCCATCTATATTGTGGTTTTTACTGCAGCATCATATGGCACCACAGCAGAGTGCCAAATTCAGAACCGCTATTTTTGGTCAATTTTTAACCAGTTTGAGGAAGGATAGTGTCGCCAATTATGGATCGATTTGGACGTAGTTTCCACTGTCTTTAGAAGACTATATGTAATTTACAATATACTAAAGGTTTTATAGTTCTGTCGGTAGGTGACGCCAATGGAAATTTTCCAAAATGCAAAAAAATCTGCCTCAGAGTTGTGCCAAATACTTCGTACAGTTACTATTGAGATAGTTATTAACTCCACTCATGCATATGAACATATGCGCGTAACTATATCACGCCGGTATGCATTGTCCCTAGTGTTGGAACGATGCTTTTCTTTTCTAGTTTTGTTT
>Ga0049107_10000851_pt1 | contig 10177 bp, 12 predicted proteins | sample WorMetilPIANOSA1_FD_61187 | JGI IMG/M metagenome (GOLD analysis project Ga0049107, IMG submission 61187) | Marine gutless worms symbiont microbial communities from Max Planck institute for Marine Microbiology, Germany - Olavius ilvae PIANOSA.1 | ecosystem: Host-associated > Annelida > Digestive... | reverse complement strand
CATAGGCCTAGCAGTAGACACTGGCGACGGCGGCTCGTGCAGGTGTTGCAGCAGCAGTATATGTTTCACCGGAAGTGTACTCACTACCTGTCTACCAAGAGTTTGCTTCATTGCGACCGCGTTAGACGGTCCCACTCGTCTTGTTATTATTAGTTATTTGCCCACCAGCAGAAAGCCACGGCCTGAAAACTAAGCAAAATGTTAAACAACGGCTGCAACGACTTCTCATTCAGTGTTCATTGTGTTGAGGAAGCAGACCGCATTCCCCTGCTGCAGGGCTACGGACAGGCATTGAAACAGAAAGACTGTTTCTCTGGTGTGCTGAGTGATGACTGTGGTGCCTCTGTCAATCTCCTGGACTAGCTCAATAGCCATGTGCCTGATGTTTCTATGGCAGTGGGGTAAAACATATACTAAAACTATGGCAATGGGGTAAAACATGTGGTTGCCAGCTTGGAGTACTTGGTGTTCTTGTGTTGTGCCGTTCTGCGCACGCATCCACACTGTTGAGACCAAGGTTATGGGGCTGAAGGTCAAGCTCAATGGAGCCATGTCCGCCTTGGTTGACCTCCCGGCGTCGCCAATCCACTGGAGAACCATTGATGCCTGCTTGAAGGATGCACAAGTGGTCTTGTGATGGGTCGGCTCTCGCAAGATGTCTGAACAGACGAAGTCATCTCTTTGTGATAATTGAGGTGATCTGTGTGACCTGTTCTATGCCTCATTTCTTCGTTGGTGATATGCACCGTATATGGAATATGTACTATACGGCGAAGACACCATTGGTCAAATGCATCAAGACGTCGACTGGAGGCCATAGTCATACTTCACGTGTCAGCTCCGTAAAGAGGAATTGGGAGTATGTAGACATTGTAAAGTCGAATCTTGGTCTGCAAACTGATGGAAGATCGCCAGATGTTACGGTCTAGTGATTTCATGCATGAGCGGGCCTTTTCGATCCTTATGCAGATATAAGGCTCACTCCCTCTGTATACATCTATGCAGGATCCAAGGTAGACAAAGGAGTTGACAACCTCAACGTCATAGTCTTAATTGCTACTCACTATTAGGTTACTACTGGGCAAACGACATTGACCTTCATTACAGTCCATGATGTCATGTATAATCATTAGCAAAAATCCGTAGCTCTAATAGTACTACTTTTGGATTTTACGTAACCAGCCATTTTTTTCAGGAGATTACTCCAAGTTAGGCTGGATCTCCCATAGGCTTTCCAAAGAACATTGGGATTGCTGTTTCGAGGCGGGATGTCATTCCTGACAATAAACCAACAGTGTCTGTGCACTGAGGGAATTATAGTTCTCTCTCTCTGTGTATGTGTTTTAATAGCCATTTTCCAGGTGAACCTGGGTTAGCCGGTTTTATTGGAGCTAAGGATGATCGAGATGATGGAGCTGTAAGACGTGCCAAGCTGTGATAAAATCATCACCAACCACAAACTGACATCAAACTTTTTACAGGCTGGATGCCATTTGCCGTTGCCCAATGAACAGTGTCATGACACAAGGGAAAGGGGAATCTAATATAGTGCATATAAAGACCAATTAGATTAACTCGACATTTAACCTTTGATCAAAGTGAACAAATTTGTTGTCTGTTGATCGACTGAGTTGGCAATATGCAATTGACGTGGTAAACCAGCTTGATCAACTGTGAGTATTTGTTGTGTATGTAGTCACTGGAGTTAGCCTGGAATAATGCCTGTTAAAATGTTGCTGTAGAATTCGAGGGACCCACTACTCGAGTCCACATGGCATTCCAATTGATCTGCTGGACAGGTTGCTAATAATCTCAACAGTGCCTTATGATGATCAAGAGATTGGCCAGATTTTAAAAATCAGGTTTGCATGTTTCTGATCATTTTCCATAGTAACAGCTTAATGATGAAAAGATGATTTGAAAAAAAGTTTGACTGTCAATATATAAAATTAATGAAGTCCAGGTAATGTTCGAAGGATAGCGTAGTCAGAGTACCCATGTGCTGTGTGTGTTAAATGGGTTGGCTTAACTTGATAGAGTGCACTCTGCTTGAAGTGGGTTCATTAGAAATGTAGTGGTAGGGGCAGTAGTTATGTCAACGAAGTTGTCGGTGAAACGAGAACAAATGTGATCATCGGTAGTGACTATTACTGAAGTGGTTGACAGGTTTTGCTGTTTAGGAGATAGATATGTTGAGTGTGGATGGCAGTGCAGATGCAGTTGTGACAGCCAGGATTCTGAATGGTTGGGATGCGTTTAAACAGCTGTCCTACTTTTTACCGGCAAAGGGCTGGAATGTAGTTGTTGTTTAAGAACTCAGTAGTGAAAGTTGGCCAGTATGTAAGTAGGTTAATTTGTACACGGTGCACTAAAACCATAGTCACTAATGCGCCCCCATTTCCGCAACCCTGAACAATTGAGTTTTCATCACTTAATCTTGATCTTTTATTTTAAAACATGTAACAGACGTACATGCAAAGGTTAACGAATACAGTCACTACAATCACACAGAAAAACAAACATAAAACAGTGAATTAAATTCTTAACGTTGCATTCGACGCAGATCTGTTGAAATGAGGTGTGCAGATGTGAAGAAGAGGATGTTGAGATGTCGGATGATGCGCTGACGGTTCTGACTCGGATTGGCAAGGAGACCTCACTGCGATATGCGATTCAGCTCATCACTACCGCAAGTCATGTCTGTAGGAAGCGAAAGGTTAGTTTTGTAATAATAATTATTATAATAACTGTAAAAACTGGCAAATTGTAACCCTAATTACAATAATTGCTCTTATTGTTATAAAATATATAATATATGTAATTATAATTATAATAGTTGAAATGTGCTGTGTCAATTGCTATTTTATTCCTCTCGACACTGCTGCTTTTATTAATAGTTGAAATTTCTATGTTGACAGTGATGCGATGTGTTCACTGCCAATATCAGTAGCACCATATGACTAATTTGTCGTTACTGAATTTTTGCCTGACAACACTGTGTTGCAGGAATGAACTGCTATTTTAGCATATTTTTCACCAAATTTTGACCCAAAATATTTGCTCCGATGTTTGTGGCTTAATGAAAAAGGAGCCAGAAATTCGAGAGCTCCACAGGACACAAATTCGTCCCCATCCCCAGCCGTCCCCGCAAAAAAATTATCCCACTGCTGGCACATATGTTAATCTACATTTAACGAACATGATAATTCCTGAATATTGAAGCTTGTGTATTATTTTACATTGTCGTGGGAATTGGATGAAAAACAGTTTCTGACAAATTCTTATTTCGCCACTTAAAGCACAGTAATAGCAGCATTACAGTAATGTGCGTCTTTATTTCAGCATTTCTTTTACATTCCTGCAAGAGTCCAATGACACCTGTTTCCATCGCCACGGGACTCCTGCAGCATTTACTTCCATCCCATCGGATTCCCACAGAACCCACTGGTTCTCAACATTCCCATTCCTATGAAGCTCTCTGCCACAAATTTCTATCATTTCAGCCTTAAGTCGAAAGAAATTCATCTTGGGTGGTCTTAGTTGCCTGTTCGGTCTGCTTGGTGTCACACATGCAGAGTATTTGGCCTGTTACAGGGTGTAGAAGTAAGTGTCGAGGACATAAAGAGAGTTTACTCACTGTTTCTGGATGAAAGTCGGTCAACACAATTCCTCAAGGAATATCAGCAGGAATTTATGTTCTATGAAAACGGTAAGCAAGTTATTCCTTTAGTGCTTTGACATTGTTGTTTTGCTTACAGGAACGGCATCCAGCCTGTAAAAAAATCTTACACCAACAATCCCCACTGGCTTTTCTTTAGAAGACCATCGGGTACCCAGTGTAAACTGGAATGATCTCTGGAAAAACAGACAAGTTAAACAAAAGCCAAAAGTAGCAGTAGCAGTACGTTGGAGTGTGCATTCCTGTTATCCTTCTTTCTCGAGCTGCATGTAGACATCTTGCAGTAGGACACAAGAAATTCATTGAAGGTGGTGTGGTGCTCGCTGCTCCTCCACTGTCAAGCTCTGGTTTCACTGTTGGTGATCCTGCCTGGTCTTTGAACGCTGCAGATAACTTGCAGTGTCGTGAATTTCAGACTACTGTTTTTCAGCTTGCTTCATATGATGTGTCGTAATTTCTCAAGTGTAGCACAGTGTGTAGTGTTAGGGCTAATGCGGAAGAAAAAGAAATGGCCTGTAGACATAATGGTATACCTTCCTTTCATGGGCCTGTTGGGTTGTTATATGTGGCCTGTTGCAGAAGAGTTTCACTAAGCACAAGGCCTTTGCATGGTTGGAAGACATGTTGTAGAGCAGTATATACCGACTCCGTTTTAGTCAAAATCCACCACTTTTCTTACTTGGGGAGAAGTGAAGCTGTATGGCCTTTAAAATCTGTCACTGTCAATCGCAAACTATAGGTTAGGGATAGGGAAAAGGTTAGGGTTTATGTCAGGGTTAACATTGCCAGCGGCAGGGCGACACCAGAAACCGATTCCAAATCACGCTGAGTGTTCAATCCCAGTAGTTATTAGTGATTGCCAATTCTGACTGAACCCGGCCACTGATGGTTGTTGGGTAAGTTCATGTTGAGTTGCCCGAGTTGATTTTTTTGCAGATGAACTTGTGTCAACTTTTTACATTTCTGTTTGCATTAGTAATAAACGTATTGTTGGATTTTGATGCACTGGTCACAAAAATTGACTAATTTTGTGATTTCTGTGCAGGATCTGAAGACAAAATGGAAACCAGCTGATAAACTGTATGAAAAATATAACTTAAGAACTGCTGACTGTAAAAACAGTTGAAAATATGATGTGTTGTTGTATGTTGTTTTACATTTCACTGAAAACGGTGTTTCCACAGTTTTTTTTGTAACGTTCACACGTTTACACATTCTCACTTACTGGTTGTTTGTTTAATGTGTTAAGAAGAAACTAGTGTAAAAAGTGATGTTAGAACTGTTTCAGAACGTGCGTTTGAAAGTATTGCTGGATATTAAGTCAACTTTCATCCTTTTCTCACTGGCTATTTATTAGGCCTCCGCCCGTAATAGGCGGGGGCATAAAGCGATGATGCTGACGTCTGTCTCTCTGTCTCGTACATCAGGCCTAAGTCGAGAACAGATCGAGAGGCCTTGGAAGACCAAAATTGGCACATAGGTAGCCCACGTCACACGTGACTCGGACACCACTTTCAAGGTCAAGGTCACCAGGCCGCTTTGCTCACCGCCGTGTTGGTGCGTCAGGCAAATGCAGCGGTGGGCGTGGGAACGTGTTGGCCGTGGGAAACTGCTGCTACGTTGCCGTCTGCTCGGCGGCGCAAGGCGCTTCGGCTCCCACGGGGAGAGGGTCCGGGCATATCGTGACGGCCGTCCGCCTACAGCTTGTTTATAATAAAATCGTGCACGTAGTACCAAAAAAATAAATATATAATCAATTTCAGTCCTAGATAGCACATTAGAGCTGCTGTGAGTACTAGGCCTATCTCTCGATAGTAACATTTCTCGTAAAAACAGCCACACACTAATGCATCGTCTATAAAAAGAAAAACAGTGCTGCCTAATCATATGCTTGATATTAATGCAACCGTTAAAAAACGCAGATTTGCTAAACTTACAACAAGAAACACAAAAAGAAAATTACTGCCTATTGTCGACTTATGCCGTGCAAACATAACCCCATATCTTGTAACAAAGTTTAACAGTCTTGAACTGTGAAAGAGACATTTATAAATGAACATCAAAGAACGTAGACACAGTTCAACAAAAATAGGTAAGTTATCACTCAGCAAATGGAGCAGATCGCCGTGGGTGATGTTAGGTAAATTCCACACACGTCTCAAACCGGTACGCCATGCTGTACAAAAAGTGTCAATATCCGTATTGTTCAAATGCCACAATTCGCATCCATAAATACTACTACAATATGATCTAACCAATTTATATCTTACATCAGCAGATAGTCTCGAAAAGTAACACAAAACATTATTTACTTGCACAATAAAAGTACAACGCTTATGCAATATGTCGTCATGATCGTTGAGCTTTGAGCTCAGAATTTATGATATGACCAAGATGTTCAAATGAAGAGACTTTCAATATTACAGCCACCCACGTGGAATTGACAAAAGTCCAGTTGAGACGACAGCCAACGACGTTTTCTGGGTATGATGGCCAACCATTTAGATTTCTTAGCATTAAATTTGATACTATAATCCTTCGCATATTCGTCACAAATACTGAGCAACTTTCGCATGGCTGTAGGGGTAGGGGCAAGTAGAACAAGATCGTCTGCGTAAGCAAGGGCTCCGACAAAGTAGGGACCGAAAAACATCCGACACCAGAGTTTGACAGTTTAACCAACAGTCTGAAGTGCATCTGAAGTTCAGTGTAAAATCTTTACACTTATGCCCCCGCCCCTAATAGGCGGGGCATTAAGCCATGATGCTGTCTGACGTCTGTCTGTCTGTCGCGTACATCGGGCCTAAGTCGATAACAGAGAAGACTATGGAAGACCAAAATTGGCACAGAGGTAGGCCACGTCACACGTGACTCTGACACCATTTCAAGATCCAAAGGTCAAGGTCACCAGGCCACTTTACTCAACCCGACGTTTACGCATCTGCAGCGGTCACCGTGGGAACCTACTGCTACGTTGCAGTCCGCTCGACGGCGCGAGGCGCTTCGGCGCCCACAGAGGGAGGAGAGGGGCGGGGAATATTGTGGCGACTCCCGCACAGCTTGTTTTATTCTGTTTTATATTTTTACCTATTCAGTTGAACTTGTTTTACTCTTCGTAGGGCGAAGTATGATTAACGTAGGAAGTGCCGAAAGAGTAACCAGCGTTCAAACAGTTTATAACTCAGGCCATCACAGTATTTTAAAAAGTTATCAAGTGTTCTGTTACATACGAAAATAACTAAAAGGTGTCTAAAGCTTGACAGACTTTCCGATCTTGTCAGTTAAACAAACCAGAAGTCTGCCTGCCTGTTTTCCGGGGAGATTATCGAGCGTTAGGTCGGCCCCTCAAAGGCCTCCAGGAGAAACTTGGAGGATTGCTGAAGCAGTATTATTTACAGGCTGTGCCCGTTCCTGTTGCCCAGCCATCGTGTCAAAACATGTAGCGTTAGAGACGACAGAAAATCGACAATTATTTCCGTTTACACCGGACATAGAGTCTGCAGTAATTGAGAGATTATATGCTTGTACCACACTGGCTTCATATGCACACCGTCAATATTCCAGTCAGTGAGCACTGACGCAGAGATTCCGTACAGATCCAGAAACATCAGTGGACGACCGTTCTGCACAAACCGATTCCTCAGCTCTCGATAGTGAATATGATTGGCAGCCGTTAACCACTGTGTGATGTCCATTGTTCCGTTCTCGTATATTGGACCCTTGAAGGCGGCGGGCTTCCTCCGTTGATACTGGGCTGGTTTGCTGGTCCAGATGAGAGTGGTATTAGGCGACAGATAGATGTCGAACATGTCCGCCAGTGTTCGGACGTTCATTGCGTGCTCTCGGAGATTGTACCGGAAGCTGTCGTGAGAGTTGCCGAACAATGCGAACAGATCAGGAGGCGATGAAGCCAAGTATTCTTTCAGCAAGAACTGTTGCGATGTTGTAGTGACGCGGCACGGTTTTGCTTTTCCCAGACGTTTTGCCTTGCATTCCGAATAGCTCATGTATGACGTTACCTTTTGAAGCATACAACAGCAGTAGTCGAGTACCGGTAGTGTACAGGGCGTGCCAAAAAAGTAGCCCCTTACAATCTCTTGCTGATAACTCGTCAATGGTTGAAGTTAATTTTGCAATATTTTACAGGAGTGTTGAACATTTATGTTAACATATTTACCAGGTTAAAATACAGCGCCTCTTTGTAGTGAATCACCACCGCAGAAGCGCTCAGGTATGGCACGTGTTCTCCAGGGATTTCACAGTTTTACCTGCACACCCACACGTTCATCCGCAATCGGAATGATCCATACCTGCCTTTGCCTTCCCAGCTATAGCTGGTACTCATTTATCGACCCGAAGGGATGGAAGGCTGAGTAGATCTTGGCACAAGATAGACCCATGGTTACTATGGATCACTAATAGTAAGTCGTAGGAAGCCGATCGATCTGTGTAATAGGTTCCAGTGACCTTGAAAGCACGGGCGTGAAAATCAATTTTTGGCGGACCTCCGTAATTTAAAACCGTCGTATGGTTTGACATAGAATGTCCAAAAATGGCATGGTAAGACCAATGGGGAGATTGGATAAGCTTGCTTTAGAGGGCGGGGCCCCAGCGTCGCAAAAAAGGATTGGGACCCCCTGCCTATTCCCATACGGTTTGACCTAGAGCCACGAAGTTTGGTTTGATACACGTGGGGAGTGGGGCATCCCAAGGGGCGGGGCCCTACACCCCGCAAATTTTTGTCGCCTCCTATACATGCCCGCAATGAGATGAGAAACAACAACCAAATATTGCATGGTGATCAAACTAGATGTGAGGAAAATTTTACAGGGTCGGCCACGAATGGTGCCGACGCGCGACCTGTTTGCGGTAGCTGCACTTCTCGTTACTTACTTGGAACTCGATCTGGCTATGTTTTACGACTTGTACACAGTGGCTTAAAATTTCACCCCCTTTCCATGCAGAAACTAGCACGAGGCGCCTGTGGCTGGCTGTCTCTCCTGGCGAGATCATCAGCTGCTAGTCTAGTTTATTGATCGATATAAGTAGGCTATGCATGGGTCCAAGGAATATGTGTTGAGTTCTGCAAAAGTAACAAGAAGCTCAGCTGATGCTGACAAACCCGCGCGACGCATTTAGAGGTCAGTCAAGATCACTAAGCATCGTACCATTCCATATGTCAGGTATAGTTTCCTCTTGTGCAATAGTAACTTTGTCTTTAAAACGAGTCGTTTTGACGATATTCGACTTCAAAAATGTTGTGACCTTGAAAATCGTGTCGGAGGTCATTCAAGGTCATTGAAAGTGGTACCATTCGATAGATTGCGTATGATTTCCTATTAGTGTTCTATAGAAACTTTGTCCCTGAGATATTCGACTTCAAAAATGCCGTGACCTTGAAAACCGGGTTAGGAGTCCGTCAAGGTCATTGGAAATGTCACCATACAATAGAGCGCATACGACTTCCTATTACCATTCTATAGTAACTGTGGCTGTATCTCGTGTCGTTTCTGAGATATTCAGTGTCGAAAAATGTCTTGCCCTTGAAATTGGGGTCAAAGGTCACCGAAGGTCATTGAAAGTGGTACCATTCGATAGATTGTATATGGTTTCCTATTAGTGTTCTTTAGTTACACTAGTCCCTAAAACGCACTGTTTTTGAGATATTTGACTTGTAACTATACAGTGACCTTGAAACCCGGGTTAGGGTCACTCAAGGTCATCGAAAATGATGCCAATCGATCTGGCACCCATGACTTTCTATTAGCGTTTCATAGTAACCATCGGCCTATCGAAAATGATGCCATTCTCGAAATCGCCGTTTCCGAGATAAACGGCGATTTCCGTCGAAAATCGCCAATTTTTCCCACCCCCGTGTATTTTGCGCCCCGCTGAAGGGGTTACCCTTGGAATTGGGTATCGGCGCAGGGGTCAGAAAATCTAGAATGATGGGTATACCAGGTGGTAGAAAAAGTTTTAAGATAGGTTTAACTGCTTAGACACAACACCGGCGTGTGACAGACAGACGGACACGTTGCCGTAGCAAAGACCGCGCTATGCTATGCGTCGCGCGGGTAAAAAGTGAACCGTTTCACGCAATAAAAACCGTAAAATACAGTGCGTTTGGGATACGGGTCAGCGCGCCCCCGCATTACAGGGTCTATACTGCCGAGGCGCCAGTTACGCCACTGTTTTCAGACTTTGATTCTCGTAAAACTGAATACGCAGCTTCCGGCCGGCGTGGGTCAAAACAGAAATTGGGAAAAAACTAATGGGAAAAAACTTTTAAAAACAAAAACTGATGAGCATGACTAATCGGGAAAAGTCCCACCGAGACTGCAAAGCAGCTCGGCTGAAAACTGCAGTTTGTAATGTGAACGATGTAGGCAATGTTAAAGCCTGAAGTGGGATTATAAATGTTGTCACTGGTGAATATGATGGGGATGGAAACGACGGACTCGTATCGTGTGAAGACGCATGAAGGTGAAAGAGACCGAT
>Ga0049107_10000850_pt1 | contig 10179 bp, 10 predicted proteins | sample WorMetilPIANOSA1_FD_61187 | JGI IMG/M metagenome (GOLD analysis project Ga0049107, IMG submission 61187) | Marine gutless worms symbiont microbial communities from Max Planck institute for Marine Microbiology, Germany - Olavius ilvae PIANOSA.1 | ecosystem: Host-associated > Annelida > Digestive... | reverse complement strand
TCCGATAGGTTTAGCCGTTTTGATACAATACCGGAGTGTGACAGACACCCAGCCAGCCAGCCACCCAGCCACGTTGCCGTAGCTATTACGCTCAACGCTCAGGCGTCGAGCCTAAAAATGAAGTTAAAAAAACAAGACTTTTTCATTTTTGAATGATTAATTTTGGGGGCAAAAGTATCCATTATCAGAATATCCTACTTTAAGCCAAACATAACTATCAGCACTATCTCATCGATTTTAAAAAAATATCCGCCATACTGACACAGATACTTATAAAGAATCTGTGATAAACACCGGCAATAAAGTACTGGTAATATTGACAAGTAACTGTGAGTGTCTGCTAAACCACAGACCGTTCCTCGCGAGTTCTTTTCTTCCACATAGCTCTATGTGCTTTCCACCCAAACGTTGTTGCATTGTGCATGATACTAAAGCCTTTCCCGATTTCTTTATGTCGACCCCTTTCACGCAGTCGCTCTCTGTGCATGCTGACTTCAAACAACTTATATGCTGCAACATAAGCAACAAAAATTATTTTCATAAAAAAAACTACAAATTTAAAAACCTGGAATTCCCACACAAATGCTGCATCAATATTATGTACCTTGTTTCCCAAACATTCAAACCAGTATTTGAGGGACTCAATCGATTCTTCAGTGATACAAGCTTAGACACCACAAAAGATCATATGGTATAAGCATACATACTGGGAGCCCCTAGAGTTGGGTGGGCATGGTGGACATCATGAAAAGTTATCCCTCATGGAGTTACATCACCATGCAAAATATGGTTGCTTTATACGATATAAATTTTGATGACACTGCTGCCCTGCATCCCCCTTAAGTTGTATGGGCATAGTCAACCATACAAACATGCATCCTTCCTCCCTAGATGTGTTAATGTGCCAACTCTGATCATTTTACGTCATCAGCATGGGTATATGTAGCAGGTCCCCAAAAACTTGGGAACACTTGGGCCCCACCCATTGGGTTAGGGGGCACAGCTGGTCCTCCAGAAATATGCACCTCCCCTACATTGGTCACCCTGCCAAAGTGGGTCGCTCTAAGTCAAACAATACAAGCATGCACAGGTAACTCCACCCAAAATTTAGGCTCCCTGTTTCTCTGCCTTTCAAGGTCACTCAAGGGCGTCGTGTACGGCGTCCATGAATCAGTTGACGTGTTACGGCACCCTAGAAATTATTGTGACATTATTATTATTATTATCAAGGTCATTAAAAATGACACGGTTTGTCTGGGTACCTACGACTTTCTATTAGTGATCCATAGCAATCATGAGCCTATCTGCACGATATATAGCGACTTTGGTCACAAATGCAAATTTTTCCTAGCCCCTCTCCCCCACATTAAACGCCCTGTTGAATGTCTTACATCGGAAGTCTGTAACACTGGTTGGGCTCAAATACTGGAATGATGGGCCTACCATGTTAGTAATTCTGATGCTACGTCATTCTTTTAGACACAATACCAAATTGTGATAGACAGACCGACAGACAGTGTCAATATGCTGTAATGCATGACAAAAATACCAACAGATGAACTAATGGATTGCAGGTGGTCTTGGCATGGGTGGGTGGTGGTGGGTGGTCTTAAGTGGTAGTTGCTGATCTGTGTGCAATACGAAGCTCCAGTGCAGGCCAGATAGGGCCACAGGTACATACGTGTGGGATTAAAGACATCACTTAGAGTGTCAGCAACAATCAACAGAAAAAAAACTGCTGTCATATCCTCGAGCCTGCTATAAAGTTGTGTGAGAGATGCAGTGTCAGGATGAGGGAGGCAAGGTTTACTGATAACAGTATGAACAAGCCGTGTAGTGGGCTGACATTCTGCTATCATATCCAGCCTATAATTTATACACAATCATCAGGTAACCATTCAATATTAGTTAGCATTCCTGTTGTTCAGAGAACTGAGGATGTAATTTCGGTAACCAAGCCAGCACTAACTACACTACTGGGAGATCCAGAGGCCACAGTTTCCCCAGTGGAGCTGGCATCTTCAACTGGTATTTTTACTGCAAAGCAGATCAAATTTGGCACTTTGGAATTTTTTAATCCCGTCTGACAGCACAATAACATTTGGGATTAACATGAATAACAGTTATCAACACTTGCTGCTGCCACAGGTAAGCTCATACAATTTCTGCAATTTTTTCATTAATTTCTCAGCAGTGATAATTGCCAGGAATTGATCAAAACTGAATATAAACACAACTCGTATCAATCAGTGCAATAAACTACGTTCAGCCTAAGTGGAGAACTAGAGTTCACAAAGAAAGGAATAAAAGAGGACGAAAGGTTCTGAGCTGACTGTACAGGAACAAACACTCATGTGTCCTACAAGCAACTACGTGACTGACCAATGTCTAGTGGCGTGTCTGTGTAATGAACTGCAATGTCACACACAGCATGTTCAGCCTCATTATCATACTCCTGTACAAAGCACATGTCCATAACACACACACACACACACACACACACACACACACACACACACACACACACGCATTTCACATCGGCCAACTCAGCACAAATGTTTAAAATGTCAACATAATCAGTCTTGTTAACATTTACTCACCTACATTTATTATAGATTACTGCATCTTCCTTAGTGATCAGAAATCTCCGCTTATATTTGGCCTGCATTAACCCCTTGAGTGCTGCACATAATGCACTCACTGTAGTGGCCATATATATATATATATATATATATATGGGTCTCCTCCTCCTACTATTACCAGTACTACTACTACTACATATGTCCAATAAACTACTCAACAAGCTGCTATTGACCCGGAGCCGTTTCGTCCTTCAGCACTTCTTCTGCAAAAGCAACCCTGTGGAAAGCGGTCCACTGCTGGTTCATCCCTGAAGGTGGTACCACGTCCTTTAATGTGCTTTGTCGGTCGATTTGCAAAGGAAACAACAGCCAAAGACCTAAAGGACTTCCTGGCAGCAGGTGGCATTGCAGATGCTCAGTGTTCCAAACTGCAGCCAAAAGACGGCAAAACTTACAGCATCGCAGCATTCAAAGTGTCCAGAAGTGTTGAGTTTTAGGACAAGTTTTATGATGAGGCCAACTGGCCAGGTTGTTCACTGCGTGACTGGTATGTGCGGTCTAGGCGTTCTTCCAATCCTCATGGCCACGTATAATAATAATCTCAACAGTGTATTCTGTGTTGCCTCGTATAACCTGCATGGTTTGAATAATGGTCGCAGTTATTTACGTGAGTTGTGTGATAATCCCCACTTGTTTGTTATTGCAGTCCAGGAGCACTGGCTTACACCTAATAATATTCAGTCTCTTAACAATATCCATCCCGACTTTGTGGGTTTTGGGGTCTCACCAATGTGCCATAGACTAAAACCTTCTATATACATTGGCTGTCCCTATGGCAGTGTCGCATTCCTGGCATTGATCCATTAGCAAACTGGTTCAGGTTATTAACAGCAGTGGTGCGGGCTGGTTATTACTGTTAACCTAGTAGGCATATCTCTGGTGAAGATTGTGAACGTGTATTTCCCCTGTTCATCTTCGGATAACCAATATACAGTTGATCTCAGAAACGGCTAAGGGTTTATTGAGGACTCAGTTGATATATGTGACCAGACCATAGTTATTGGTGACATTATTTCCCCCATGTTACTTCGCACACCGGCTTTACTCAGTGTCAGTCAGTGTTTGCTAAGTTGGATGTTGCTCATTGTGATGATTTTCTTAATACGACAAATCCGGTAACATTTGTTAATGGCCTGGGACATAGCTCATTCATTGACCATTGCTTTGTCTCCGGCTCTATCAGGCACCATGTGTCACACATCGAGATTGGAGATTCTGGTATTAACTTAAGTGACCATATATCTCTCATTGTTAGCCTGCACTCTCCATGTAAGTTGTCATCTACAAGCCGTGTGGATAATGTCTATGCACTACGCAAATATTCCTGGCATTGGGATAAAACGGATAAATCAGCTTACTATGACCGCTCTGGTAATTTTCTCTGCACTTGGTAGCAGAACCAAGATCTGTCTGGTGATATCACCCCCATGGACATAGATGCGATGTATAACCTTAGTGCCGTCTCCAAAATGACCTATACTGTGTCGAGTGGGACGTTAAACCCTAGTATACCATACTATAACCTTAGTCTAGATGATTTTTATGATGGGATTGTATCTTCCCTTTATGATGCTTCTGTGCAAACAGTTGTTTGTGTTCATAATACATCGTTGAAGCCATTGTGGAATAATGAACTAGATTCACTAAAGCACTCAGCAATATTCTGGCATAATGTCTGGGTTTCTGTGGGTAGGCCTGGCTCTGGATATGTACATCAACTGAAGTGTTCCACTAAACTAAAATACAATAAGAAGCTCAGCTGATGCTGACAAACCTGTGCGACACATTTATAGGTGAGTAAAGGTCACCAAACATAGTACCATGCCATATGCTAGGTATAGTTTCCTAACTGTGCAATAGCAACTTTGTCATTAAGATGCTCCATTTTTACGACATTCAACTTCAAAAATGTTGTGACCTTGAAATCGGGGTCAGAGGTCACTCAAGGTCATTGAAAGTGGCACCATTTGACAGATTGCATACGGTTTCCTATTAGTGTTCTTTAGCAACTTTGTCCCTAAAATGCACCTTTTTTGATATTCGACTTCAAAAATGCCGTGACCTTGAAAACAGGGTTAGAGGTCCGTCAAGGTCATTGGAAATGTCACCATGTGATAGAGCACATTCGACTTCATATTGACGTTCTATTGACTCTATCTCATATTGTTTCTGAGATATTCAATGTTTAAAAATGTTGTGACCTTGAAATCGGGGTCATAAGGTCATTGAAAGTGGCACCATTCGATAGATTGTGTATGGTTTCATACTGGTGTTGTTTAGTAACTTGTCCCTAAAATGCACCATTTTTGAGATATTCGATTTCAAAAATGCCATGACCTTGAAAACCGGGTTAGGGGTCCATCAAGGTCATTGAAAATGTCAGCATGCGATAGAGCACATACAACTTCCTATTGACGTTCTATATTAACCATGGCTCTATCTCGTATTGTTTCTGAGATATTCAATGTCGAAAAATGTCATGACCTTGAAATTGGGGTCAAAGGTCACTCAAGGTCATTGAAAGTGGTACCGTTTGATAGATTGTGTATGGCTTCCTATTAGAGTTCTTTAGTAACTTTGTCCCTAAAATGCACCATTTTTTTAGATATTTGACTTGTAAGTATACAGTGACCTTGAAATTCTGGTTAGGGGTGACTCAAGGTCGTCGAAAATGACACCATTCAATCCGGCACCTACGACTTCCTATTAACGTTCCATAGTAACCACCGACCTATCTTGCACCGTTTCCGAGATAAACAACGATTTCTGTCGAAAATCGCCCATTTTTCCCACCACCGTGTGTATATAGCGCCCGCTGAAGGAGTTCCCCTTGGAATTGGGTATCGGCGCAGACACCAAGAATGACGGGGCTACCAGACGGTTGAAAAGTTTTAAGATAGGTTCAGTCGTTTTGATACAATACCGGCGTGTGACGGACAGACACCCACCCGCCTTGCCAGCCAGCCACGTTGCCATAGCAAGTACCGAGCTAGCAAGTTTCGCGCAGGTAACAAGAAGCTCAGCTGATGCTGACAAACCTGCACGATGCGTTTAGATGTCAGTCAAGGTCACCAAACATAGCAGCATTCCATATGGTAGGTATACTTTCCTCTTGTGCAATAGTAACTTTGTCTTTAAGACGTGCCTGTTTTTCTGATATTCGACTTCAAAAAAATGTTGTGACCTTGAAATCCGGGTCAGAGGTCACTCGAGGTCATTGAAAGTGGTACCATGTGATAAGATTGCATATGGTTTCCTATTAGTGTTCTGTAGAAACATTGTCCATAAGGTGCACCGTTTTTGAGATATTCGACTTCAAAATGCCGTGACCTTGAAAACTGGGTTAGGGGTCCGTCAAGGTCATTGGAAATGTCACCATGTGATAGAGCACATATGACTTCCCATTGATATTCTACAGTAACTATGTCTCTATTTCGTGTCGTTTCTGAGATATTCCATGTTGAAAAATGTCGTGACCTTGAAATCGGGGTCAGAGGTCACTCAAGGTCGTTGAAAGTGGTAAATTTTGGTAGACTGTGTATGGTTTCCTATTAGTGTTCTTTAGTAACTGTGTCCCTAAAACGCACCATTTTTGACATATATTTGACTTGTAAGTATACAGTGACCTTGAAACCAGGGTTAGGGGTCACTCAAGATCATCAAAAATGATACCATTCAATCCGTCACCCATGAATTCCTATTAACGTTCCATAGTAACCATCAGCCTATCTTGCACCGTTTCCGAGATAAACAACGATTTCGGTCGAAAATCGCCAATTTTTCCCACCACCGTGTATTTAATGCCCCCGTTGAAGGGGATCCCCTTGGAATTGGGTATCGGCGCAGAGGTCAGAAGAAACTAGAGTGATGGGGCTACCAGATGGTCGAAAAAGTTTTAAGATAGGTTTAGCCGTTTTGATACAATACCGGCGTGTGACATCCAGCTAGCCAGCCAGCCACGTTACCATAGCATATACCGTGCTTACAACATCGCGCGGGTAAAAAGGGAAGAGATGCATATATTGCATTTGAGAACAGCCATGATGATGAATTATTCTCACATTTCCTTAACAAAAGGCCTACCGAGTTCTGGAAGACCTGGCATTCTAAATTTCGTAAAAATGTTGCAAGAAATATTATGATCGATGGCTGTGAGAATGACCACAATATTGCAGCGAAATTGCGTCACATTTTGCCAATGTTTATCAGCAGTCTGGTGCCAGTCACACCCTGACTTGCTTAGCAGTACCTAAGCAGGCCAACCACAACGGGTCACACTCCACTGCACAGCCTGACCTACATCAATTGATTACCCTAGAGCTGGTCGGTCTGTGTATACATAAACTTGCATTAGGCGCTCCATCTCTGAAATGACCTATACTGTGTTGAGTGGGACGTTAAACCCTAGTATACATACATAGGCAAGGCGTGTGTTGCCCAGACGACCTCTCTGTAAAGCACATTTTATATGTGCACCCTAGTATTGTCCTAGCATTGTGCATTTTGTTTTGTGTGATCGTTGTTCGTCAGTGTGTACCTATTGCTTTTGGTGTTGGCACCATCGTTCCCGTAGTTAAAGACAAGTCCAAGAATTTGAATGATATTGACAACTATAGCCCAATTACATTAATCCCAGTTATCTCAAAGATTTTTGAACACGTCCTATTGAGTCTGTGTGAGGACCAGCTCGTGTCTGACGACCTACAATTTGGGTTTAAGTGTGGTCTTGGTTGTAACGGGGCTATTTTTGCTCTGCATACCACAGTTTCTTATTTTACCTCTGCCAGAAGCACGGGTTACCTAGCTGCCCTGGACATCAGCAAGGCATTTGATAGTGTACACCATGACAAACAGTTTGACTCTTTAGTTGCAACTGGTGTTCCAAGATTGTGAGTATTCTATGCCATCGGTATGGCATTTTGTGTGTGAAAGTTAGATGGAGTACGACATGTTCGCAGTTCTTTGCTGTGTTCAATGGTGTTCACCAAGGCAGTGTCTTATCACCTGCTATTTTTAATGTTTTTATTAATATTTTTATTGTTCGGTTACAACAACAAAACATTGGGTGTCATCGCAGATCTATGTTCATCGGATGTTTACTCTATGCAGATGACATGATCCTTATATGTCCTTCAGTTATAGGTCTGCAACATATGTTGGATGTCTGTGTGCTATCGGCAACTCAATCTCCCTGCAATTCAATGCCAGCAAATCCCACTGTATGGCAATAGGTAAAATGTCCAAAAATCTCCGCCTCTATCACCTGGGTCACCTGAGTCAAGTACCTGGGTACCACACTCATGGGAGGCAAATCACTTGCATTTAACAGCAGTTATGTGAAGCAGTCCTTTGCCACTTGTAACAGCATCTATGCACATGCTGAAGACCTTGACAAGGTGGTGCACCTAACACTGCAAGAGAGTTATTGTCCACCGATTTTAGCCTACGCGGTTGCAGCGGTTAAGTATACTACCCGCCAGCAAGATGAGCTAAATGCCAGCTGGAATTCAGTTTACAGGAGAATTTTTGGCTTTAACAGATGGGAATCCATAAGGGCATTAATCATTGGTCTGGGCAGGTTAGACCTGCACCATGTATTCATGCTAAGACGCCTGAACTTTTATTTCCATCTGAGACTTACTGATCTCAATGTTTTACGTAATATCTTATGGTCTAGTGTGCGTCTGAACTGCTCTGATTGGATTCTATTGTCTGTCTGTATTGGGCAGAGTAAAACCGACATTGTTCGTCAGATATATGATGACTGTTAGGCTATAGTTCTCACTCTGTCTTGCTGCATAGTAGTTGTGAAGTGTTGTATCTGTATCGTCCTGTTCTACTTTCTGCCTTCGGGCGTAATAAACTCGTCACATTTGTTGGGCAAGTCACTGTCTTTCACCCAGTGAACCAGGCTTTGATTCCTCCTGACACCCATAGAAACCATTGGTGCCATAAGCATAAAGATCCTCCCACGCACCAGACACAAGTTACACGTTACACACGACACATCCAAGCTTTCATGAAACAGTGCACAGCACTGAAAGGCCTCATTCCCAAATTTTATGTTAGTTAAAACTTTCAAGTTAGTTTGTGTTTAAAATAATGTAGTAATACATAGTCACACAAATACATGCTTACAATCATTCACAGTAATTGGGGTACTGGCATCAGAGGGCTGATGACAGGCATGGCAACCCTCCACCAAGGTAACCAGGAGCTATTAATGGTCAGAGACAAAGTTGGAAGACCCAGGTGAGCTTGGGGTAAGCAAGTCCATGGAATGTGATATTTTCCCTTCAATGCTTTGATACTATTGGTTGGGCAACAGGAAGGGCATCCGGCCTGCAAAAAAACTCCATGTAGGTTTGTTGGTGGTGATGATTTGACTGGAGCTTTGCACGGCTTATAGCTCCAGTAGTCCAGTTGTCACCACCACCTCCATCATCATTTGCTTCAATAAACACCAGCCAACCCAGGTTCACCTAGAAAATGGCCATTAAAACGGACAGAGAGAAACGGAGAGAGAATCATTCACAGTAAATGCAGACAAAAGCAAATATCTACATACGCGCTCAAAGTCGTCACGAAGAGCCATGTATCCAAGCTCCTGCTGCTCAGGAACTGTTAAGTCTACAGGTTTAATCACGCCTACAAAACATTTCAAGAGAATTACAGAATGGCAATATTTATCAATGCTCATCAAGCACAGTGAGGGCAGCGGTAGGCTCTATCCGTCACGTCTTTCCATGCATGATAACTCAGACTCTATGACTTACAGCCACAGTCACCAAATCTGGCACTCATGATGATCTTGAGGCAGCCTGGTTTGTGGTTCAAAAGGTCATGATGATTGTACGGTTAGGCGAGGCTGCAGGGTTGCACTCTCTGACTGCCTGTCTAGTTAAAAATATTTCAGCAAGTTACTAGTCATTACCGTCATCCTCAGTAATGGATGGACATTAAGTCAATTTTACCAGTTGTGACTAGGTCATTTTTACCGGCAGGATGCCGCAAAGTGGCAAACTGCCGGTAATAAATTTACTCACAGGCCAAAATCAGGTTTTCGCCCCGCAGGGGTGACACGTTGCGCCGATTCACGTCAAACTTGGCAGGGCCGACGGGCACGTCGGTCCACTTGACTGTGCAAAATTTTGCCACAGGGGTGGGAATGTGGCTACAAAATATCAAAAATTTCCACTTTTTGGTAAAGAGTCACCCCATAGGGGTGACTCCCTTGATCAATATCGAAAATTTTAGGGGCTTTTATACGCCTAACTATCCTACATTAGTGTTTCAAATTTGATGTGATTTGCATCACAGGTTACGGAGTTATTGCGGAGAAGCTGCGCGTCAGTCAATTAGGCCAAATTTTTCATGCACCCTGTAGGAAAAACTATGCGTTGGATCAAAAAATGGATGTCATTTTTTAAGGCTTCGACGAGCTCTATCAACATGCAAAGTTTGGGAAGATCATACAATGCACGCCGGCTGTAGGTGCGAAAATGTGGTGTTCGTTTTTTGTTTATTTGTTTTTTTT
>Ga0049107_10000849_pt1 | contig 10182 bp, 9 predicted proteins | sample WorMetilPIANOSA1_FD_61187 | JGI IMG/M metagenome (GOLD analysis project Ga0049107, IMG submission 61187) | Marine gutless worms symbiont microbial communities from Max Planck institute for Marine Microbiology, Germany - Olavius ilvae PIANOSA.1 | ecosystem: Host-associated > Annelida > Digestive... | reverse complement strand
ACTTACTTACTTATTCAGGTTTAGAATTTATCTATTGATATTATTTGGTTTAAATGTTTGCAGATTGTTTCAAAAATTAGAAAGGAACTGACAGCAAACTTTCATCGTCTCAGTGTTTTGCTGATACACATAGAAGAGAAGAGTTTATCACCTTTTGCAAGAAAAGTTGCTATGGCTACCTTTTCAGAAGCAAAGATTCAAGCAAATTTTGGTACAAAAACTTTGTTTTTGAGTCTTAATGAACAGTGTGTTATATTTCTATGCCAGCCACGTTGTGTTAGTGATGTCTTTCTTTCAATCGGTTTTGTAGATTTTTTTGATAAATCAATTGCAACTGAAATGTTTTCTTGATTATGACATTCACATATATCCTGCTTGTATGATACTGGTATAATTATATGGTCCTCCCTTTAGGGCCATATGATGCGATGTGCTATTCGTCCATCTATTTGTCTGTCCCATTTGGAACCATAAGTCCAGAAGGGAAGGTCATTGAAACTTTAAGTGTTTGATGGAAATATTGTCCCTCATGCGTTTAAATGACACCTCCATTTTCAGGAAGATAATCTACTTTGAATTACATCCACTTCAGTCCTGACTACACAGTTATAGTTGATAAGCTTGCATTAATGTAATTATTACACTGTATGCTAAGCTGCAGCACAGTGTATTATAATCGGTCCTGTCTGTGGGTTTGTTTGTGTGTTTGTTTGTGGGTCTGTTACCATGATAACTCGAAATTGCGTGCATCAATACTCACCAAACTGGGTTTGTAGGTAAAGGTAGTGACCATCTCCAGCTGATTAAATTTTGGCCGTCCCGCACCCCGGGAACGGGGCTGTGGTGGGGCGAAATTTTTTAGCTCCACCTTACTGCAGCCAGCACGCAGTGTTTGCGTCTCCTCTGAGCACTTTTTCATATAACATAGCAATGATACTGATGATCAGTCTTCTTAAGTATCAACAATAAGATGTCAGCTAATTTACTGTGCCAACACTTGTTAATGGATTGAAATTTTGACACTCTGATACTGAACCTTTTGTCGTGCAGAAATGAACTTGGCCAAAGTAATTAAGTAGTAGAGATTGTTCCAGCATGTAAACTAGTGTCCACCACTAGAAATTTTGAGCTACCAAAGTACATCAACTAGCAACTAAACAATTGAAGCAAGTTGATCTTGGATAACATCGTCAAGTCTGAAGATAAGAAGTTTACAAACTAGCTATATAATTTTGAAAAATATTGGTATTGGTATCTTTGATACTATTAGCAAAAAGTGTTGATAGTGATAATTAGCTTGCAAGTATCGCTAACAAGTCTAACCCCAGTCACTGAATAAGCAGAGTATGTGGTCGATGACAGATGGAGTCGTGTGTATACCTCCTACTCCTGACATGATGCATTACTGTGGATGTTGTTTGGTGGTGCAGGCAGCTGTCTGTCAGTGGAAGGTTCACTGTCTGGTCTGCAGTTGCTCAGCTTGACTTCCGAGGGTCATAGACACCAGCAAGTACTGCATGTTGGTTATGTTCCACCGCATAACCCTCAACACCGGTCCGACCTGTCTTCTTCTGGTCTCGGCTTTTACAGCGACACTGTAGAAAACGACCAAACGTCGTCAGATGCTTTCACATTTAAGTTCACTTGCGGTGCACAAGAAGAGTTGCAGCATGATTTGCAGTCTGATAGCGTTATGAAGTCAGTTAATGCTGCCAGGAATACAGTGAAACTGGTGCTGCGAATGGCGTCTGTCACATACCTGCATGTTCCAGAGATGTTGCACGAGTTGGCATTGTGTGTCAGTGACTTTCGCGCCTATTTTATGCGCATCACAGACTCGTTACGGACTGCAGCTGCTGATTTTGCAATGGGACTTGTAATGAACAAACACGCTGAAATTCTCACAGCAATGTCAGTGTATGGGAGCTCTTGGGGTCTGGACGTTGGACATTGTAGCTCAAAATCAGACCTCTGTTCTCATCAAAAAGTAGACAGAGAATGGTTATCAAGTGAAGTTGATGCTGTCGGTGGCTTACAGTTCACAGAGCAACGGAATTCAAGAGTTGATGACAGTAGTGCTCCAGCAAGTAACTTCAACTTTCTTTTAGATGCAGTACTTGAATCGCCAATTGTCATGCTGCCACGTTCTGCTGGCAGTTCTGAGGTACTCTCTGTGCATCTCGGCAAGATTGTTATAACCAACAAGCATGTTCCAGAATCTGACCAGCTGATGTCTTTACAAAACAGTCGGAATTTTTCCGACGTCATTTCTATCGAAATCCGTAACATGTCGATGTATTCAGCTGTTGTTGACAAGATGCAGCAAACAAATCTGGTAAATGACAGCGTTGTGATGTTGCATGATACATCAGTTGAAATGAAGTTGCAGCAGAAATGTGGATCCCTTGTTGGTATCTTCTCCGAACTCCATGCGAACATTACAGACGAAGAGTTGCACAGCACCGTTCTGGATTACTTGGAAGTTACTGGAACAGTTGTCACTCCTTTGCACATAGTTTTGACAAAGAATCAGTATGAGCAGATTTTAAAAACTTTGGACAACATAATGATTCCTGATGATGTGAATCCTTTGCAGTCATCTTGTGATGTTAGGCAGAACGAGCAAGGAGTGGCTGCTGCCACAGATGATGTACTTCCTGGTGTTTCAGCACTCAAATGTGACGAACTTCTCAGTATGCAGCAACCACAATTATTTGAGTCTTCACCAATGGCTAGCAAAAATGATCCTCCATTGGCTGTGTGTGGCTCATTTAGTTTGCCGTCATTCATTGTTCAAATGCGGGCTGACTTTGCTGATGGTGATACTGAGCGGGACATCGTTGCTTTACGGCTTGATGGATTTGAAGTCAATACGGTGGCAAGAAAATGGATCAAAGCTTTTGACTTTCAGCTTCAGGTGTTTATTTCAGTATTTACCTAAGTGCAAATTATTACTGTCATCTGTAAAAACTATCTTTTCTGTAAACTTACTGTCATTCATCCCCATAGTTACGAAGCAGTTGCATCATAGTTGTACTTTGTTTTGTATTTAATGAACACGTTGATGCTTATGTTGTGTATAGGCAGCAATGCAATGTATACACTGTCTTAACACTGTTGGTTTGATAGCAGGAAAGCCACCCAGCATGTAGAATCCCTATGACATAAACTTTTAGGTTCATTGGAGATTTGAGGGAAATACCTCCTCTCAAGTAAGCACAGAAAATAGTTGAAGGGGCATGTGCTGGAATAAGAAAACAGTTTCATATTGTGAATGTTATTGTTATACTGCCAGCTGTCAGTGAGCTGTGGACTGGGACTGAATGCTGTGTTTAGTCACTGGTGATGGAAGATCTGCTGCAGGATGAGTCGTCTACTCATCGCTGTATAATGAAGTCACGAGGACAGCCGCAGGATGATTCAAGATACGATGCAGATACAACGCCTCTGTTTGTTTCACAGTCCTGTCCAACTAGCATTATAGACCTGCCAACACCGCCAATGCCTCCGTCACTGCCATCTTCTCTTGACCGAGATCTTGAGAATGTTTTTCTCATGGCATCTGTGACTCAACAGCAGGCCAAGCGCAACGTACTAATGACAGGCCGTGAACGGAAGAGCAGAAGTACTTCGTAAGTAGCTAGCTATTTTTCATATTTATTCTAGTGCTGGTAATGATGTAACACTAGATGACAGTTATCGTTTCAGATTTAATGATTATTTTGTAGGTAATTTCTGTTAAGTAACCAAAGTTCAGTTTTGTAGAAATGATTATTATTTTTAATAATGATTGCGTGTATTCATCATCTTTCATCCTGTCTTGAATGCAGACAAGCATGTTAACAGTATTTTGATGCAGCATTTTTGTTTACAGTGTAACTGAATTGAACAGTCTTTCACATTATATTGAACTTACTAGCATACATAGACCATTTGTTGCCAGTGATGTCAAGGAAGTTAGTAAATAGAGTTAAAAATAATGTTACAAACTAAAAGTCTTTAATGATTAATTAATTAATTAATCTCTAAATTAGAACCCTAGGGTTATTTCTATTTATGAAGTACATTTGACTGTAAATCAGGTCTTTTGTAAAATGCTAGTCACATTTGATGCAATCTTTCACAACCTGATAACGTAAGCAGAGTCACCAAACCATAGGTCAGTTTTAAGGGTTGAAGATGACTACTTGAAATGTTGTGCAAGAGGTAAAAAGTTAGACAGATGCATATATTGGCATTAAGTCCACGGACAACTGGCAACGTTTCAGGACTGTAATATACAGTTGAAGATTGAACAAACTCGTCCACATAACATTTTTGTTATGTACTTATGTGATTTGTTTCGTTTTATACGGGAACCAGGAGGGACATTACAACATTATATGTCATTGAATGATGCAATGTGCATATTTTGTGCAGTGAATATCCAAGTGCTCCTCCGCCATCACGCTGTAAATCTGCTACATCTTTAGTGCATGATGATCCACTTGTTCGTATTAGACTGAAACTTGTTGATCAGAACTGCCCTCAGTTTATTAGCAAGCACAATTCTGTGAGTAACTTGAATACTTATACAAGTGTTCCTTTTTACTTAGTGTCCATTCATGTAATGATGGTGTGAGGTAACATATTGATATGTGATGTGTTGTTATGTTATAAGCAGTCAGCATTGATAAGTTATAGTACCACAGATTATTTTATGAGGTATTGTGATGGCTGTGTTAAATCAGGCAAATGCAGCTTTTTAGTAAAGGCATCCTTACCAACGTTTGGCAAATTATAATCTTATAATATTCCAAATATGCTGGGTTTGGTTGGTTGGTGTTTTATGGCACTTTCAGCACAAATAGGCTATATCATGCCACGGGCATATGAAAAATGTTGTGTAGGGCACGTTGTGTGTATTATGTAAAACAACAGACTGAACCGAATAAGACAGAAAAGTGCTCTTCGACCTGATCTTTGTGGAGATGATCTCCTTGACACGGATAGACGTCCTCAGAGGAGTCTTTCTAGCCAATCACCTAGCAAGTACTGACAACTGAACCAATACAACGAACACACAGGAAGCAAAATTAGATGAAGTGCAATAAGATATCCCTAATAAAAGACAGTAGAGTACAATAAAAACACGCTCAAGCAAAACCTAAGATAAAACAGGACGGACAGAAAATCACATTCCATGGACTTGCTTACCACAGGGAAATCTGCCAACAGTGCACTAGTGCAACACACACAGAGAGAAGCAGTGCCCCACCAGTGCACTCTTAGGGTCTTACATTCCTGTCTCTGACCACGAAGGATTCTTGGATGCACTTTGGGGGAGGGTCGCTAAGCCTGTTGTCAGCTCTGATGTGAGTACCCCCACCCACAGCTATGCTGGGAGCTCCGTAAGCAGTCAGCTGAAGAAATGCATTTGTTTCATGTTTGTTTTGTGACTTAGTTGTATTCATCTGATTTGATCGTTTTGATGGCGCCTTATTATGTTGCACCTTTCACAAACAACCATTGGTAATTAAAAGGATTAAATCATTGAAGACTCACTAATGCTGCTGTTGTTTTATTAGATGAGCTTTGCTTGAATGCATAATTCTAAAATAAATATCTGGTATTATGTTCCGTCAAAGAGAAATATCCTAAAGCAGGATCCGTGAGATATGCACATCTACATCTTCAAGGGTGGACAAGCAATTCTCATCCCCAGCAACTCTCAAAGGAAAATCTATTAGGATCACTAGAGCAGAACTTATAAGGCTGGGTGCGCCTCCTTTCATCCAACAGCGTCAAAGCACTGAAGGGCGAGTTTGATGAGTTGTAATTGCTTTCTAATGTGATGCAGATCAACAGGTTTGTGGAAGTGAATTTCAACTGTCTTGAGACGACCGTGAACCTGGAGACGTGGGTGCTGGTGCTGGAGTTTATCGGTATTGGTGGAAAGTTTGTGAATCCGGAACTGTTCACAAGATTAGCACAACAAGCAAGAATTGAAGAAATGGCTTCAGGCATTACCGCTGGTATGTACTGTACTGACAACCAACACTGTAAACTGATCAGTGCTATTTGTATGCTGATTAATTAGTAATTACTCGGTAGATCATTGCAAAAATTTAAGCGACTGAGACATCTTTAAGTAGTAATTTTTTTGTTAGATTAATGCCCTTACTTGTGTAATAGGTCCAGCTGTGGCTCTGTGGTTACGGTAGTGGACTCTTATCTTGGCTGCCTAAGTTTGATTCCAGCTGTCACCTGTACGTGTTGCTGGTGGCCCCGTAATTTCTAACATATAAACCGTGAATGGCACTGAATGGCCTTAATCTGAGCTGAAGTGCCGGTAAGAAGCTACTCACTCATTGTTGCTGGTGGCATCAGTAAGGGTACCTAGCTAAAAACTTATCCTGTTGTTTTCTGGAGCACAAGATAACTTTTTGGCCAGAAAGTTTTCCTGGGCTGTGTGAAGCCTTGAATGATGGGGCATGCCATTAATGAGCATTAAAGATTATAGTATTGTGTCCTGCAACAAAGAAACACTCTAAAACAGAAACCACAAAATTAGCTTGCACACCATTTTATCATCTATTTTATCGGGTGAACCTTTGTTAGCCACTTGCCCTCCTTGATTTTTCTTCTCCATTTGTTCTTAGACTTAACATCCTGATAACAATTTTACTGATGAATTAAGTTGATTGGTAAAATTGTTATCAACGTGCCCCATATTGTTACATCTCTTTATGCACCACAACAAAATTTTAAATTCTTCTGTCCAGTGGCTTTTTGGGCAAAACAAGTTTATCAGTTTATATTATTCGTGTAGCAAATTTCTTTTACATAGTGCTTCCTTTTTATTTTGTTTGAAATTATATTTTTGTCGCTAGCTTGTTTACTTATGTATGTGTTACAAGTGGAACATTGTTGATAACAGATCAGAATGGTGAAGGTGACGTAGTCAACATGGAGATGAAATTGTTAATTGCCAGCTTGTCGTTGGTACTGAATAAGCAGGAGCATGAGCTAGCTCGCGCTCAAGTGTCTAACATCGCTTCGGACATTGTTGCCCGAGATGGCAACTTGGCCGTGACTGGTCAGCTTGGATCATTGCTTCTGCAGGACACGTCGCCTCATGGATCGTTGTACAGAGAACGATTTGTTACCACTGGCAGTCAGGCTCTTGTCTTCGATGTTTTCAAGTATGTGACTTGTATTCTGCATTGTGTGACATTCATGTGCTGTTTCTGCTTCAAGAATACGATGCTGTGAAAATAGGAAAATTTATGACTGTTGGTTAAAGTGAGAACGGTACAATATTCCCATCAGCACGTAATGATTCATTTTAGAGAGCAGGAAAACCAGTCTAAAATACGAGAAAATAGCTAGCTCATACTGCTGCTTGTTTTATGTCGTCTTCTTTGAACTTTCTCATTTTTTGCTGTAGGTATGGGACTCCTGATCCAGATACGATGCGCGAGTATGATGTTCGGGTAAAGCTGACGATGTCTTCTGTACGGTATGTGCACACGCAGCATTTCATGCAGGAGACCTTTGCCTTTATTCAAAACTTCAACAAACTTCAAGACATTCTGGGTCGCAGTCGAGCTGTTGCAAGTGGAAAAAAGGTCTAAATTGTTTATGCATTTTTAAATCGTGTATATGTCATTACTTTACTTTGTATGGTATGCATCACCAGCACAGCACCAATGAACCTCTTGTTCTGTATTTAACCAGCGTTTTTCTGCAGTATTGGGACAAGTGATATGATCTTACAGAAATATTAAGTTAGTGTTTAGCCAATTTAGTTGATGCTGTTAGGTTGCACATAAACCTGCAGGATTATTCACAGACAAGGTAAGAAAGAAAAAAGAAAGTTTAATAATAGTTTATATTGACCATGCAGTATTGAGTGTATTGCATTTACAATGTGACATTTCATCCACTTTTGGTGGCTCTTTATGCCTCAGAGAATTTGTTAAGAACATGGCATGTTCAATGTTCACCAAGGTTTGATGCATGCAATTTCAATGCCCTTCCATCAGAGATGCCTCTGTATGCTCCTTGGAATTAAATGGTACCAGTATGTTTCCAGTGATGAAGTACAGTGCAGAACCAATCAACCTGCACTCACTGAAATTATTCACGCACAGTGTTTGACTCTTTTCAGGCACATCGCCCGACTGGACGACAGTGTACATACCAAGCAGATTCTAATGTTGGAAGATACCTTTGTGATAACCTCGGATTGCGTGGTTGAAAACGGTTCAAAAATGACGTGGACTCCCACAAACTCACATGGACTGAAGCAGTCAACACACAACCGACCACTCTGGAGGCTGTTGATGACTAGTGATGCTACGCTGTCATAGAGATGCATGTCGAAGGCGACGAGATGATGATGATGATATATTTAGCCAGTTCATGTTTGTTGTTATTATTAGAATATCATTTTGTTACTAGAATATCATTTTATATATATATATATATATATATATCACCCATTTTTATTGAATAATTTTTCTGGATTTATACAATATATATGAATATGTGAGGATAAATATTGCAGGTATTGTTTGTTCTGTAGATATCTGACGGCGTTTTCCATGGAACTCGTACCAGTCTCAACATTGATGCTGGTGCACCAGTCATTCTCATTCCTCACAGCTCTCGCACAAAGGACGTCCTTGTCATGGACTTTGGCAAACTGAACATTACGAATGCATTCATTTATGATGGCCAGGAAGGTACTCTGTCATACAAGTACAAGTCTCGTATGCCGTCAAGGAGGGATTTCGTTCCGTCATCAATGCCGGCCGTCGGTAGCAGCTTTGATAGGGATAGTATTATGAGCCGGAGTGTATATGGAAGCTTGGATGAAGACTACAGAGGACCTATGAGCCATGAACATTCTGAGGAAGCTGGCGGTTCTGCAGTGTTATCAAGCTTCTACTCTGCACTCGGTGTGTCGTCGTCTGCTAGTGTTTCCAGCAGCATAGTTCAACCTAACGACTCTAAGCCATGTGTGTCGACGTCGATAATGAGTTCTGGCATGTATCATTCTGCGGCTCTGGCTGCCTCTGCTGCTTGCAGTGCACAGAGTGCTAGTAACTGCTCATGGAATGATGCTGACATGTACAGTTGTTTGTTGGACGTGATGCACGTAGAGCTGTGTGACATGGAAGTCTATTCTGCCTGCTGGAAATCATGCACATCGGATGGCTCGCAGTTGGCAGATGACACAAAGAGCAGCTACCTTGTCTTTCAATCATTCATCATACAGCGTGAGGTTTGTATGATTTTGTTGTGTTCAATCTCGTTGCATATGACTTTGTCAATATACAGTTGTTGTTTTATGTCCGTGACAACATTAACATGTGTTCATCTTGAATGTGAAACGTTGCCCAAGGGTTTATCACATGGGCAAGCATGCGCCACAAAATATTCAGTGTGCATTCGACAGTAGATGGTATTTATTTTGGGATGTAAAGAACCAGAATACCACTGGTTTTGGGCCAACGTTTTGTGCACTAATTTTGCCAATGTAAGTAAATATAAAATTCGACACATGCCGAGGGTTAAGAACTGTAAACACGTGTAAATTGTGTCCATATTATCAACTTTGTGGGTACAAACGAGTTTGCATGGTAAATTGATTGAACATAAGTGACGCTGCAAGGACCACTAAGAGGGCATACTGCGAGGAAGTCCAGGGAAGGAAAAACAAAACAAGTGCAGTTTAAGGTACTGTTTAAATACATTCAACGATGAGGCAGAGATGACGTGCAGTAGTAGCTTGTTCCAGATGCGAGCATTGCCTTTCTTGGCTCCAGTGAGAGGATACCTAGCAAACTGCTGTGTAAAGGTGTCTGTCGGCCAGTAGGATGGTTGGATGTATATCAAAGAGAGCACAAATTTAATATTTAAGGCTGAAATGATGTCCAGTGCCTCACAGTTTATAGAGGATGACTGCTAATGTCACAGGGGCGGTCTGCAGTGGGATCACCATGTTTCGATAGCTCAGCCATTGTTGAAGGTACGCACTCTAACCAGTGGCCTTCTAGTTTTCTATCAGATCGTATTAACAAGAAGCTCAGCTGATGCTGACAACAGGCTCGACGCGTTTAGCGGTCAGTCGAGGTCAACAAACATGGTACCATTCCACATGTTACATATAGTTTCTTATTGTGCAATAGTCGG
>Ga0049107_10000848_pt1 | contig 10185 bp, 4 predicted proteins | sample WorMetilPIANOSA1_FD_61187 | JGI IMG/M metagenome (GOLD analysis project Ga0049107, IMG submission 61187) | Marine gutless worms symbiont microbial communities from Max Planck institute for Marine Microbiology, Germany - Olavius ilvae PIANOSA.1 | ecosystem: Host-associated > Annelida > Digestive... | reverse complement strand
AAAAAGTTTTCAGATACGTTTAGTCGTTTTGATACAATACCGGCTGTGACAGACAGCCACCCAGCCAGCCACGTTGCCGTAGCTATTACGCTCAACGCTAAGGCGTCGAGCCTAAAAAGCTTTATTTGTGAGATGCTGTCTGCGGCCACTCCTGTGAGCTTGAGTTTGTGCTGTTTTATCACTAACTGGCTGACTTTGACGTTTCTTTTGTAAATGAAAGCAGGATAGTGGTTTGTTTTTGATAATCAATCACTTTGATAGTGGTTAACAGTAGCAGTTGCTGTAGAGTGAAATGTAAATCGCAACATTTTCAACCTGTTTGACATCGTAAGATCAAGCAGCTGAACTTGACCACTGCATACGTGAAGTTCAGTTAGAAACGGAATAAAAAATGATTTATTAATAAAGCCGGCTTCAGATATCTTCTTTCGACAGCTGTTGCAGTACCTGGACATCCAGTCAGATAAGCTTTATGCCACATGTAGCAGTGTTTTTTTCGTGGTCGCGGCATCTGGCGAATATCAGTAAAGTGCGGTGATGCTGTATGGAAAGACAGGCACCGCAGGTAGCAGTATGACCTTGAACTGTGACATTCGTTCCAAAGCCAAACCAAGACCCGAATTCCTCAAGGTCATCACATATGCGTGTACCTGATTTGGTGATCATACCTGCAATCGTTTTCTCATATCGTATACGACAAACGTACGTGTACTGTCCACGTCTGTTGAGGATATGTACTCATATGTACGTGTGTTGTCACGCAATATCTGCACTCCACTTCGCGGGTGCGAAGAAATAGAGACTTAAGATAGCTACTGATGGGCTAATAGGGAGGGGGGGCGATTCAGTTGCCGCTGTTTATTGACGTATGTTGTGCGGACGATGAACAGTAAACAATAGGCTACAGATGAATGATGTAGGACGTTGCAAGCGAACAGCGTCAACGAGATGTAGACCTCTACATCGCGTTGACGCTGCTGTTGGCCTATTGTCGTTATGAGTCTGAGAAAGCGAAGACGACGACGACGTCGAAATACGACCGTCGGTGACGCTTGGTTGCGTCGCGGCTCGCGTTGACGCGCGCAGGTCCAGACAGAGGTCGGCACTGCACGCGACACCGGAAGCAGATGAAGACGAGGCGGCGGCTGCGGCGGCGACGCGAAGAGAAACGTATGTGGTCTGCAATGTTATCGTCGCGCGCGTTGACCGTGGTGACGTCACGGTTGACCGGGCACAACGACGTCGTGGTTCGGTCGTCGCGGCAAGGTGATGGGGTCGGCGTCGTCTTGATGGAAGACTTCACCCGCCGTCCAGGTCCTTGCCATCTGATGTTCTGCCCGCGACAGACGGTTTTACGGAGCCTGGAAGAAAATAGCATCGGGGATTTTTGATCGCCGCCGCCGCCGCCTTTGAGACGAATGCGATTAGGAAGTGACAGAATAGCGAGCAGGGCGGAATGGCGTCGCGACATTACTGGCCATGCACGACTGACGACGTACGTACGCTGTGGCCGTCGTGTGTTCGCGGGCCAGTGGTGACCAAGTCGGTCGCGATGACGCTGTCGTATATACGCTGGCAGCGACGGGCTGGTGGGCGGGCGGGTGTCGAAGGCGCTGGCCTGTTAGCCGGGTATCTTCATGGCTAAATGGTCGCGCGTTGGGCAATCAATGCAGATGATATCGACGGGCCGCGGCGACCGAGTCGTCTTGGTCGCGTTGATGGATGACGCAGACGGCGTACGTCAGTGTGCGACCGCGCGCCGTCTTTCCATTAACACGTCGGCCTCTCTGCTGATGGGGTCGCGACGCCGGCGGGCGGTCGGCCGCGGCCACTCTGCTCTACCGGCCCCTCGCCTCGCCGGGCTCGCGCGATTGTCGCCCGACCGTCGCGTTCCGTCGCGTCGCGTCGCGTCGCCGCTTTGTGGCCCGGCAACAAGTTATGACGAGTCGCGTCAAAACCCGACCGACCACGTCGCACTGCAGCCGCCGAGTTAGACTTCCGGTCTGGCGGCGCGTGATGAACCGGAAATCGATGTCGGTTTCCGGTATGACGTCTTGGCGATATCTTGCGCCGCTCACGTCTCACGTGACCGCGGGTCACGTGTCACGTCCAGTGGCGATTTATTCCGATCTGGCGACGATGGATGTCGATACGCAACGAAACGCCGGTGACTCGCGCGCCGATCCGCGTCGTTTATACAATATTCATGCGCTCTGCTGCATCGATCATTGTGCATCTTCGCCCGGTGAAAATGTCCGTATGAAATACTTACCACTCGTCCATCGCTCATAGGTTGACAGGATGTGGAATAATGTTGTAGCGTGTTGTACTTCTCTGCAATCGTGTTGCCGGCCGATACATTTCATCTTCGTCTCTACTTGTGCTGTGCACATGGCTGGTTTCAAACTACTGCATGACCACTGCAGCTATACTGTGGTCATCTTGAAGGCGGCAGAATTAAATATAATAATACTAATAACATACTACTACTACTAATAATAATAACAGTCAAATTTCTGTAGCACTGTACTGTCATAATTTTAGCGGCGCTGGCATACGTCAGTCCGTGTGACCGCGCGTAAATGTAAAAGTAGTGATAATAGATAAATAAATAAATTGCACCCCTTCACAGAGACAGTCTCCGTATATTCGTAAAAGAAGGGACTCAAGCGTGCTAATGGTCCTAGGTTGGGGGCGCAATAGTTGCCTTGCCCAGGGCGCTCGCAACCCACGCTGTGCCACTGGTAGTAGTAGTAAGGGCAGCAGCAGCAGCAGCAGCAGTAGAGAACATCCTTGAAAATTTTTATGTTTGCAGATATATTACCTGTTCATTAGAACTACTTCCAGTGATCTTGTTTGACCCTGAATGTTTCATTCAAGTCTACAGAGGTCAATAGAAAAGTAAGAAGGAATTTCATGTAACGTTTATGTGTCATCCGACCAGTAAAAATACTGCTGCTACAAAGTTCTTCTTTAGAGGTATTTGGGGAGACCCAGTTTAACTGAGTAATCTTCCTAAAAATGGCGGTTAAATAGAAACCTGTGCACTGTGTAGCGTATTGTTGTGACGTTCGTTGTTTCAGCGCTGATCCACGTGTGCGTTTTCTGCGGGGTACGATTCAGCAGTCCGCGTACGCTGCAGGCTCATATTGCCAACTACTGTTCGCGCAAGCCATTCGCCGCCGGCGGCGCGCCGACGGCGTTTAGTCAGGCGGCGGCGGCTGCGGCGGCTGCGACGGCGCTCGCCGCCGGCGCTCTGGCTCTGCCTCCGCCACCTCTACTCTTCACGTCTGCTCTCCCGCCGTCACACCTTCACCATCAGCAGCCACGCCCGCCGCTACCTGGCATTACGTCACGTGATGTTAGCAGGCTCGCACCTGCTGAAGGTGAGTCAATAGTTTCTTTTAAATTAAATTAAATTACTCAAATTTGTATAGCGCCATACGGTCGTAACTTCAGATGCACTAGGCACGTGTGAACGACTTGCCCAGGGTCGCTACTCGGCAATGCGGCGGTCCGGAGTCGAACCCGCGACCTGTTAATTGCAAGTTCAGCGTTCTAACCACTACACTACCGAACCACACAATCTGCCAGTTTCTGATTTCCGTTTCGACGCGTTGAACGTATATTGGTGAAACGCTGTGCGACGACGGACGGACGCAGGTTGATGGAACAAGGCAGACTGAGGAAGACTGCCAAGGTTTTCGTAGCGTTTTACTGATGTCCTCTTGCCGGACGCTGGCCCTCACAGCAAGCATAGGAATAGACTACCGTACCAACCTTTTCATCTTAGTTGTAATTTATTTTAATCTGCTCGAATAAGGGGCCCGATTTACAAAAGGTCTTAAGATTTATCTTAATATTGTCTTAAGTTTGTCATAAGTTTGTCGTAAATTCGGGACTTAAGATGTCGTAAGATAATCTTACGATCATCGTAAGATCTTTTGTAAATCAGGCCCCAAAATTATAATGGGATCGTATGCATCATATGCTTTATCTGTTGCAGTGCCAAGTGTAGCATAATCAAGTCAGAAGTCAAGTCAAGTCAAGTAGCCTTTATTTAATCGATGACAGTCTCACTGATTTTAGAAGAAGTACAGAAATAGACTTTTACATGACCGTGCGCCATATCACGTGACCTGATGATAGGGGTTGTTATTAGAAACTACATTTTTGGAATAGGCGACCGCAACTTGCCTGTTGTAATGTAAATATAAGCTTCATGGGGCTACGTCGAAGGACCCATTATAAAGCGATTTTCGGGCGAAAATTTTCGAAGTCCCGTCACTATCGGTCCCCAACATGGCGGTTTTTCGACAAAAGGGTCTAAATATTATCTTTTCTAACCCTGAAAAGGCACATTCTTGCGCGAATCCGCGTCGTATGACGTACTGTGCATTGAAATCGGTGAAGGGGCTTGACTCTGCGCTGTTGACTATACCGTACCAACTGTATGAAATACTTACCACTCGTCCATCGCTCATAGGTTGACAGGATGTGGAATAATGTTGTAGCGTGTTGTACTTCTTCTCTGCAGTCATGTTGCCGGCCGATACGTTTCATGTTCATCTCTATACTTGTGTAATTAAAGTAAGTAAAGTAAGTAAGTAATTGTGTACAGAATTGACAAAACTACGCTGCTTTTAATGTCAATACATTAAAAGCAGCGTAGTTTTGTCAATTCTGTACACAATGCAATAAAACTTTCCAGTTTTGTGAGTAATTGAGTGTATAACTAGTGCGTGAACTTTTATGTAATAACTGACTATAGTTGTTGAAAAATTAGCTAAATGCTTTATGTGGCTACTTTTTCGGCGGGCCTGTACATGTATTATAATAATCGTTTATTACGCCAAAGGAAACACAAATACACACGATGAACATAAAAATAACCTGAAGAACACTACTAAAACATTACATAAAATCCAATAATACTGTAATAAAATGCAATACAAGATTACAGATTAAAAAGCGTTACAAGAATACTGAAATCACACTGTTCAAAAACAGCGCAGAGTCGAGCTCCCTGTTGCTTTTTTATCTGGAGTATGGTCCTTGCAATAAGTATTTACTACAAAGATAAATGTACCACGTATGACACTCCAGTTAAGCATATTAAAATTCTTACAATAATATTATTACAGAATAAAATTTTTGCGGTAAAACAGTAATTTGCGCTCGTCAATCAAGTAAGACATTATTCGTATGCAAACTCTGCAAACACTGTATAGATGCAGATGAAGCGATGGAGAATCATCGGAAGCGACGCGCGTTGGATGAGTCATACGCGACAGTCAAAGCGTCGCGTCGTTCAGGGACCGGAGATGATGACGTTAAGGGTGATGTCAGTAGCGCGACACTGGACGACACTCGCGCATCTCCGCGACCCGGAAGTAGTAACGACGACGCCGCTGCCGACCGGAAACAGTCGCTGACGACGTGCGCGCAGTGCGACTTGGCGGGAGACGAGCGCGCTGCTGCGTCGCGCGACGTGTCAACGCATCCGCGTCGCCACTCGCCGATGTCGTCCAACGACGACGACGAGGTGGACATCGAGACAGAAGACGCGCTATCGGCAACGACGACCGCCGATCCAGATCTTCGCGACATGTTCTGCGTCCACTGCTGCATCCAGTTCACGTCGACGGGCACGTACCGGGCGCACCGCAGTTTCTACTGCAAGCGAAGAGGTAAACGCAACGCCGTCGATGGCACCGAAGGAGCTGAAGAGTATGCGGCCGTTCGGCGACGTAGACGGGCGTCTAGTGGCGGAAGCAGCGTCGCCGAGCGGTCGCGCGCTCGCCCGGATGACCTCAGACCACCCGCAGACGTACGTCCCGCCGCCGCATTCTTTCCGCCGTCTCTAGCGGCATTGTCGTCGCCGGCGGGACTGATGGAGATGCTGAGTGCAAGTGGAGCACCGCCGCCACCTCCCCCACCAGGCGCGTTCTTCCTGGCGCCGTTCCTGGCGGCAGCGGCGGCGGCGGCGGCGGCTGCGGCGGGTGTTCCGGGCGGCGGCTTCCAGCCGTCACAGTCGTGCTCCTCGACGACGGCAGGTCGACAGCCGCAGCGTGCTTCGCTTGATCGTCGTTCATCAACGTCCGTGTCCGACGACGAGCCGCTCGACCTCAGTACGTGTCGCGACGTCGCGACTGACAGCAAGCACGACAGCGTCTCACCTTCAGCTGCCGCCGCTGTGTCGCCCGCCTCCGCTCTCGGCTTCGCTCGTCAGTTCGACTCGCTCGATGCCGCTTCGTCGTTGTTTCTGCCGTCGCGACTTCCGCTCAACGCCAACCTACCACTTCCGGTCGTCCGACCACCGCTGTCGTCGCCGCCATTGATAAGTCACTGCGCCGACTGCAACATCGTCTTCTACAAACACGCCAACTATCTGGCGCACAAAGCGCACTACTGCGCCGGGAGACGCGCCGCGCCGCCATCAGCCGACCATACCGGGTCAGTTTCTGTTCCGGCAGGGAAGTCTGCGGCGATGGCGAAGGCCGACGACGTTGCTTGTGGTAGCACGATGCTGGACGACGGGCGCCGCAGGTCGCCAGATCCGCACGAACTTGTCGCAACGCTGGACGACACCGGAACGACGATCCAATTCTACTGCATTCCGTGCAAGATCAAGTTCAGCAGTCTCGACACGCTGCGCGCTCACAAGCAGTTCTATTGTCCGGCTCGCTTTGAAGCGCCGTCTGGCAGCGGTTCCAGTGAACAGGCGACGACCACGCGACACCGCCACACGGCGCGAGTTTACGGAGAGGACGGCGACCGTCAGACGGGTGATCTGGCGTCAGCAGCTGGGGGCAGCTGCACAGCCTGCGGAGCCAGGATCACGTCGCCGCGGTCCGGGCACCGCTGCCCGGCGGCTGCGGCAGCGACAGCGGCGGTGGCGTCCGCCTCGGCGTCTCTGTTCCAGTGTCCGCACTGTGACTACGCGGCGCAGTCGGACAGCCGGCTAGTGGAACACGTTCGCGCACACGCCCCGTCGCGGGCGTTCCGCTGCGCTCTGTGCGGTTACCGCGGCAACACGGTGCGTGGCATGAGGATGCACGGCAAGATGCACAACGACGAGGCGGCGGCGGCGGCCGGACGCAGCGGCAACGCTGTGCAGCTGCCGACGTTCACCGACGACTGTGTCATCGAGTACGAAGAACCGCCGGCGATTCCGCCTCGACGACACGCCGGCGGAGCGCCGGCAGCCGGCAACGGCCCAGCGCGATCGACAGTCGACAACACGGAACTGCTGCGACAGAAGAACGAGCCGTACAAAAGACGACGCTCACGCAAGGCCTACGAGAAAGTGGAGTACGCGACCCCGACGGCTGCATCCACGACACCGGTCGCCTGCACCGAGTGCTTGGACACGACTCACGCCCAGGCGTACGCCACAGCTCAAGCCGCAGAGCGCCTGCTCGCCTGGGAAGCACTTTACGGTGCGACAACAACTGCCAAGACGACGGCCCCGACTGCCGTCGCCTCTGTCTGCAAGGCGGACACTGACGTCGATCAGAAACAGACAACGCCACCCGTCACGGACGAGTCAACGGCGGTGAAATCGCTGCTGACGGCTGTGAAGTTGGAACAGTCCGACAGAGCCGAGCAGAACCAGTCGAGCGGCGACAACCTCAACAACGACGACGACGACGACGACAGGAAAAGTAACGGGACGACGGACATGACGCCAGTGGACGACCTCAAGTCCGCCGAGCTGCACGACGAGAGATCGTCGACGTCGCCTACTGATGCTGACGTCGATGTTACCAGTTGTCCCTCAGTACGGCAGGAGGCCGCCGCCGTCGACGAAGTCTGTGTGCCTGCGACGACGGTAGCGACGGACGGACGACGCAGTTCGCCGACGTCCGTCGACGTGCCCCGCCAAGCAGCACGACCTGATCGCTCCCCGGCTGCGCCTCGCCCCACCGCGGCGGACGGCGCCGCGCGGCGTGGCTCGGCGCTGGACGTGGCCACTCGACACTGCGAGCAGTGCGACATCACGTTCATGTACGCGTCGACGTTCGTCGCCCACAAGAAATACTACTGCAGCTCGCACGCCGCCGAGCGGACCGACCCGACAGCAGCGCGGGCGTCCGCTGCCGCCGCCACCGGGGTTGCCGTCTGACCAACTTCACCTTAGAAGGGCACTCGTCAGAGCACCTACCTACGTCCCAACCCAAATAGTCTCGTCTGATGATCCTGAGCACTCCGTATCCGAACTACGCGTCCGGATACCACCCTGTTCCAAATAGTTTCCCAAAGGCATCCGTCCATCTATGAAATTTCATACCAAAGCATACGCACTCCCCAATATCGTAATCTGATGTACCGGATTAATCTGTATCCAGAATTGACTGGATCCATAACTTACTCCTGTAGTCCTTTATTATCCAGCAGGTATGCGTCCGGAAAAAATTCGTCCAAATCCGTCCACTACTTTCTGAGTTATCATATTGACTGAGACACACACACGCGCGCACACACACACACACACTGTAAGAGAGACAGACCGCAGGGATCGCATAACCTCCATCTTGTCGCCGGTAACGACATCGAGAGCGGACGTCTTCATTGACATTGGGAACAGTTGGCACAGCTGACAGGAATAAATTGTTTTCAGAATTTTGAAATGTGACGTCAGAATGACGTGCTGGCTTGCTAGGGTTGCGAACGTGGCTAAAACAGCAAAAACTGGTTTCGTTGTAAAAAATTTCCCCAAAACTGTCATGCCTTTCTTATTTCTTTCTTATTGGTCATATAAAACTTTTAACAATCAGTTTATGAACTCTTGACTGTTTGCGTTTGCATATACGATACAGCAACAGTTGACTCTTCAGAGAACAAGCAGTCATCACAGCGCGCTATATTGGTTTCCGATCTCTGTCTGTTCATCTCTCTGTCCATCTCTCTCTCTGACCAATGCCGGTATCATGTCTAAACATATTCATATATCGTCACAATATTTGACTATCTGCTACCGGCATAGATCTATTTTTTTCAGTCCCACCGCCGTCACAAAATTTCAAAGGGAACCCAGTCAGTGGAGGCGTTGGAAAAATTTTGCGATTTTCGACCAAAGTTGTCATTTATTTTGTAAACAACACGAACCGCTAACGATTACTATCGGTCAGTAATAGGACGTCCTAGATAGCCGATCGATCCGTGTCGGTTCCGTTGACCTTGAGTAACCATGAAAAGCGGGACGCGAGGGGACAAATTTTTCCGACGGATCTCTGCACTTACGCACCTACAGTTTGATACAGATCGACCAAATTTTGCATGGTAACACGCGTAGCAGAGGGGCATCTTTTCAAGAGTCAGCCACCTCATCCTAGAGGCATCCCTTTTTGGTTAACCCTACCTACGCCCATACGTTTGACCTAGAGCGACGTAAATCGGCACGGTAACAGATGTGGGGAGGGTCGCGTTTCTAGAGGGTCATGCAGGATCCCTATCCCAAGGGGCGGGGCCCAGCGCCCTCCTCCAATTTTTGTGACCTACATACGCCCGCACGGTGTGACACACAGGAACCAATTTTGCTTGATGACCAAACTAAATGAGAGGACAATTTTTACAAGGTCGACCATGCCTGGCCAAATTTTTTGACACATATGCGGACGTGCGATCTGTTTGTTGTAGCTAATTTTCTTGTTGATAAACTATTGAGTGGTCCAAAAAGTAAGCCATTTGTTTTTAGAAGCTGCTTACAAATTTTCATCGAATTTGGCGCGTAGTCTTACCGATGAGTGATTAACAACGTTATTTACGTACGCACCCTGTCTTGTAAAATGTAACAAAAATAGTGTAATTTCGTGTAACTGTCAGCAGTGATGGGCATGACCTCTAAATGGTTGGAATGATCACATTCGAGTAGCCAGTCGTGGCCATATGTCTTCTTGTTGTCCCACATGCTATCAAAGCTTACGTTCATATCGTGTCTTAGGCGAAGTTTTTATGTATTTTCCGGCATTTGTTTTCGCATTTTTTCGCTGCGCGTGCGCGAATTCTGTGAACGGCATTCATTCATTTATTCATTTATTGTACATGAGCAAGCACAACAAGTAAAATTAAAAAAAGCGCTCAGAGAGACGCAAAACCTGCGCGCTGGCTGTAGTAAGGCGGCGCAACTGCTAGATGTCGCAAAACGCCCTATCCCGCAAGGTTAACGGAAATGGAAAAGTG
>Ga0049107_10000846_pt1 | contig 10187 bp, 9 predicted proteins | sample WorMetilPIANOSA1_FD_61187 | JGI IMG/M metagenome (GOLD analysis project Ga0049107, IMG submission 61187) | Marine gutless worms symbiont microbial communities from Max Planck institute for Marine Microbiology, Germany - Olavius ilvae PIANOSA.1 | ecosystem: Host-associated > Annelida > Digestive... | reverse complement strand
GTCTCCTGGGTCGACTGGCATGCATCTGACAGATACAATGGGGCGCAGCCGTGCAGTGACTTGAACATGAGTGTCGCGAGCTTGAAGTCCAGTCGACGTCGAACAGGTAGCCAGTGTAATGGCCTACTTGTGCTGAAAGTGCTGTTAAACCGCAACCAACCAACCAACCTATCCTTTTGGATCCAAATGTAAAGTCACAGAGCTAGACAATGGGTGCACGTGGGTTGCGCTGAGTGTCTGTCTAGATAGAACTACTATGTTGTGTTAGTGCAAATATTACACAGAATCATTCAGCCAAAAACATGCTGTAAGCAAGGACCTGATAGAACTTGATAATATCATCCCGAGTGAGACTTCGGAGATGCTTCACTTCCACTTCATCTGCAGCATTTCACACGTCAGATATATGAATTCTTAAACAACCAAATTAACAGCAGTATCTGCAAGAAGATTGAGTAAATAAGTGACAGGGTAGTTTCTTAATGGCACAGCAGCAAAGACAGGGCCATTCAGTGTTTGTTGGTTTGCTTGGGGTTTAACGGCACTTTCAGCACAAATAGGCTATATCGCGCCATAACAATTGGATAATATATCACGTAGGGGCAGGAGACAACACAAATACATAATAAAACAATGAAGCAATACAATGAACCAAGAAAATCATGCGCACTCTTCAGTCTGGGCTGTCTGGAGATGATCCCCTCGCCATGATTAGGCTTCCACAGAGGAGTCTTTCTAGCCAATCACTTGGCAAGTACTGACAACTTAGCCAGAACAACCAAAAGACAGAACACATAGCAACGAAAACTAACAATACACAAAAAGGGGCCCTAATAAACAACAATACAATAAAACATGCTAAGATATACGACATCCGGCCAGGAAACGGAGCGGGTCAATTCTTACAACCCCAGAGCCTGCACGGGGCGGACCATTCAGAGCCATTTATGGTTTATATGTTACAAATCATGGGAATTGAAACAGTTAATGATTAATTTAAGTTACAAACAATGATAAAAGTAAGAAGATCAAGGCAACATAACTACTATAAAATAATATAACAACATTACAACTTGTGATAAAAATGGGTTTCTTTGATAAAATTAAGGATGTTATGTACGTCAACAGTTTAAACAATTCCTCCGTAGGGGAATCAGCGAAATGTTTGCTGGGAGTATCGTTAAAATAAGTACATTCTACAAGGATTCTACAGGGACTGACAAGTTGTGCACTCGGGTTGGTTTATGCCTGATAACAGATAAGAATGCGAGCATCGTGTATGACCACTCCTAAATCTGTTAATGATTACTGTATCCTGACAAGACAAGAGATGATTTCTGTTGATAGCCATCGACAGTTAGACTGCTAGCTTTTTGCTCGTTTCCTGGTTTGAAATGCAGCTACCAAGTCGAACCTGAAACTTTCTATTTTGTTTAGGAATATGCAGTCATTCTGTTAACTGTAACATAACTTAAAAGATATATTATTACATATGTGCAACCAGTGACACATCTAAGATTTTATGAAGGGGTCAAAAGGGCGGAGTGAGGCCCAAATGGCCGAAGTTCGAGGCAGTCAACCATTCCACACCGAACAAGAGGCTTTTGTTTGATAAGGTTTCTTACAGATAAATAAAACATACCTCGGTCAAAGTTGTACAGCTGGTTAACAATTTCCGACCAATACTTTGCATTCTGTGTTGACATTTTCTTTGGTTTTTCAAGTCGTTTTACAGCCAGGGCTGTAACGTGCTTTTGAAACACATCATCAGCCATCTGCTCAACGGTTTCCTACATATTAACATCCGACAATGATTAAATCTGTGCAGACATTAACATGTATGTTGGTAATAAAATACATAGGTTAAAAATGTAAAAGGCAAAAGATTTATTTGTGGATTGAAGAGAAACCAGAGTAATTTTAATAATTATTCCACTGTTTTGTATAGAAATGAACTGTAGAGGAACATGCCTCGGTGGCTCAGTTGGCTGAGACACAGTGCGCACTGACCGGGACGGTCTGTCGGAGAAGCTGGGGTTCATTCCCCGGGTCGGCCGGTAGATTTCGTGCTCGGATTTCAGGGGCGCATGCTTTAAGAATGATTTCTTGGGCAGGCAAAGAAAGTTCGACGGTGTCCCCTATAATCTGTGACTGTCGGCTAATATTGAGTTAAGTGACGCTCAGTAAATAGACACTGCCTAGTCAGCGATAACAGAAGGTGCCGGGTTGCATGTTGGTAGACTGCCTATAGGCCGTCCACACGTACCGCTAACGTTCGGCCTGGGCCGACGGTGCGAGGTGTGCTGAGTGGCTGGGGTGGCCTGCCGGCATGCATGCCTGGATTAGACACATAGAGAAACACTGACACTAAAAGCCGGGCAGTATAAATATACAGGTACAACGCCACTCAATATCCCCTCCTCCCCCGATCCTTCCCACTAGGCCTACACTCCCTGCCTCTCGGGTTACTCGATCATGCCTGCACATAAGCGGGGCCGACGAGTTCACCCGAGAGGAGGGTAGCGCAGCATACATTCACACACGCCTCATTAATTAATGAGAGCAGCGCAGCATTAACTAACTTCCACTACCCCTGCGGCTTCATGCATTGGGCCAGCCTGTGAGGCAGGCCTCAGCATTGATGCATGAAAGGGGGCATGCGTCACCGCAGATAGTGAATAGTGAACTGTGGAGGAGCTGGAATTAAACCTGCTACCTGTCCTCAAGCATTTACTCAACTATACAGCTTTCCATTTATACTAGTCAAAAATAATTTGCTTAACGTCAAGGTGGCTTCTGTTTGAATTATTTTCTTTTCTTATTTATTTGTTGCAGGTGCATTTAACGTCATCATAATGTCTTTGTGCTATAGTGATTGTTAGTTATACGTCAACACCTACACACAGTTTTTCAAGCTATTATATTTAGCCATTTGGCACATGCTCTTCCATCGTTTATGAATCATGAATTAACAAACAAAACAGATGCTTTTATCAAATGATCCACACTGCAAGTGATTGACTGGAGAGACTCGTCTCCGAATTGACCTATATAGTGTTGACGGGGACATTAGACCCTACTCACTCACTCACTGTGGCATGCACAACTCAAATCACGTACCCGGAACAGGCATATTGAACACACATGAGAATCACCAGGCATTCTCCACGGATTTGTGATCATGGAGTTAACATCCCTATATTCTCTGGGAGACATTTATTGTAACTACGCAATTTTGCACCATCTTCATTTTAATAATTTTTGCTGAAAAGTTGCACAGTTGAATACTCAACTTTTTCAAGAAAATCTGGCAACATATTTGAGGGGATGGGGTAAACTTCCTCTGCAGTTCATTCGTAAGTCCAAGAGCGAAAGAATTATTAAAATTGGCCGTATTTTGCCGTTATCGTAAAAATAAATGTGGTACTTTTTAATTCAATCAATCAGTCAATTAGTCAATTAGTCAGTCAAGCATTCAATCAATCAATCAAACAGTAAATCAATTTAATTCAGGCAACTCGGCCCATACAAGAGAAATGACCTCTTTTATACTCGACAAACAAATGTAGCTTGGGGCATCAGAGGGCTGATGAGAGGCAGGGCAACCCTCCCCAAGGTAACCAGGAACTATGAGTGGTCAGAGACAAAGTTGGAAGACTCCAGGTAAGATTGGGGTAAGCAAGTCCATGGAATGTGATATTTTTCCCTTCAGTGCTTTGACACTGTTGGTTGGGCGACAGGAAGGGCATCCGGCCTGTAAAAACTGGATGTTGGTTTATTGGTGGTGATGATTTGACTGGAGCTTTGCATGACTTATAGCTCCAGTAGTCCAGTTGTCACCACCACCTTCGTCATCCTTTGCTTCAATAAACACCGGCTACCCCAGGTTCACCTGGAAATGGCCGTTAAAACGGGGAGAGAGAGAAACAAATGTGGCTTATCCCTTCAGTGCTTTAATGCTGTTGGCTGGGTGACAGGAAGGGCATCTGACCTGTAAAAATCTAGCACCAGCATTCTCCCAAGTTTCTTATTTGGAAGACCTTGTTGGGGTGATCTTTGGAAAAAAGACCGGTTAAAGAAAAACTGAAAGTGGTGGCAGTAGTAAACAAATGTGTCTTAGCTTGTATAGATGTGATCACTCGAAGTACATTTAGGGAAACTGAAGACCTATAATACTCCTCCATTATGTGCCTACAGTCAAATGGTACAGTGGCCCATACATCCTTATAAACTTGGTTAAACCACGCATTATGGACAAGACTTTATACTGAATTGCACTGGTAAGAAAGAAATCCAGACTGCCAGGAAGACAAAACAGACCTTCATCTTGTGAAGAAAGAGTTCAATTCGACTCTCGACGAAGTCTGGAGACTTGTCTGACTGCACGATGAGACGAAGTCCTTGGACTCCGTTAGAACGGCGCACACCACTGAATACTATGTATCCTGACAAATATGCACACCAGTATAATGCCATTCAATCTTGGACAGCCTTCAGGTACATGTCAAACAGAAAAGTGATCCAAAAAACCGTCCCAAGTTTTCAAAGTATTCGTCTATTGGATACATTCTGCTCCCACTGGAGAACTCTCGGTTTTTGGATCATACTCAAAGATCTCTTCCACTGGTTTCGGGCATGTGACTGTAGGTTAAACAATATAAACCATGTTGTTTTTGTTGTTGTTGACCCATTATGTTGACGCCCACTGGAATGTTAGTTGTGGCAGTGATTTTTGTTCTCACCGAAGCACAATATGCAAAATTGGAGTGCTCCAGGCCAATGGAGCGATCCAGCTGGCATGTTCCACTGCTGGACATGGCCCCAGTAACTAACGTAACCAGTGCTGTTTTTATCGATGACGACGCTGATGAACAGTAAGTAATTATCATGTTAATAATACAAATATTAATGAAAAAAGTGCTCAGAGAGACGCAAACACTGCACGCTGGGTGAATTAAGGCGGAGCCAAAAATTTTCACCCCGCCGCAGACCCATTCCCGGGGGCGCAGGACGGCCAAAATTTAATCAGCTGGAGAATCACTACCTTCACCTACATACCCAGTTTGGTAAAGATCGATGCACACAATTTCGAGTTATCATGGTAACAGACCCACACACACACAAACAAACCCACAGACAGGACCAATTACAATACACTGCACCGCTAAGCTTAGAGCGCAGTGTAATGATAATACCAAGCTGTTCCTGTGTGCGGAGGATGTCAAAGCACGGCTCGCTGATGATCTGAGAGAACAGCTCCAGGAGCATGTTGTTGTGTGTCTGCTCCACCGAGCACTGATAGTAGACCTCCAGTGAACTGCTTTTATGCACGTCATTCTGTTGCTTATATACAAAGCAGCAACCTACAGCACAATCAGTCACTACTACAGAACACGCGATTCCATTCCACGAGACATCCTTAGTGCAGCAACCTACAGCACAATCAGTCACTACTATGGAACACGCGATTCCATTCCACGAGACATCCTTAGTGCAGCAACCTACAGCACAATCAGTCACTACTACGGAACACGAGATTCCATTCCACGAGACATCCTTAGTGTTCTACGTCAATTCAACTTCCACACATCATCTAGGAACATCTGATCTAAGCACGTCCCTACTGTATAAGTGTGGCATGGTGGTGTAACTGTGTAACAACGAAGTATGAGAGTGAGTATGGCTTATAGAGTTTAATGTCTAAATCAACGCATTGTAGGTCATTTTGAATAAGAGACTTTGCATCTGCATTGGTACTGATAACCAGATCAAAACGAACTAAGACAAAACATGGAAAAAACACAAAATAACCAAACACAATCTACCAGGTTCTAGCTCCAGTCACGTATAACAACATTCAGTTTTTACTAAACGGATATCCTTCCTATCACTCACCCAACAAGTCAAAGCTAAGGCTGTGATGCGATCAGTGGTCATATAGAGACCGGTTATAAAATCGATCATCAATTACGTGTCATAACAGATGTTCAAATTTCCAGTGTTGGATGCTGGTCAACAAGAGAACAAAGGTGTTACGGGGAAGTGTAATCATTCGCGTCCGTCCCTCTTGCCACCATGCAGATGTTCCGATGGCCTGGAACTCTTTCCCGGATAATCTCCGGGATCCGGACCTTACTACAGACAACTTCAAGCGCTTGTTGAAAACGTTTTTGTTTTCAGCGTACCAGTGCAATTAGCGCATTAGATGTGTCACGACGATGCGTTCTACAAATTTACATTTTACTTACTTACTTACTTACATGCAGCAATGATGAAGGCCCATACTGGTGACAACAAAGCGCAAGCAGACATGACAGATGATTGGCACAGGAGGGGGCACCAGGAAGCCCCAGCCCAAGAAAACCATAATGCCCCCACAGATGCCCTCTGCCGACACCACACAAACACAGCTATTAGATGGTGGCAGAGGTGGCAGCGCCACTGTACTGGGGTAGGGGTCGGTGTGGGTCAGCACTCAGCAGGCATCACAGAAGTGGGTGATAATGTTGTAGGATACGAGGATACGTGCCTTTAATGTAGACAGGCAGGGGTGGGCAATGGGCAGTGTATGCACTGTGAAGCCTGAAAGTTAGTGCTGTGAAAGTGACAAAATGGTGGTGGTGGCAGCCATCGAGAGGACCGTACACGAGACGACCTGAGGCCAGCAACACCGGCCGCGGCCTTGTAGTGCCGCCAACTGTCGTGCACTGGGACATCTGCTGCATCCTGTCAGGACTCCATGAATGTGTTAGTGTTTTTATTCAAACCTGTCAGTCTCTGACGTCATACACGAAACCGATTATCGGTTAATAACCGGTTACAACGAACTGAACATATATTACCAGTTATTTTCCAATTGCTCGCACAACCACGACATGTAACCAACCAATCATCATGAACTGCAGCAGTACACTCACCATCTGGCAGCTGTACTTCTCGGAACCTGCGTTTCTGACTAGGACAGAGTGGGCGAGTCTTGCGCTGGCTTGCAAGTGACCTTTCCACAATGTCAGCTAGCTCCAACGCTTTCTGGAACACCACAGAATGACATGACAGCAGTTACTTCATCATCTACATACCACTGAACATCGTGACTTAACATACAATGTAACAAGAAACACGACTGCAATGAAGCAATCCCATTGGTACAGAGAAACTGATACGTTTGTTTTTGCTTGCTTGCGGTTTAACAGCACTTTCAGCACAAATAGCTATATTGTGCCATAACAGTAGGAAAATATGTCATGTAGGGCATGAGATAACACAAATACATAATAAAACAATGAAGCAATACAATAAACAAAGAAAATCATGCGCACTCTTCGGCCTGGGCTTTCTGGAGACGATCCCCTCGCCACAATTAGGCTTCCTCAGAGGAGTATTTCTAGCCAATCACTTGGCAAGTACTGATAACTTATCCAGAACAACCAAAAGACATAACACGTAGCAACGAAAACTATCGATACATAAAAAGGGGCCCTAATAAACAACAGTACAGTATAACTCATGCTAAGATATGAAACAGAAACTAGACCTGGTTTAGCCGCCTTGTATGACATCCGGCCAGGAAATGGAGCGGGTCAATTCTTACAACCCCGGAGCCCGCACGGGGCAGAAAAACTGCTATGTACGAATCACATCCAGCACTGCTAAATGGCTGCTTGTACTATTACACTAGAAACACAGACACAAATTCTCAAAAGACGTACAACAGAGTCAATGCTGTCATACTGGTAATGTAACAACAGATCCATACCATTATGTCGGCAACAGAAACTGCTGCATGTCTGCCGTTTGTTATTTTACGACACAATCTGCAATGATGTCAATCACGGAAGGCAGTGGAGTTTTGATAAGAATAGCATTTGATAAACGAGAAGTCTGCAAATGTCGACTCACCGTCTTTGTCACATTTCCGTAGACAAGCATCTCGATGAACATCTTTGAGAAAAGATGCGGCATAAATGCCTTCAGTTTTGCTGTATCCAACTCTGTCAACAAACTGTCAGCAATGATAATTCTGCCAATTCCGACATTAGTAATCAGTAATCAGTAATCAAGTTTATTATTTCAGTAGCACATTGCAGGCTAGATTTCACAATAAACAGTAGCATACAAAGTTAAAAATATAAGTGCAATGTTGAATGTTAATACAACAAAAATAACAATAGTACATGAAATTAGAGAGTGCTTGAGACAGATGATGTTGACCTATTCAGTTTGGTAATGTAATAATCCGTGTTGTACAAATGAGGTGTAATGTTTTGTGCACATTGTAGGGCGGGGATATGTGGATGCAGTGCGTAATCTAGAGGTGACATTGAGATCTCTAGGTGGGGGAAGCAAGGAGAAAATGCAGGAAAGTGATGTAGAATCATTCCAATGATTCCACACTGCCAGAATAAGGTCAGATTCAAAATAGTGTCTCATCCGTGCTCCAGCAGGGTTTTTTTTTACAGGCCAGATATCCCTCCTGACTCCCAAACAACAGTATCAAAGCAGTGAAAGGTACTGTGACCTCGACCTTCGACTTTCCCGATTCAAAGTCACAGCCACATCAGGGTGCCTCCAGGTCATCATGAGGATCAAATACGATGACCTAAACTCAAATCATTTCAGAGTTATTGTGTGAAGCAAAAAATACATGCACACAGACGCTCGCTCCACTATGTGGGCGTACGCAGTAAAGATGACTTAAGATGATAACAGGTAAACACGGCAGAGTACACACCGTCAGTTGCATCAAGCAGTTCATCCTTTGTCCAGAACTGTTCAGCCGCAAGTGCATTGGTGTAGTAGATGGCATGCTGGTGAGGCTGTTCTGCTCGAAAGTTCTTCAGGTTTCGAATGTACTGTTTTCACAGAAACACCAGTCTCAGTACATTTCCTGAGAACAGTGCTGTAATTACAGCCTACAACTGACAGTTACTGTACCAAGATTATTGCGCATCTAACTGCACCGCACAAACCTGCAGTGTATGTGCACAAAAACTTTCGATTCACAGTGGCATTTACGAACAAAATTATTAATAACGAATTACTTACTTTTTCTAGAAGTATGGAAAATCGTTGTTCATCAATTTCTAATGTCATCATCTTGTCCATAAGCTTCTGCAGAAGTATATGCTGCTTGTCGTTATAACCTCTGACGGTTAGCTACAAACAGGAACCAGTCTAATGAGCATCAATATCGTGCTCTGTGTCATCGTAAATTACACGAGTTAATACATGCAAAATGGTACATCACGAGGCAGAACAGTTGGAACTTATGAAGCATCAACTGCAACAACAGATCAGTACATTTATTACTGTATTAATAAGAATGAATAAGGTCATATTAAACTTAAAATTAAATTTAAAGAAAATGCTCGGAGAGATTCAAACACTGCGCGCTGGCTGTAGTAAGGTAGAGCCAAAAATTTTTGCCCACCGCAGACCCCCTTCCCGGGGGCACAGGATGGCCAGAATTTAATCAGCTGGAGATGGTCACTACCTTCACCTACAGACCCAGTTTGGTGAGGATCGATGCACGCAATTTCGAGTTATCGTGGTAACAGACCCACAAAGCCACAAACACACACACAATGCAACACCCACCCACCCGTTACAGACAGGACCGATAACAATACACTGCACCACTAAGCTTAGCGCACAATGTAATTAATCAAATTTCTAAAGTGTTGTACGGTTGTAACTTCAGAGGCACTGGCCATCTGTGTCTGTGTGTGATTGAAAGACTTGCCTGGGACTGTGCGCCACCAATGCAGTGGCCAGTAGTTGAACCCATGACCTGTTTGATACAAATCCAATGCCCTCACCACTATGCTATTGAACCAGTCTTTATCCGTATAAATTAGATAAGCCACTGACAGATTTATCGAGGAAACCATTCCAAATCATTCACTCACTCACTGTCACCGTTATCAGCCTGATATCATTTATTATATACACATACAAAAATAAACTGCATATTAGTTATTAAAACAAGAAGCTCAGCTGATGCTGACAACAGGCTCGATGCGTTTAGCGGTCAGTCGAGGTCAACAAACATGGTACCATTCCACATTTTAAATATAGTTTCCTATTGTGCAATAGTAACTTTGTCTTTAAGACGCGCCGTTTTTACGATATTCGTCTTCAAAAAATTTCATGACCTTGAAATGGGGTCAAAGGTCACTCAAGGTCAT
>Ga0049107_10000845_pt1 | contig 10189 bp, 6 predicted proteins | sample WorMetilPIANOSA1_FD_61187 | JGI IMG/M metagenome (GOLD analysis project Ga0049107, IMG submission 61187) | Marine gutless worms symbiont microbial communities from Max Planck institute for Marine Microbiology, Germany - Olavius ilvae PIANOSA.1 | ecosystem: Host-associated > Annelida > Digestive... | reverse complement strand
ACTGACCAAATTTCATCCCCTCCCAGTGAAGTGATTTTTAAAGATACACAATTTGACATTTAATGATGCACAGATTGATTTTAATGATACACAATTTGTGTAATATTACACGCTAAAATATCCTATGGTTGTGCACTGGCGCCCGCACACGTCGCGCTCGGAAATCGCAGAAATACGTGACGTGTTATAGCAGCCTTGTTGCCTTCACCAAGGAGACTATGTTTTAGCCGGCGTTTTTCTGTTTGTTTGTCTGTTAGCACTTTAACTCGATAAAGAGAATTTTGATAAACGTTTTGGAGGGGTGCTGTGTCTGACCGGTGATGATTATAGATTTCGGTGGTGCTCCAACTGACGATACGTCAGCGTTAGGGTTACAGCTGCCTTGGCGGAGGTTTGCGCTCTCTGATCAACAAATTCTGAAAAAAATGATCCATCAGCGTACGCGCTGCGTGCATGTTAAGCTCCACTTAATTCACCATGACGTTGGATATAATCACTGCGCATGCGCCACGACTGTGACATGAATGCTGACGCGCGATCTATCTCCAGTAGCTAACCTTACTGTACACAGTGCTAGTCACACATCCCCTCCTCCGAAAATTTCATCAGAATTCGTCGTCAACTTTTTGAGCTATTCCGCTGACAGACAGACGAGCAGACAAAGGCAAAAACAACTCGGAGCCTCGGAGGTAATTATTACAAATCACAAGGACTGGAATTTTGGGGACTAAAACCAACATATCACAGTTACGCCACAGGCGGCTGTAACTCTTCTTACTTCAGACAGCTGCCGAACACGTCAGTTTTTTACCGCACGACGCTCTGCGATGCACAGTTCTTCCAGTCCGTAGATCTGTTCTCCGGCACACTCGTGTACTATATTGAAATGAAGCTGTGCGTCCTGTAGTGAAGCCGCCACAATATGCCCCCGCCTCCTGGAAGTGGTGAATTGAACAGTCACGCGGAGCTTTCTATGGTCATCATACACTAATCGTTTATTATTGGACATTAAACGTCTCAGTAAAACACACAAACGGTGCGGCACCAAAATTCTCCCCTGGCAAGTGTTTGACCTTTCCAACTGTGAATGAGGTCAGGGTCACCTTCCTTCCTGCCAATGTTTAGCTTCCTGCGCCCTTCGTTTGTTGACTTAGGGTCACGCACGGGACAGGAAGACGGACAGACAGACAGACAACGGCCAGCAGTGCATTATGGGGCGGGGGCATAAAAACATGTCCTGATTTTCTTAAAGGTCACAGACAGCCAGCTTACGTGACAGCGCTTTACAATCTGGGAAGTGAAAGCGGGTTTACATAGGCTGGTGGTACGTGCAGCCGCACAACGCGAATAGGCTATCCGATGTCCGCGCGGCGTGGTGCAGCCAGCCGCGCAGGTCTTCACTCCGCAGCCGACACTCTACAGATTCCACTCTCATTTCCCGTCCGTCCCGCTGAGGATAGTAGGCTGAGTTGGCTTTAGCAACATGCTCAGGGTTGATGTGAATCAACCGGGTGAACGTCCAACTATAGCGACCGCGCACAGTTTGCGTCTTAAGCCAAATATCATCGAGAAATGCCGACACTGACTGCATACTCTCGACTGGGCGTAAATTTAGGTATCATATGAAACGTTCATACATCTCCATCAATTCGTCTGGCTGGCTGTGTGTTACGAATTATAACGATTACATAGTACGTATTGTAGCTATTACCGATCCAAAACAGCTGAAAGTCACGTTATATAATATATAACCTATCGAACAACAGCGATGACCGCGAGTGATGACCTTTTACGAACCTATCTTAATCCAATATCTCGGTATATAGCACTTGACTGTGACCGACAAATTAACATGATGCATGACATATTTGAACTTAGAGACTATTCCTGGACTAATATTACTGCATGTCAACCTTGATTCATAAACAAGTCTTAGTGGTAATATATTGCACAAACGGCACGGAATTAAGAGCAACGCGGTTAACAAAGACCATCGGCTAATAGGAAGTCGTATAGGAAGTTTCACATCATGTTGTCATAATATATGTAGTGCGATAAAGAAACGCGTCAATTTAATTCTACGACTGAACAATTTTGGCGGCTTTTTATGCGTAAGCAGACTTACGAAACGTCGCGCGGTTTCTCTACGACAGCCGAACTTTAATGCCTGTAATTCAATTGTTTCCTTCATATGTTGTTAGCTCGTAATAAGCACTGGAAAACGACAGATGACGGCGCTGGAAGCTGTGTGCAGATACAGCAGCAGTGGGTAGCGGCGCAGCGTCGCCACATCCAGTCTCATTAATACATACATGCCCCTACGTCATCGACAGCAGTTACAGCAGCTGACGTGGCCTGCTGACTGTGCTAGTGACGTCAAGACAGTGACGTCACATTAATCGACACTGACGTCACCGTCTTACGTCAGACGAAAATAACACCACGTTCACGTCAATAACATGATTTATCATAATTATTAACGTCATGAAGAACGAAAAAGTGCGTGAATTTCCGAAATGACCTATAATGTGTTGATGGGGACGTTAAACCCTACTCGCTCACTCACTCGCGTCAGCGAGCAGTAACAGGAACTGACATCATCCCTAGGCCATAATTTGAGCAACAAAACGGACACGTCGGAAGGTTTATACCCCAGCAATAGATATCCAGTTGCATTTGGAGCGGAACTTTGTTGGCTTTAATAGCTGCATGGCAGTCAACTCGTTATGTTTTCTGACACTTGAAAAACAGCGGGGATGTGCATTTTTCGGGGATCGTTAAACTTACGATATTTATGGACAAGTCGGCCAACACACGGGTAGGCCTATTTTACGGTAAACTCTTTGCATCGTGATGCATCACTTTAGCAGGGTTAATGACCAAGCACTGGTAGTAAGGAACAAGAAGTGGACTGATAACGGGAGACAACTATCCGTGCCCAGCTGACAGCTGTGACTAATTCTAGTGGAATTAACCCATCTCGCTGGAGACAGAAGTCTGATATAGATACACATAACTTGACACCATTATGTTAAAAGGATAATAATTATCATCTTAAAATAATGTAACCGTTTTAAAAATAATAATTATTTTTAAAACGGTTAACGATAGCTTAGACGAATACAGCAGCGATGACGGAATTCTGTAAGCTTTACTAACCGGGCGCCGGCACCATTAAGTTGGCGGCGGCCCCCTGAAATTTCTGACAGCGGGAGCATGAGGGGGTACAAAACAAAGATGTAGGTGCACTCTAAAAAAATTTCAGGCGCTTGGCGCCGGAAACTTGTCACCCCAACGTACTGCTCGCGGCGCCTCGGTCAATGATCGCACTTATGTCATTGGCCGGCACGTTTGAATCGTGAATCTCAAGCACGTATAGCAACACTCTGGGTCAAAATAAAGCAATACACAATAATTTCTGTAGTAACTCCAAAAATATGCAGTTCAAGCATTTTTCACAGCACGTACCTTATGTTGAAATCGCTGTAAAACAATTAACCAGGTTAGCTAGCGCAAACAGATCGCTCGTCAGCTTTCGTGTCACAATTTTTTTGCCAGGGCAGTATATATAGTTTGACTACCATGCAAAATTTGGTTGTTGTTTCTGATACCGTGTGCGCGCTTGTAGAAGGTTCCCAAAAATTTAGGGACGCTGGGGTACTGCTCCTTCGGATTGGAGGCGTCGCCGACCCCTGACGCTGAAAGACGCCCACATGTGTTAGCCTACCGTGACAAATTTGGTTGATCTAAGACAAACGGTACGATCGTACGTACGCAGAGCCGGTGAAATGGGTCCCTCGCGTACCGCCTTTCAAGGCCACTTTCATCGGAACTGACATGGATCGATATATCGGCTACCGATTAGTAATCCATACTAACCCGGGGCTATCTCATACCGATTACGGTCGAAAATTGCCAATTTTTTTCCTAACCCATTAACGCTCCGCAGATGGGGTTCGTTTTCTCCCGCGGTGGGGTTCACAAATCTAGAGTGATTTCCCTACCAGATGGTCCAAAAATTTCGACACTAGGCCTATGTGCATTCATTTATGCACAATACCACAACGTGACGGACGGACGGAGAGACGGACGGACAGAAACGGTAAATCAAGATCGCGTCGTCAGCATACTGATGCGCGATAAACATTATGTTAGGCTTATTACTTTTGTGCTTTCGCCGAAGTTCACTGGTATGCATTGAAAATCAACACAATTCTTCGGTCCGTCCGTCCGTCGCGTTGTGATGTGTGCATAAACGCAAGTACAGAAGGGTCAAACATTTTTCAGCACCTGGTGGGGTCATTGAAGTTTTTTTGTGTGCTCAACCGTGTTACAAAATTCTGACGGTAAGACCTTCAAACAGTACTTAGATGCATGGACTAGGAAAATTTGCGGTTTTGGACCGAAATCTCCGTTTATCTCGGAAACGACATACGAGATAGATCTATGGTTATTCTGGATCGCTAAACATAGGAACTAGGAAGTCGCAAGTACCCGATGGATCAGTGTCACTTTCGATGACCTTGAGTGACTTTGAAAGGCGGGACGCTACTGGTTCAATCCCAGTGGTCCGAAATTTTTGGGACGCCATGCCTACGCCCACACCGCACCGTTTGACCTGGATTGACCAAATTCAGCGCAGCACAGTAACAGTACAGAAGAGGCATTTACGGTCGAATGGCCCCGCAATATCAGGGAGCGGAATACCACTGTTCTACGGGTTTTTGGGACCCAAATATGCCAACATGGTACATTACAGCAAAGACTTTTTGCAAGATGACCACACTATGTGAGAGGTAACTTTCTACAGGGACCATTACGTTCCCCGACCCTCTGGCGGGGCTCGAAAAGGGGAGGAGGGCAAATATTTTGTTACCCAACTTCGTATGCTCATACTGTTTGACTTAGATTAATGCTGACGCCCGATCTGTTTCCGGCAACTAACCTTCTTGTTCACCAACATCATTTTTCGTCACTGCTGTTATTTTTCTCTCTCACAATTTCAATGTTTCTCATTGTGATGTTGTGCTGCGGGGGCACAACAAAATTGAGGGGGCACCTTTTAATTTTTTTCCCGACGCTTTGCGCCGGAATTTAGGCGCCGACACGGATTTGAAGTTGACGGGCACAAATGTCAAATTCCCGTCAACTTCAAATCCGTGTCAGCGCTACGCTTACTAAGAAATTTGACAGTCAAACTATATATATAGTAGCACAAACTGAGGTTTTATTTATGACTTAATGCAAAATCAAGCGTTCTGAACTTCAATGAAGGCTGGCTCTTCTTGATTCCGGACTGGACTGCCTCAGACACCAGTCACACCACTGCAAATGGGACGGTAGATAGGCCTATTAGATGCAGCTGAAAATGCAGTTTTTGCGAGAAAAAAATTTGCAGTGACTTAAATAAGAAGACAGTGTGATAACATAACATATCGTTAATTAAGACGGACGAACGCTATCCAATTAAAGTAGATCGAATGATAGTAACAGATTGAAAATGTGAAACAGAAAGTGCAAAACATAGCAAAACATAGCAATCGCGAAAAAGACATTGACGAACGACGGGCATTTTGTTAACATGTTAGCACTGGCGACGATGCTGTTGAGCGTAATTTGTAGTTGACAGGAACCGATGGATTCGTGATAGTGACGGAAGGAACCCTAGCCGCCATATTGCGCTTTAACCGTTTAACGTTCAGAAATGGTTACAACTATCGTTTAAACGGTTACTAAATTGAATGATAGGAACATCCCTAATATTTGTGAGTAGTTCCAAAGATATTAAATATTCTACTACGTGGAAATTCCGCGGACGTGATACTTTCGTTTTTTTTGTTGATATAGTTTTTACTTTTCTGACGGTAAATTTAGCCCTAACCCCGCCCTAGACATAATAGCGTCTGTATATTATACTCGTGGACTCCTTATGATTGCAGCGGTAGTGAAACAGCATACACGGCGGGTCTGTGTAAAATGCGGGAGTGCGGGAGCAAATACGTGTAAAATGCGGAAACAGTGCGTGTGATTTCCTGCATTTTAACATGGTAAACAGTGATCGGTCACAAGGGAGAAGTTAATAAATTACCGTAACGGGTAGCAGAGATATTACCTAACTACTGCTCAAGTTATAACATGGGAACCTAACTGTATCTTACAACTGAACGTCACTTTTGAACGGAATTAACAGTAGTCGCATATATATTAATGGAAGCAGTATGTTCTTACTTTAGCTAATTATAACGCATAGGCCTGGGATAAAGTGCGGACCTGCAGATCTTAGAACGGGGAAAATGCGGATAAAATTGTGGACAGTATTTGCGGACTAACGATATTATTAATATGCGGATATGCAGATTCTTAGCGCACGTCAATTACTGTCCTCCACTGCGCAAGGCGATTAGAGCTAAGCTTGGTGTGAACACTGACGCATAGCACATTTATACATGTATACAGACTGTAGGGCTGCGCTAACCGAGTAATTTGTTACTTGAGTACTTGACGAGTAGCTTAACGAGTACTCGAGTACTCGCCTATGACCGGAAGCACATAAGGAATAGGCCGACCTGTGTGTATGTGTTGCCCTGAGTAAGCAAAGTAATCTCCATGCAGGACAACAGCTAATTGTAAATTTGTAACTTCTCAACAAGGCCTAGTTTTGAAAGTTGTAAGAAGCGCACTCAATTGTATTCGTTTGTTTATTTTTATTACGTTGGGCAAAACTTTGAAAAAAGATTGTGTAAACTGTAAACGATTAAAAAATGCTCAGCCGAAGAACAATTAATGTCATTATCAAACAATTATGTTATTGCTTTGCTGGTAAAGAAAAGCAGTGAGCAGTGTAGACAGTAAGCAACTGGATAAAAAACAGTCTGTTATTTCCGGATAAAAACATGTCATACGGACAATGTAGGCCTAACAACAGTCCAAATTACCATCTTGTTACCGAAGTTATGGATTGCAATGCATAATAACAAGCATGTCAACATACTCAGCTAATTCGAAAGTCCAATTTGCTTTGCTAAAATGGTTAAACTTTACTTACTTATTTACTACTGAGTACTCGAGTAGACAAAAATTACTCGACTCCTATTTGGAATCGAGTACTCGCATTACTCGAGTTACTCGGCACAGCCCTACCAGACTGTTTTTGATTATATTTGATTTGATTATATGGCTTAATGGCTATTTCACGTTGCCGCCGCTTCTCATCCGCCATCCTGGTCGTCCGCTGCCGCCGACCGTCGTCATCTGCCATGTCCAACGACCTTGGGCACAGGCCCGTAAACCACTCGGCTGGTCCGTCTGCCGTCGTCGTTGCCTGGAGCTGACGCCTGGAGCCCGGAAAACCTCCATCACCAGCCTGTCAGCGATCTTTTCCAGTCTTGGCTCGCACAGACAGCGCGAGACAGGGAGACAGGGGCATTTGTCACCATCGTCCACGCATGCATCGTAGCCTTACACTGCCTGCAAATTAACTGTGCCACCCTGAAATGGCTTCCTTCAACCAGGTATACTCAAACATGGCCATGCTTTATTTTCCCGCCAAAAACTGCTAGAGATCCTCGTCAGTGTGATATGGTAGTCTATTTTTAAACCGCACTTACTGTGTGGTTCCAAGGCGGAACTGGATCAAACTTGGAGGACTCACCCTGCCCCTCAATGTCTTCCTATCAGTGCTCTACCAAAGGATTCTACCCGATCGTATTCGAGCACCGGACACCTCTTGGTAAACCACTCTCAAGGCCCTCAGCATCAAAGCACAATTTTCTCGGCAATTCTTCATGGGGCGATCGACAGAGCCGATGATGCCCGAACTCTGTTACAAATTTGGTTAACTTTTTACAGTATGGATTTTGAGTAAACGAGTTCAAAGTTTGGATCCACCACCCTATCTGGCGGCTTCTGCACTAATCATGGAGCCTAATATTCATGGCCTATGTGACCTTGAGTGCTTAGTGACGTTCCTACAAAATTTCAGTGCTGTAGCTACCTCGTAGGCCGAGCTCCAAGGATGAACACTCTAACAAATCTTTGAGGTTCCCCATGAAACCAGTGACACCAGCGGTGTGACTTCAAAACTTAAGCTCTTATGGCTTTGCTCTACCAAACCCCCAAATTTCAAGAAAATCAGACCGGCCAAAATCCTACAAAGTGACTTCAAAGTTGACCCGATGTTCTGCACCTAAAGATATGGGCAGCCAGAGGGGAGGGGTGCCTACCTCCTTTCCTTAACCATAGCCAACGCCGGCACCCTTATATACTCAGAAGGCTGGCCCTGCAAGTCAGCCAATCAGCAGCGACGAGATGCACTAGCTGTGAACAAAGGAGACTGCACTACAGTCCATTTGGCGAAGCGCGGATTCTGTGCAGATCAAACAGCTGGTGGACGACGAGGATGGTCGACGGGGACTATGAGGATTTATTTTTACTCAAGTTGACTTAAATACTGTAATGATGCTCTGTTGCAGGACTTACCATAACTATAGGCTCCATGGGGGGTTCGATCTCCTGTTGGTTCCCGCACTCTATAGGCTCCCGCATTTTACCCTTACTACCGCAACATATTGCCGCATTTTTCACTCCCGCACTTTACATGTGTTCAGTCCCGCATTCCTGCACTCCCGCATTTTACATACACGACATTGTTCTGGCCCTAACCATCCCCACTGGTGTTGATAATTACTGAAAAACTACCGATACTGAAAATTTACCGAAAACTCTGTAATAGTTAGGGTTCAGGGTTAGGGGTTTAGGGTTATGGTTGGGGATAGGGTTAGGGTTAGTTTTGGGTAGATTTTGTTAGTTTTCGGTACTGTTGATGCTAGGCAAATACCTGTACACGCACGAATCATACCATAGTCATACCGAAAGTAAGCCGTAAATGACTAGGTCAGGTGTCAGATGACAAGGGACTGTTTGCAATAATGTTATGGGCGAAATTTGCTAATTTGCTGGTGTGCTTCTGCACAAGTTTTAGGTAGAATTGCAGTTAACAATTTAAACACATAACTAGGGTTAGGGTTAGTAAGTGCTGGTACAGCAACAGAGAAAGCTTGGTTGCTGAGGTTAGTTTGTGTTTGTACTGTAGTAGCACCTCTGGTGCTAGAGGACCACAAGTCGGCTTTGGCTGAAATCAGCTATGACAAACTGAACTAGGTCGCTGAGATAAGATGGACACTGATGGTGGAATATGGGGTGCATAAGGCTGATGATTTTGACGATAATTTGGTAAAGAACAGGTAGCCAAGGAAGTTGAAGGAATTAAACAGAGAGGATGCCCGAAAAAGACCTGGTGGGATTGTGTTAAGAATGACATGAAAAATTTAGGCCTGTCCATGCACAGTCCAGGAATAAGTGGAGAAGGAGAATTAAGGGGGCAACCAGCTAACCCAGGTTCACCTGGAAAAATGGCCGTGAAAACGGAGTGTGTGAACAGGTAGCCAGTGTAGTTACCAAAGAGCTGGAGTGATATGCAATTAAGACAGAGGACAAGCTGAGCAGCGATGTTTTGAACATGCTGCAGGGGAGCTATAGTTGAGGGTGAAAGGTTGATAAGAACAGAATTACTTCGATCAATGCGTGACAGAATCAATGGCTTAACAACCTGTGCTACGACAGATTGGCTCATGCAACGCCAAAGCTGAACAGGCGGAGAAGAAGGTAATAGCAAGTACTAGCCACTGTATTGACGTGGTGCTTCATTTCATTTTTCGTTGTGTGAAATCGATGTCTTGTCTTTGTTACAGATTTTTTTTGTCAACTTTGTGTGTTTCATTTCTTGGTGGTCTGCTGAGTAAGATGCTAAGCACTTCTGGTTTACAGCAGTGCTTTGTGCCATCCATCAGTCAGTACCATTAATACAATTGCTGATCATCACTTAACCAGTTTGTAGATATGATACATTGTTTAGCTTCATTAAGTAAGAACATTTATAGGGCACACAAAAAGCTAAAGTCACTAGGCATGTGCTTGTGATCAAGTGGCAATCACAGTTTTACTGCATATTGCTTCATGTGAATTATTTTAGGCAATTATTTGGAATAGCGCAGTTCGCTATTACTATAAGTAGCAATGTTTGCCCGCACATCCGGGTTCCAAACATGCTAATGAGGAATCCTATGCATGACGTCATAGGAATTTTTAATAGTGAAGCACGCTATTAAATTTTAATACACAATGATCACTA